>Ga0209986_10004245_pt1 | contig 12206 bp, 15 predicted proteins | sample BlataG_FD_183168 | JGI IMG/M metagenome (GOLD analysis project Ga0209986, IMG submission 183168) | Deep subsurface microbial communities from Black Sea to uncover new lineages of life (NeLLi) - Black_00105 metaG (SPAdes) (version 2) | ecosystem: Environmental > Aquatic > Marine > Oceanic >...
TACACCTGGCATTACCCTCTCTGGCGAAGTGGGAACCGTAGGGATCCCCGCATCCACAGAAATCGCACTTGCTCCCGCAATCGAATACAACCTTTCAGCAAATTCAGGTTTCCTCTTTGGCGCCTGGTTCACAATAGCAGGCCAAAATACCGAAGCCTTTGCCTCTGCTGCACTTGCTTATTCATATATCTTCTAAACAGCCCCTAAAAAAACATCCTCTAAAAAAACATCCCCCTATATAAAATTCTTTAGACGAAATAAAACAGCATACATATATAATATAATTTTCATTACCTCTACAAAATTACAACAAATGAAAAAGTAAAACAAGAAATCAAATACAAGTAAATAAATTCACATATACAAAATTAGCTCTTTAAGGGCATAATATTATCTAAATTACAACAATTAACCTGAACGCGGATTTAAAGATGTCCCAAACGGCAGAAGACACAGCTCTTAAGCAGTCCTCTTTAAGCTTCGAAAGCTTAAAGAGGATACTTGCGGGCGCTAATATCTGCGAATTTTGGGAACAGAGGCTAGTCTCTTCTGAATCAAAATTATTTTTTATGGAGTGCTGTTTAAAATCGATAGATTCTGTTCTAAATGGAATATACACTGTTTTTGATGCCCATACTACGTCAAATTGCTGTCATGGCATTTCTTTAATTGTTCAAAACCTTATTCATGGCATAACCACCTCAGAGCTGAAGCTCTGCAAAAACAATCTTGATCCAATATTCAATCAAAACCCAAATTATCAGAATTTTGATCTTAAGATTATCCCCGAACAGATTTTATTGCTCACAGGCTTATATATTTTAGCTTATGTCAGTGAAATTAGCCCTCAAATGGGGAGAAGAACAAACCCTAAAAAAATAAAAATAATTGCAAACGTCGGGACAAAGTTCAGCGAAAATATCACAAAAGATTTACAAAAATTATTCTCAAATCTTGCTGCATTTGAGTATTTCAAAAAAGCAGAAGAGTTACCCGACACACAAAGGATTTCGGGTCTGCCTGTTCTCGACTGGGGAAAATTTGTTCATCCAAAAAATTTGCGCAGCAGCACAAGAGGCATTAAATATGCTCCTTGTATTTTTTCTATGCAGGTCTCGCTAGCATACCTTAGCCACTACCGAGGAAAAATAGCTATAATCAACGATCTAATGTCCTCACAAGGTGAATTTCGAGATCGGTCAATATTATTGCTTGAAGGTAATGACGAAGATTTCAGTCTGATTACTAATTGGGAAGAATCTATCAATCACTCTTCTGAATTACCTGAACCGATAATTGTGTTTGGAGGATGTGCCATTTCAGACAAACATGATGAAGCATCCTTAAAAATTGAAATGAATAAATGGGCTAATCAATTCTCTTCTCTTATACTTGCTTGCGATATCCATTATCCTCAATTTCCAAAAGTAACTGATGATCCAAATTTCAATTCAGCTCCTCACATGCCAACTGATGATTCCATGCAAACAAAATTTAAACAGTCTTCTACTATTCGTGGTGTATCTCCACAAGACCCTAGCCTCTTCTTTCTAACACATATATATCCAGCTAGCCTTCAAGAATTAATATACGAAGTTAAAGCGAAAAAACATCTGCCAATTTCTCTAGCTTATACTCCTTCCCACGTTTTTCAAACATCCGGCGTGAAAAAAAACACTTCTATCTAGATAGGAAAAGAAAAATTCGATAAAGTTCAAATTTATCTTTTCCTAGGAGTCCGATGTTGCATTCAAGCTCAAATACTGTGAGCTTCCAAGATAAAAATCAGAACTATTGGCAGCTTGCAAGTATCCAAGGCGCGGCACTTGGACTGCCTGGAATTCTCATAGGTGGCATCGTAGCTAGTGAAATCGGTCCAAGCGGTGCCCTGACATCCATTCTTATAGGGAATATAATTCTTTGGTTAATTGGACTGGGAATTATTCAAATGAGTAACTCAGAAGTCAATGCAATAGTAAATATTGGAGACTATCTAGGAAAATGGAGTAAGTTCATATCGGCCTTATTAATAGGCACATCTTTTCTCATCTGGTTTACTCTTCAATCGAAATCGTTTTCGACCTTGTTAGGAGAAGTTCTACTAGTTCCAACTCGCCAAGAGCTCAGACTCGGCGCAGTAATGGGAGTTCTTACAGCCATTCTCTCCATGGGAGGAATAAAATTCATTAAGTGGTTTAATACCATCAGCCTACCACTACTACTTCTCATATTAACAAGTTTATTTTTCTCAAGTCATCATACAAAATATGCGAACAGCTACATCTTAACATTTTCATTTTCGAGTATTCTCACAATTATGATGGTTACACTTCCTGGGATAATAAACTTACCCACTTTTTTTAGGCATTCGAGATCAAAATCACACTCCTTTTTAGCTCTAACTATGATGACTCTTTTTGTTGCCCTTATTCAAAGCTTTAGCGTCTTCTTAAATATCAGCGGACCAAAAGGTCTAGCTTCGTACAACACAATATTAATAATTATTTTTGGCATAATTTCCTTACTTAGCATCAATATCGTTAACATATACTTAGCTTCTGGAGTCTGGGAAGTAATTACACGAAGACCTGCTGACCCTAGAGACTATGCTGCAATCGGCTTGGTGGGGACTGGGGCTTTTGCTGTTTTGCAGGCGCTCCCAGCCATGACTTTTTTAGAAAATTCCGTCAATGGCTTCATAGCTTGTGTTGGGGTTATTTTGATGATCGCTTTCTTGATTCGTATCATTGTTCAACATCGCCCTAGGAAACTTGAGAGGTTTATTAGCAACTCTTGTTGGTTCATTGGCTGCGCGGCTTCTTTGATCTCTCTAATTCAAAATCCTGAAATGCCAAATAGATCCATCCTTATTGGCGTCGGAGCAAGCGCGCTGGCCTTTCTGGTTGTTATCTTTGTTGAAGAGACTTTTTGGTCCTTTAAGAACTTATCTATGCGGAAATCTAAATTATGACGGTTCACCCAGTAGCTAAACACTCTCGCGACCTTAATTTCTGGCAGCTTGCCTGTATTTTGGGTGCAGCAATGGGTCTTCCAGCATCTGCTGTGGGCGGCGCTTTAGCTAGAGATTATGGTTCCGGCACTGCCTTGGTATCTATTTTGGTTGGCAACCTTGTTCTCTGGCTGATTGGGCTTGCCATCGTTACTATGTCTCACCAAAAGAACAATGCTATCGAGAATATTAAGAGCTACATGGGAAACATTTCTGGAATTATCGCCTCGGCTATTCTGATCTCAGCATTTTTGTTTTGGTATGCAATTCAGATTAAGGGAGCTACGATTGAGCTCTTTGAACATACGAATAATGGCGATTATAAGATTTGGGCAGGAGTGTTGTTAGGGGTTTTCGTTGCAGGTTTGGGCCTGGGAGGAATTAGGCTAATTTCCTGGGTTAGTGTGGTCAGCTTCCCCATTTTAGTTATTTTGGCATTTTATATAGCAATCCGTTCTGGTGCTACGGTATCTTTTGAAGGTACATGGGGCTTTTCTCTCGTGGGTATGTTCACGGTTGCTTTGACTTGGCTTCCAGGCACTGTCAATCTCCCCACCTTTTTTAGGCATGCCTGTTCTAGAGGTGATGCTTTTTTTGCATTGTCTTTGATGACTCTTTTTCATATTTTTTTTCAGGTCTTTGCGATTTTTTCAGGAGTGTATGAGTCTTCTGCGATCACCGGGATGATTTCAAATGTGGGAGGGAGTTTTTTTATTGTTGCTGCAAGTATTTTTGTCATACTTCTATATCTTTGCATTAACCTGGTAAACATTTACTTTGCCTCTGCTATCTGGGATATGCTGTTCCCTTTTTATAAGAGAATTTCTAAGTATGCGATCATTGGCCTTCTTGGAACTATCATTTTTGTTCTTCTTCAATCCTCTGATCTTCTCTTTCAAACTCCTCTGGTGTTTTTCGAGAACATTATCACGGGTTTCATATCGAATTTAGGGATCGTACTTCTGATTGATTATTTGATTAGTATCATTGTTCGACATAGACCCAGAGCATATGAAAAGTTCTGGAGTAGCATATGTTGGCTGATAGGCTGTTCTACGATAATCGTCACCCAAGCCCTAGAACCTTCCAATCAGACGCTTCCCATAATTTCAGGGATTAACGCTAGCTTGCTGGCGTTTCTGGTCTTAGTTTTGGTGGAAGAGACTGTTTGGTCGATCAGACATCTAGACTGATTTAGCGCAAGATTGCCTTTTTGAGCGAATAATAGACTCCAGCTGATCGTGGAGCGTGTGTTTAGATAGGTTGCCGATTTTATCACAAAAGGCATGGGAGAGAAAAAAGAGTGAAGGGTTTTCTACGCTACAGCCCCACTCTTCTGCTTGTTTTTTGCAGTGATCAAAACGTTTATCATCTATTTGTTCAACGAGGGGGTCTTTGGACTCATCAGGATACTGACGGTGGATGGCTGCATAGGCTAAAACAAGGTCCATAGGCCCGTGCTTTACTAGTTCTTTTCTCCAAGTTTCTATCTTGGGCATATCTTGAGATTTTCCATAGGAGCTTCCAAGCAATATTAGTGCCGGTTGGTTGGGATCAAAAGAATCTTTTGAGGTCTCTATATATCCTTGGGCTGTAGCTTCAAAAAATATGGTTGTTTCATCTTGAATTTTTGCATCTTTTTCTTCGGCCATCTGATGGCCAATTACTACTATAGGAATTTCACTTTTGAGCGCTTCAAGCATAAGTAACAATGTAGTCCAGTAGCATGGAAGGCACTGCAATCGGCGATGTATAATCATGTACTTATCTGAAACAGCATCTTGAATCTGCTGTGGTAGGGGAAGGATATCTGCAAGAGTTTGAACGAACTGACAACTCATTTGAGAAAGAGTTATTCTCAAATTTTTTATCAGGCTCTCCGCAAACATTGTGCCTATGTTGCCGAGTTCTTTGAGCTTTTTGGGGTCGGTATATTCGTTCTTAATATAGGGCAGATCCGACTTGGAGGGTCTGTCCACTTTGACTATCGTCAGAAAATATGAGGTGGCAAGATACAACTCATTATAGTTTAAACTAATATTTGCATCTTCTGACTCCAGCAAACCTTTTAGAGAAATGCCTTCATCAACCAAGTCCTGGACATTGTACGAAATCAAATCAAGTTTATTTTTGATTTCACGAATTCTTGGTAATAAACTTTTATCTATCGGACTCGTGTTGAATACCAGAGCATTTTTTAAGGCTCTTATCTGACAGGCATTCTCCCCTACCAATGGATCAAATAGAGAGAACTCTTCTCGCTCGAGAGCGCCCATTGCTCGGTCAAGAGCAGTTAACAAGAAGCGATATTCGTTTAAGCTTTTTTCAAGGCGTTCTTTTGACCTATCACAAGGGTCGTATGGGAGCAAGTCACTTAAAAGGTGAATTTTTTCTTGATCAGCTGTTGGAAGCCCCTGATACCCAGGGGATCGTGGCTTATTAGCATTCGATTCTAAGCTCTGTTCTAAAACATTAGAAATCTTAAACATACCACTATTTTCCCATTCCAAACTGAAATTCAGAATATGCATATGATAATAACAAATATTCTTGGAGTTGTCAATTTTAAGCAACATTCATGACAGCGATTATCCTTTTACTTTGACTAATTAATGCGATCTTAATAAAAGACTACATTTTAATTAGTTTTCTTACCGATAGAAAAAATATAATTATAAAGAATAGAACTCCAAGCCCTAATACCAATACTGGTATAGTGGATAATAGCACCCCAGAGTACTGCAAAATATTTAACAGAGTTGGAATGAGCCAAGCGAGGAAATAAACTGTTCTTTCATAGGTACCCAGGGGTATTTTAAGTATTTTTGAAAGGAGATATCCTATTACAAAGACGAAACTCAAATTGATTAATGAGGAGTCTGTAATATCCACCAATTTTTCCAGTGAAAATATACCCGCAACGGAGATAAATAACATGGTTAGCAAAAGGCCAAGGATCAGATATTCTTTCTTTCCTACCAGCCTTTCAGGCATGACTACTTCCCACCCTACTGAGGCGGAGTAGACGTTTGAAACATTTGCGCATATAGACGATAGTGCAACAAGCAACACAAAGGCACACTTCAGCAGAGCACCGTTCATTACAACGCCTTCTGTTGTAGGGATCCCATTTGCGAATGGCTGAATAATCGCCCCAAGAAATAATCCCCCTACTCCCAAAGCCAAACTTACAAGCTGAAGTATGGTCAGTGCCATGATGGATTCTTTCCAGGATTTGCTATGTCTAAAAAATGTCGGTAGATCGGCAGTCACTGCAAGATTAATCCCTAAGATCATGGGCAATGCAGCCAGTGATAGTCCTTGATGTTCCTGAAACGCTATTTTAGAGGGATTCAATATTAGGACGACAACAAATGCTAACAAAATAATCGGTAGAGAGAACGTTGCAAGTTTCCGCAATGTAACAATCCCTCCAGTACAAAAAATGGTGCTTATGATCCCAATGACCACACTAATCTGCATGAAGGGGTCAATATTTGGCCCCTCATTGATGGAGAACAGCGTGGTCAATACTCCACTCACAATGGTTGTCTCCTCAATGAATAATGCAATCGTGGACAATAAAAGAAGTGCTGCAATGATATAGACTCCCCACTTCCCAAATAACCAAATGCTTTTAAAGTAGTCTCGTGCAATATCTATTACACTTTTCCTACCCTCAAAACTGACAGCCATTAATCCATACCGGATAACCCATAAAAACACATTAGCTATTACTAGAATCAGAAAGGAGTTAAAGAAACTATTTTTTTGTATTAGGAGAACACTCGCGAATAAAACAGGTAGACTTGTCACCCCTGTCAACTGGATTGCAGCAAGCTGCCAAGAGGACTGATTGGTGTCGGGTATTGAATGACTTGCTGCACTTTTTTCTATAGCCATAACTTACTGCGTTATAACCACAGATACTCCTTTTAGCAAGTTTTTCCTATGAGATAAAAATAGATTTCAATCTTTTCATACACAAAAAATCAGACAGCAGTATCAGCGAGTTGAGGCTGTTTCTCCTTGAGGAGGAGGGGGACGGCGCTGAAGACGGCGAGGCCGAGGCCAGTGGCCACGAGCTCTATTTTTGGTGTTTTCGTTTGTAATATTGAGGGAACCATTTTGTGAAATGTATCGCTAAAATAATTAGGGTGATTGGCAAAATGTCGTTCATCACAAGGGAGTTTTTTGCAAAATAATCGCTGTAGAAACTAAAAATTGTCATAGCGGTTAAGGTTCCAGCCCAGACAAACGATAAGATGTAGTTCATGCGAATAAATTGGGGATGTTTTGCTGTGGCTGCATCTACCTTTTCCTTAGCATACTGAAGAGTAAAGGGTTTTTGGAGCAATATCGAGCACCATATGATCAAACTCAGTGCACCGTTAGATGTGAGGGTGGGATGGGTTTCTATCCAGCTGTAGAATGGAAGGAACTTGCCAAAGCTCAAGAGCACGAAAAATAGTAGTGTTCCCCAATCAAGGATGAAGTATTTTTTTATGCCCTCAAAACAAAATATGAGAACTGCCAGAAGTGAGATTATGGCCGCTTTTTCTACATCGAATAGGTTAAAGCCTACTACGAATTGAAAGATGATCCAGGGAGAAAAATCTCGAATAAAGTCTTTGATTTTCAAACTGCTTTCCTTTTGTTTCTGTTTTTAGAGGTTTCGAAAAAGCGTTGTAAAGCTATCCGATTTGAAGAGTTCTGTAAATTCTGGGTTTTTGCGTGTTGTTTCATCTTGAAATCCACTTTTCTCGTAAGTTTTTCGTGCGATTACATTCTCAGAGAAAAATCCAATCTGAGCTTTCTTCAGCCCCCGATTTTTGCCTTTTCTAAGTAGGATGTATATCAGTATCTGGACAAGACCTCTCCGTCTGTGCTGGGGATGCGTTGCAACAAATTCTACTATCCAAACATCTTTTTCCGCTTTCGGTCGGACATGGTTGAATACTGAACCTACTTGTCTGAAGGCGGCAAAATCGTCTTTTTTCCATCCGCATTCAATGAGGGCAGCAATCATGGATTCTATCCCATGCTCAGGTTCTAAATAGGCGCAAGCTACTGCTCCGACTTGATTTTCTATCTCTGCAACGTAGAAGACTGAGTGATGGAGCCAGGAGGGTGTTTTGGCTACGAAAAGCTTGTTAAGAAGATCGAGGACTTGCTCTTTGTTCAGCACAAAAAGAATATCAAAAAGGTTACCCCCTGAGGGTATTTGTCCAGAAAGATATATAAGGGGAACAACTTCGTCACTATCAGACGGACAAGCAGGGCGAAAAACGGGATCCACAGCAACCTTAAGATTAAAACAACCAGCTCTTCGTCTTTATAGAATGACCGTCGAAAGACTTCAAATAAAAAACTCAAATATTAGTTTTTGAATGAGCTTTTCATCTCTTGACCTTGTCGATTTAAAAAAGAAGCTACACTTCCATTTGCTTCTATCTAATTAGTGACATCAGCGAGCTGAGGCTGTTTCTCCTTGAGGAGGAGTGGGACGGCGCTGAAGGCGGCGAGGCCCAAGACGGTAAGGGTGAAGTAGAGGGGCTTACTCCCAGGGTCGAGCTGGGAGGGTGGGAAGAAGCTGATGGTGATAGCGAAGAGGGCGTTGAGGATGCCGATGGAGCTGATGATCCAAACGCCGAGGTTAGACTTGGTGATTTTGTACTTGCGAGGGACATCGGGTCTTTTGTAGCGGAGGTGGATGGCGGCTATGAATAGGAGGATATAGGCGATGAGGTAAAGCTGAGAGGAGGTGGCGGTGAGGAGCCAGAATGCGATGTTGAGGTTGGGCATGATGAGGAAAATAAGGGAAAGGATCGATACCACCACGCCTTGGAAGAGGAGGATGCCTATGGGCATGTCTTGGGCATTTTGAGTGGTGACCCAGTTAGGCAATGCGCAGTCTTTTGCGGCTGCGTGGAGGATTTTACTGGGGCCGGCAAGCCAGGTGCTGACGCCACCGAGGGCTCCTATGCCGAGCATGAGGGCCATGATGGGTTTGAGGTAGGCGAGGTTATGGTGGACAAGGAAGATGTTAATGACGTCGAGGGGCGCGCTGAGGAGGCTGATGGACTCGCGAGGGATAACGAGACCTACTGCGAATGTGCCAAGGATGAGGAGGACGAGGATGATGGCTGTTGAGATGAAGATGGCTCGGGGGAAGTTTTTTTGGGGGTTGTCTACTTCGTTTGCATGGGCAGCTGGCATTTCCATGCCGGCATAGCCTAGAAGGATCCCAGCGAAGAAGACGTAATCGCCGATGTTGCTGAGTTTGGGAAGGAGGTGGGATCTAGAGATGACCATTTGGGTCTCTTGGCCAGTAAGGGCCCAATGTATACCGAAGCCAATGATGAGGATCCCAGGTATGATGGTTCCGACGAGCAAGCAGACTGAGCTGATCCAGCCTGAGATTTTGGTTCCTTTAAGGTTGAGGTAGATCATTCCCCAGAAGCTGGCAATGATAAGGCTACAGAGGAAGGCTTTGTTCTGAGCGAGCTCTGGCGAGACTATGTAGGCTATACAGGTTCCGATGAAGGAGAGGATGGTGGGATACCACACTACGTTGGAGATCCAGACGAACCAGGCTGTAGCTATACCGGCCCTGGTTCCGAAGGCTTCTTGGATCCAGGTGTATATCCCCCCTTTACTTGGCCATCCAGTTCCGAGTTCTGCTGAGATGAGTCCAACTGGTATGAGGAAGAGGATGGCTCCCATGAGAATGAAGAAAAGGGAGGATAGTCCAAGCTCTGCGCTAATGGGCCAGTTGCGGACGCTGAGGATCGAGGATACGAATATGCCGATCAGAAGAATGATGTTGAGAGATTTTTTTTCCATGGTAGGGGCAAATTGTATAGGAGATGGAGGTTTTTGCCAAGGGGAACATATTGGAGAGGAAGAGGCTCCCGGTCTAGCAAATATCGGCGAAAACAAAAAAACTTCGAATGACAACTTTAGTTCAAGAAAAACTTGTGTGTTTTTCTTTGAAGGAGAATCGTGCTGGCTAAAAAAAGGAGGGCATTATGCCTTTAGCAATTGACAAGAGTACGCAAAAAATAGTTACTCTTTCTGCGCTGGGTGGTGCTTCTGCGTATTTTCTAACCTCTGTGCCTGTAGCAGGTGGAGTGATTTTTGGAGCTTCTGCCTTTGCAGCAGGAGGAATTCTAAGATCTGTATTAAACTATGAGGGTTCAAGCATGCAAAAAGTTGCTGCTGCTGCAATCCATATTTTTATTACTCTATCGGCTGCTTGGGGTGTAACAAGTTTACTTATTGGCGCAATGTCTCTAAAAGCAACTGCGATACTGGGTGGGGGCATTATCGGCGGCATCTTCCTGATCGAAGTCATCTCGAAGTTTACTACAGAAACTTTAAGATCCTCTTTTGGCTAATCCGCTTTTCTTTTGAGTAAGAAAAATTTCTTTTAAAATACATTAAAGAAGTTTATCATCAATTCTCCAATTGGAGGTTTGTATGAACAAAATTACCTTTGCTATTGTTTTAGCTTTCTCAAGTGCTTTTGCGCAGGATTTCGCTTTTGATGATTATAGATCGAGTGTTGTTGATGATGGTGAACTTAAGACGCTCAGGTATGTTTCGGTGGATTTAGCAGCCATCGCAAGCCTTCAGGGTGTGATTAATTTTGGAGTGAGGCAAGAGGGTGATAAGCATGGCTTCGATTTTGGCTTGAGCAATTGCCGAGGCAAGAGCATTTCTAAAAGTTCTCTTTATGGATCTTATTTAAGATTTATCGATTCTTCTGAAACGGCGAAATATTATACGGGTTTTGGCGCACGGACTGGTGTTTCGTGGTGGTCAGACAACTACGCAATCGAGACAAAAGGAAGTTTTTCTGTTGGCAGGAGTTATCTGTCAGGTGACTTGGGAAGGCAGTTTTTTGAGGTAAGTCTTCTGTGGCCCCACTTTTATCACTTTCGAATTCCTGTCTACTACGGGGACAAAGGTAAATATAAAAACAATTTTTCAAACTACCAAAACATCGCCATATCTCTGTTCTATGGCTGGATGTTTTAGTCTAGATCAGGTAGAGTTCTTAGGTTATGCGTTGGTTACTGGGATTTATTTTTTGCTGGAGCGCTTGCCAGGCACATATATCAGATATTCGAGGATGGGATCAGACGTTTATCAATGAAACGCTGCTCAGTCACGGCTTGATTTTTGAAATCATGAGTGATCATCTCGACGCCATTAAATGCGTTGAGGGCAACAGGGTTTATTTGAAGGCGGATTACTTGCAACCTAGCGAAGAAGGAATGATGCTTATCTGTGACGGCTCTTCTGCAATTTTACTCCCTAGGCTGTACTCGGACCAGTACGGCTGCTACATCAAATCTTCGATGCTCTGCACGAGCTGCGGCATCGATCTTCCTAATGAAATCAGACCCTGTGAGAGGTAACTATGAGTGCAACTGTTTACGAAATCAAACACGCAGTAAGTGACGAGGAGATTTTGGGATGTTTTGATCTGCTTTTGATCTTACGCTCCCACTTGGAAAAGGACTCTTTTGTAGAGAAGGTCCGCATGCAGCTTGAAGAGGGGTACACCCTGATTTTTATCGCAGATAGCGAAGGAGTTAAATCTGTTGCTGGTTATCGGGTTTCCAGTTTTCTTGCCTGGGGCAAGGTCCTTTATGTCGATGATCTGATTACTCTTCCTGAAGCTCGAGGAATCGGTTTTGGCACGCATCTTCTCAAGCACTTAAAGGGTATTGCAAAGGAAAAGGGTTGCAATGGCATCCACCTTGATACCGGTGTTGAGCGGGATGATGCTCACCGGCTTTATTTGAATTTGGGGATGCACATCAACTGCCTTCACCTTTCGATGGACCTTGAGTAAATTTTTTATTTTTCTTATTCGCATTTATCAGTGGACTCTCAGTCCCCTTCTTGGCAAGAACTGCCGCTTCTATCCGTCGTGTTCTGAATATTGCGTTTTAGCGCTTAAGAAGTATGGGGTATGGAAAGGAGGATGGAAGGGCCTTACGCGCATATTACGGTGCGGCCCATGGAGCAAGGGCGGGGTGGACGAGCCTTAGTGGATACTGATTAATTAATTGCTTTGCTCGAGATTCAAGACCAAAGGGCCGAAGATCGGAGGAATGAAATGATCAGTCCTTCCTTAAGGGATGACGAGGTTTTGGCCGATGTTGAGTCGGTCGGAGTGGAT
>Ga0209986_10004246_pt1 | contig 12205 bp, 15 predicted proteins | sample BlataG_FD_183168 | JGI IMG/M metagenome (GOLD analysis project Ga0209986, IMG submission 183168) | Deep subsurface microbial communities from Black Sea to uncover new lineages of life (NeLLi) - Black_00105 metaG (SPAdes) (version 2) | ecosystem: Environmental > Aquatic > Marine > Oceanic >...
ACCTCCTCCGCCCCCAAAATGAATTTTGCGGAGAAATATTTGGCCGCCGCCGATGGGGAAGTCCCCCGGGGGACTTCCCCATCGGCGGCAGGTCGATCAGAGATGACAACTATCCTGACACAGGGGGCAAAGTAAGAGGATTTGAGAGGAATCAGAATGATCCTGATTGCTAAAACTGCATCAAATTTACCATATCTACCAATGTAAGTGAGATAAAAAATAAACTATTACTATCTTAAACTTCCTATCCCCCCAAAAAAAAAGAAACAACCCACAATAGAATCATCCACAACACACAACCCACCAACAATCCAAACCCTAATACCATGACTAATACCTTTTCTCCTAAACCCTTATTGGACATGGGCTTACAGAAATCATTAGATTTAGAAAAGAATGGATTTCTGATACGCCATACAATCGCCCAATTACTTCTCAAACTACCTCTTTTACAATCTAAACATACTCTCCCAGACCGCTTAGGAGCGCCGTATTCAGGCGTTCTCCATTCTATCCATACCCAAGCATGCCCCAGAGAACCCACCATTTGTAAAACGATTTAATCGCATCAAAAGACCATGATGGTCATCGGTGTTTGATTAGCGTCTGAATATATTTAAGACGGGTTTTCCCCTTATCGTAAGTGTCGATATTAAAATTACCAGATTTATAGTGAATACCACCCAGGTAAATTGAACAGGCGGTATTCCGGTTGATATTTTTATAGGGCGCGGGGGGGGCTTCCCCTTGCCACTGCGAAAGGAGGTGTCAGACCAGCATAGCAGTTCCAGAACCACGTAGCGTCGTCATAAACCATTAAACCAAGCAAGAGGGAGGTTAGTCTCTGTCATGGAGATTGACCGCCCTTTTTGCGTTTTGGAGAAAGGAGACACTAACAATGAACAAAATTAAGGAATTACAGCAATCTTATGAAAACAGAATTAAAGACATCAGAGGGTTTATCTATAAGCAGACCAAGACGGATGAAGACTTGCGACAGGAAGCGTGTAAATGAGTGATACTGGACGTTCGTGCACAGCGTGCATAACCTCATGTTGATGACTCGCGATAGATTCTTGATGCCGGACAGATCAATTGAAGATTAAAGGTTGTTGATTAATATTTATATTGATGACTGTTTATTGGTTTTATTGGGTCTATTGAGCACTTCCTGTGGAACTCCATTTTATAATCGTCATACTTGCCCGAAAATCATTGCCCTCTGGCTTTACTGCCATTGCCACATCTTTAACTTTTCTATTCCCTTAAAATGTTTTTCATTGAAAGTACGTAACCATACGTCATTGCGGATTGCAATACTTGCAATAAAAATGTCCTTTATCTCTGGGTGTTGATGAGTCAATTCGAGACCTTTCCAAATATTAGCAGCTATTCTGCCACATCCGAAATCGAAAGGTATTACTTCCACTACATTAAAGACCATTTCCAGATCTTTTTGATGTCGTTCTGTTCTCGCACCAAGGTAAAGTTCGAACTCGGAAATTGAAGAAAGAAAGACGTCATGTTTCTGTAAAAGCTTTATCAACTCTGTCGAGGATTTCTCTTTACTTCGCAAGTATTCAATGACAACGTCTGTATCTATCAGGATATCTTCCATTGATTAATTATTGTCCTTCCACGCTCAATAGCTATAATATCATCATCAGTCCACACATGATTATTGTTAATCAAGTTCTGTAAATTCTTTTTTCTTTCCTTCTTTGATATTGATATCTCAATTACTGTACCTTCCTTGAAAGGCAAATTTTTTAATTCCAAATATCCTCTTTTTCGTATTTTAGTTTGGAATACATGGGTTTCCATTTCAACCTCCTTAAATTCTCTAATGGGGGGTCATTGTTTCATATTCACATTATTATCAAATTTACCGCAAGTTCCCTGTTATTGTCAAGGTTGTTATTTAATACGGGACATCGCAATTGAGGTCTAATTTGGGTCCATTTGTAAAACAGTTTTTTGTTTTTTGGGACATCCGGAAAGCGCCGATTAAAACCGGCATGAAGTAGGAGGTGAGGCTCTTTAGAGCCAAGTCCTCTACGGAGTGAGGAGTAGCGATCCGCTCCGGCCCCGAGCTTTGCTTCGATGACCAGTGATGGCATGGGGAAGCGTTAGCAGGGGTGTGCATAGGCACAGTATTGAGCTCCGAAATCACCGTTCGGGAGTGCCGGGTGACCGGCATTCTTACCGCGACCTGCAATTATGCGTTTCGATTGTTGTAGAGCGACAATCGATGCTTTTAAACCAACCGCCCACCTTTTGCACTGTCCTGCTTACCGGTGACTGAGATCCGGTTTCTTACCCGATAAATCATGGGCGACCCTATGATCCCTGTGATCCATGAAGAATTTATTCATAGTCCGGGGCCATAAAGATATTTATCATGCTTTCCTTTATGGAAAATACACCATATTGAATAATTACGCAAGGTTCATGGAAAAATGTTAAAAGCATAACGCACAAATCCCCAGTGCCCTTTCTTTACACTAATTGTATCCTTATTCGCCCTGCGCCTTCCAGCATCTTTTGAATTTCTGTTGGCAGATAAACCTGGTGATTTCCGGTAATGGCTCTACGAGCCGGAGGCCAGGCGGCCTGTGTAGGACTCTCCCGTTTTTAGATTCAGTATCCGCACTGCTACTTTCTGCTTATTTTCCGTGCCAATCCCCTCTTCGGCAGCAAGATCCCTCTGCTCTTTCGGGATAATGATCTGCTCTTCGTACCCATCTTTATTTACTTCCCACCTGCCCGCTATGCCTTCCCCCAAACCAAAAAAGACTCAACTGTGTGGCTTATTAAATTCCCAGTTAATTAACCGGTCTGATATGAGCTATGGCAGGCGGGTTCAATTAATCGCACAACATACCTCCTTTAATCTTGATTTGTTTAAAGACCTATTTTTTCTTTGAAATGATGACGTACCTGCTGGTTACACCGATTATTTTTTTCTTTTGCATGGCGGATACTCCATTTGCCTCAAAACGCTCTGAGGAGAGTGGCGCCTGAAAGATATGGGTTTCCTGCCAGCCGCTTTGATCTAAAATCCGAAGGTAATCATTGATTAAAATCGAATTCACCCGGGTCTCATTTTTGGCAGGGGTGTTTTGGAAATCGCGCCAGTCGGCATTGATAAATGCCATCTGTGTGCTATTTTTGGCGTTTGAGTGTGCCAGCGCAAAAAAGTTATCCAGAAATTCTAAATATTTCTCTTTCGATGGCCCGGATATGGCATCGAAATCGTAATTGTTTGATTGCTTTTTAAAATAAGGCGGATCAAAAATAATCAGGTCCGGTTTGGTTTTACCTTTTATCGGCCATTTTAAATTGGTGATATCCCAGAAACAGGGTTCAATTTCCGGCCGTGTATCCGGCCGATCATCCATGTCAAAGCTCCAGCATTTCCGGTTAAACGCGAGGCAGGTGTCCGCCACCACTCCACCACCCGCCATGGGATCAAACACCAGATCGTTCTGATCTGAAAAATAATACAGGATGTGTGCGATCATTTGGGCCGGGATGCGACCGGGCCAATCATCTCCGAAACGTTTGTCACAATCATTCCAGTTCCACAGATCCCATGTCCGCAATCCCCAGTTAAGTGCCTTAAATCTATCAAGATCGCTTTTGCCTTCCAACGCGATGGACCACACAAGAGGCTCTGCCCAACCATGCTTTTCAGCTACCTGTGGAACAGTAAATCCTTTCGATAAATCGGTATTTAGGAGAAATGCCAATTCTGGCATTTCTCCTAAATGGTTGTGAATTGTCTTTTGGTTTACTCCCATACGTTTTGCGATTCTATCCTGGGGGAAGCCCAGCCGGTGCATACGAAAGATTTTAATATCGATTTCCATATTGGTTGCCGCTCTTAAATCGGCTATATAAGCGTCAACTGTCTGTCTTGAACGACCGATTGCCTGCCCGATCTCAAAAGACGTCAACCGGGGATTGTTTTCATATGCCCGGCGGGCCGTCGTTTTGGCTTCTTCTTCAGTTAACTGGAGAGGACCTATCGCTTTTTTAGCGGCATAGAGCAGGGGATCCAAACCATTCAGCGTTATAATGTGAACCGGTATTTCGGTTGCGCCGATCTCCTTGTATGCATGCCAGCGATGAGCCCCGTCAAGAATGCGGTATTTATCGCCATATTCCGGATGAATCTGTATCTCGATGGGATCGATCTCAAAACCATCGCGCAGGTTTTCGGCAAACATGGAGACGCGTTTTGGATAAACACCGCTTCTCGGATATATGTCCTCATCCAGGATAATCTGTGAAATGGGAACTGTGCAGGCTGTTTTTGCCATAATACCCCTTGCTGCAATAATCAGGTTTAAAATGATGTAATAGGAACATATTTACCTCTCACCCCTTTGACCGAATGCCAAGTTTTCCCTTTATTGCCTTAACTAAACCCTTATTTCCAATATCAATTCTTTGAGTTCATTGCAACCATCTACGTTGATCTTATACAAATTTCAGAAAATTTTCCTTTTTTGATAGAAAGATTATCTATCAGAAGCCTTTTCATTTTAGGTGTTTTGTAAAAAAGGGCACGGGGTTGAAATTGTGCGTTTCTAGTCATTCAGGGACAAGAATTGATCGACGATCAGTTTTTGGCCTCTATTGGCCGCCCGAATGACAGCGGATTTTGAAATAAACGGCCGTAACGGCGATGCCGCCGTGTTAAAAGTAACCGCATAGCCGGTCAGAAGTCGTCGCATAATTTGAGCAATCGGCTCTTTGTCTTAAGTGGCGTTAATCATCAAAATCTAAAAAGTCGTCAAAATAATTCGGGATAGAATTTTCCCATATTTTTTCTTTAAGAAGTTCGTAAACATTGAAAACTATCGGGCAGATCGAATAATTATTAACTACACCAATCAGTCTGAAAATAAAGTCTTCTTTGTGTAAGTGAGGGTAAGATTTACAATCATTAGGACGATATTTATATTGAGTACATATATTGTTGGCTAAAAAGGGGCAAGGCAACTTGTTAAAAGTATAGTCCCCATCATCTTCCTTTTTTAAGAATTGTTTTTTGAAATTTGGAATGCTGATCCCGACGCTTTCAGATAATTTTTTAATATCATTTTCATTTAATACCGGGCTCACTTTCTTGCAGCAATTTGCGCATTTCGTACAATCTATTTCCGAGGAAACGTAATCAAATAATTCGTGAACAATTGAATCTAGTTCTTCGAGTGAAATATCGCAGCCTTTTAAAAAAGAACGAAACTTCCAGTTCTCATCATTTTTTAATTTGGATGTTCTTTTTATTTCTTTTAGATTTGTTTCCATTATTACGAAGTTGAATGCTGAGTTGACGAGCTGTATTGCCTGTATAATAGATTCGGAGATCCTGTTTAGGCAGGCATGAACCTGCGGCTCACCGATATACTCGGCATAATCAAGCCGACGCTGCTTGGTATATTACCGGTCGAAATTTTGGTGGCGGAATGGGTTTGCCCTCCGCGCGTGCAGCCTCAAGCCAAAGTTCCTTTGCTTTTTGAAGCTCACGCAATGCCCCGTCGGGAGTATCACCAAATGCGGAGCATGCCTCAAGATCCGGGATATCGGCGATGTACCCGTCGTCATCCTCTGAATAGAAAATGTTAATATGATAGTCGCGCATTATTCATCCTCCAGTTTAAGATCGTGTTTCTCTACCAGTTTCAGGAACTGGCGCATCTATTCTGGCTTGACGTGGCATGTGACTTCATTACCAAAAACAAATGAAAAAACAAACGCCTAATTTCAACTCCGTCCCCCTTTGTTCCCTATTTGCTAAAATAACAAAAAAGTTGCCTTTTACCACTTATCAGCCTATATTGTAAAATAAATCAAATATTTTCGTTTAATATCAAAGAAAATTTTATTCCACTTGGCCACAATATCCAATATATTGAATAGGTTAAGATCTGTGACATTATAAGAATTGGAAAAATGCATGCCGAAGATATAAAGCAAGAAGCCTATCGGCTGTTAGATAACTTGCCGGATAAAGCAACATGAGATGATTTAATGTACCAAATCTATGTCCGTCAGGCCATCGAAGCCGGGCTAAAAGACAGCGATGAAGGCCGAACGATTGAGGTCAAGGAAGTGCGAAAAAGATTTGGATTGATCAAATGAGTGTTCACTGGACAGAGAACGCCATGGTGTACGGCTTTTGCCGGATGATCTTTAATAAAACATATGCCAATCTTAATGTTGACCTTCTGGTTTTATACCCGTCTACTCTACCTTGAAAAAAAGCGGTCAAAGAAAAACCTCTCAAACCGCCTTTAATCATGCTTTCTTTCAAAAAACGAAATCCAACTCGTTTCATTAAAAAGTAAAAGTTTGTCGTTTTTCATTTCTCAAATAACACATTCATGGTGGGGATAATGGTGGGGATTAGAAATTTACCCAAAAATAAAAGGACTCAGAATTTGCTCTAAGTCCTTGTTTTTATTTTTGGTAGCGGGGGCTGGATTTGAACCAACGACCTTCGGGTTATGAGCCCGACGAGCTACCAGACTGCTCCACCCCGCATCAATGAATTGCAAACTATGTTAATAAACATATATGAAAAATATGTCAAGATGTTTTTAATTTATGAATGAAGATATCAAAGACCTGATCCGTGCAGCCTCGGCTCCGGCAGCATTTTTTTCATTTTTGTATCGCAAAAGCAGCCGCTTTGTCCGGCTTTTATGTCCCGATACTATTTCAATGGATGATCTGTGAACTTTTAGCCATTTTGAAAGATATTGAATACACATCTTGTTGGCCGCACCATCCACAGGAGGCGCCGTCAGCTTGATTTTAAGGGCATCATTATGCAGTCCTGCAATCATGTTTTTAGAGGACCTGGGTTGAATAAAAACCGTGAGCGTAACCCCGTTGATATTTTCTTTTAGATACGGCATTTTGGTTTGTTACAGCAAATATAGACAATTTTAGGTGCTGCTTTTAATATCGTTAATAATGCGGGTGGATGAAATATTTTCTGAAACCGGAATCAGAACCACCTTTCCCCCAAGCGCTTCAACACGTTCGCGTCCGAAAACTTCCTTGGATGTATAATTTGAGCCTTTGGTCAGCACATCCGGTTGTATGATTTCAATAAGTTTGATTAGCTCTTGGGAGGAAAAAACGACAACGTAATCCACAGCGTCCAGTGCACTTAAAATCCTGACCCGTTCTTTTGAATGGAGTACGGGTCTTCCCGGTCCTTTCAATGTTTTTACAGATTCATCGTCATCGATGGCAACGATAAGGATATCTCCCAACTGTTTTGAAGCGGAGAAGAGCAGGATATGGCCCACATGCAAAAGATCAAAGCAGCCGTTGGTCAAAACTATCCGTTTTCCTTTTTTCTTGAGTTCTCCGATGAGCGACGGAAGCTCAGGCAACTCTTTGTATTTAGACGGCAGGCTATCATCATCCGACTTAAATGCCGAAGCGAGTTCCTGATTAGACACCGTTGCGGTTCTCACCTTGCCCACAACGATTTTCAAGGCCGAAGCGAGTTCTTGTTTTGACACCGTTGCAGTTCCTACCTTGCCCACAACGATTCCGGCGGCGGTATTGGCAACAGTCACACTGTTTTTGATTGAAACCCCGGATGCGACGGCCAGACCAAGGATCGCGAGAACCGTATCACCGGCCCCTGAAACATCAAAAACCTGCCGTGCCTCTGCCCTGACTCGGTAAGGTGATCTATTTTTCTCAAACAGAACCATACCATCTTTTCCGCATGTGATGAGAAGCTTATCAAGGTGGACGTTTTGAAGAATTTTGTTTGCCGCTATTTCAAGGGAGGATTCATTGACAATATCAACTCCCGAAGCCAGAGCAGCTTCTTTTTTGTTCGGTGTGAGGAGGGATGCCCCTGAATATTTCGAAAAATCGAGCCCTTTGGGGTCTGCAATGGTAATTTTTTTGTGCTTTTGAGCGGCCGATATCAGCCTGGAGAGCAAGGTTTTGGTAATCAGTCCCTTTCCGTAGTCGGAAATCAATACCACATCAACATGGGCAATGTTATCTTCTATGAATCTTGTAATCTTGTTTATGGTTGAATCTGATATTGTTTTATCTGTTTCTCTGTCGATTCTGAGGACATGCTGATGGGATGCAATAACTCTTGTTTTCTGTGTGGTGGTCATGCCCGGTTCCTGAATAATTCCGGTCGTATCGATTCCCAGCTCTTTGAATTTATTGAGCAGAATCCGTCCATTTCTGCCCGTGCCGATCACCCCGGCCACGGTAACTTTTGCACCCAGAGCAACGATGTTGTTAACGACATTGCCGGCACCACCCATGGCGTAATCCTCGTTTTTGATCGATACCACCTGGACCGGCGCCTCCGGGGATATGCGATCCACTTCACCCCAGAGATATTCGTCGAGCATCAAATCACCCACAACAAGCAGATTGCATCTGTCGAATTTTGAAATATCAATAGGCATGGCATTCACTGGAAAATCGGGTTAATTGGAAGCGCGATACTTTTCAATAACTTCCATCAGAAATTTTGGCGGGCGCACGACCCGGCCGTTAGTGTCCACACACGCATGTTTTGTATATCCTTTGGCAAGGAGTTTTGTACCATCTTCACTAAAAATTTGGTAATTGAACTTCATACCTCCCTTGACATTGGTGTCAAGTGAAGTTTCTATAATTAAAATATCGTCGTACTGGGAAGGAGAGTTGAATTTGCAGTGAACCTCGGATAAGGGGAGAAAAAATCCCCTGGATTCGATTGATTTATATGGAACTCCCAAATACCTGAACATCTCGGAGCGAGCGCTTTCAAACCAGCGAAAGTAGTTGGCATGATAAACAAATCCCATTTTGTCCGTATCACCGTATATGACCCGGCATGTGGTTGTGTGGGTAATCATAAAATATTTCGTAAGTTACTTAGCAAATTTTACTTATGCAGGTTTTAGGTCAGACCCGTTTGACAGTATTTGTTGAATAATATGTCTCAGATCGTCATAGCTGTATGATACCGGAAATTCAGGGAATTCATTTTTCACATTTTCAGGCGGATCAAAAAGAATGCCGTCATCGGCTGCTTTTAGCATGGTAATGTCGTTGTAAGAATCCCCCACGGCTATGGTGTCGTATTTCAGATTTTTTAACGAAATCACCGCTTCCCGCTTGCTGTCTTTTTGTCGTAATATATATCCGGCAATGGAACCGTCGGAATCTATGGATAACGTGTGACAGAACAGTGTGGGCCACCCGAGTTTTTGCATCAAAGGACCTGCAAACTGGTCAAATGTATCGGAAACAATGATGACCGGGATGCGCGACCTGAGCCAGTCAAGAAATTCCAATGCCCCGTCAAGAGGGTCCATGGTGGCGATCACCGCTTGGATATCATCTATTTTGAGCCGGTTTTCATCAAGGATTGCGAGACGTCGTTTCATTAAGACATCGTAATCGGATATATCACGAGTTGTAAGCCTAAGTTCTTTAATACCTGTTTTTTCGGCCACATTTATCCATATTTCCGGTACAAATATTCCTTCCAGGTCGGAGCAGACAATATGCATGACACCTCACATTCGATATTCAATCTTCTTGGTTTTCATTCTCTATTCTTATGAGAACAGGTTTGGCACTGACCACGTCGAGATTCATAATTTCGGACAACGCCTTTTGCACATCAGCTTCTTTGGCAAGATGGGTGAGCATGACGATGGGTACTGAACCTTTGGTTTTTCGTCCTTTCTGGTGCACCGATTTTATGCTGATGTCATAATCACCCAGAATACCCGATACTTTTGACAGTACGCCGGGCCGGTCTATGGCGGCAAACCTGAAATAATAATACGTCCTGATTTCATCAACCGGCATAACGGGAATTTTCCGGATATTATTCATCTGGTATGAGAGTGCCGGAACCCGGCCTCTTGACCCGGTTAACAGGTTGCGGGCGAGGTCGACCGTGTCGCCGACCACGGCACTGGCGGTGGGCATCATCCCGGCTCCGTATCCGTAAAGCATCATATCACCGATGGCATCACCGGAGATTGTGACGGCATTGAGGGTGCCGCCGACACTGGAAAGGGGATTGTCAAAAGGAATCATGGTGGGATGCACTCTTGCCTCTATGGCATTGCCCATGTTTTTGCTAATGGCCAGAAGTTTGATCCTGTAGCCAAACTGCCCGGCGAAATCAATATCCATGGGGTCTATATTAGAGATACCTTCGATATATATATCCTTAAAATTAATCTCCATGCCGTAGGCAAGGGAGGTGAGAATGGCAAGTTTGTGGGCGGTGTCGATTCCTTCGATATCCAGGCTCGGGTCCGCCTCGGCATACCCGTTTTTTTGTGCTTTGGCAAGTGCAGTGTCAAAATCGCTGCCATCATCCGTGCTTGTGGATAGGATGTAGTTACACGTACCGTTTAGGATGCCGGCCATGGATTTTATGTGATTCCCCACCAGAGATTCCCGCAGGGATTTGATGATCGGCATGCAGCCGCCCACGCCGGCTTCAAAGGCAAGATCAACCCCTTTTTCGGTTGCGGCCTTGAATAGGGCATTACCATGGACGGCGAGCAGTGCCTTGTTTGCGGTAACAACCTGTTTGCCCTTATCAATGGCTCTTAAAATAAGTTCCCTGGCAACCCCTTCTCCCCCGATTAATTCGATAATGATATCAATATCAGGGTCATCCACCACTTTATAGGCATCGCTGATAAAGACTCCGTTATCAAATCGTATTCCACGATCAGTTTCCAGGTCGATATCGGCAACATATTTCAGGTTCAGATCGGCTCCGACCCGGGAACGGATAAGGTCCCTGTTTTCAATAAGAATCTTTGCAACACCTGTGCCGATCGTTCCGCAGCCGAGCAAACCAATATTTATTTTTTTCATGCAATTTGCTCCTGAACAGGAATTACATTATCTTTCGTATTCCTCTTATGGCCTGGTTTATGCGCATCTTGTTTTCTATCAGAGCAAAACGCACATATTCATCACCGTACTCGCCAAATCCAAGACCCGGTGAAACCGCAACCTGGGCCTCATTAATCAGCATTTTGGAAAATTCCACGGATCCCATTTTAATAAATTTGTCAGGAATTTTGGTCCATACAAACATGGTTGCTTTGGGGCTTTCCGTCTCCCAGCCTACTCGGTTAAGGCCTGATATCAAAGCATCCCTTCTTGTTTTATAAATATCACATATCTCCTTGACACATTCCTGGGGGCCGTTTAAGGCGATGATGGATGCAATCTGAATCGGCTGAAAAATACCATAATCCAGGTAGCTTTTTATCCGGCGAAGGGCGCCCACAACTTCGCTGTTCCCCACACAAAAACCGACTCGCCAGCCGGGCATGCTGTAACTCTTGGAAAGTGAGAAGAATTCAACACCAACATCCTTGGCGCCTTTGACCTGGAGAAAACTGGGCGGTTTATAGCCGTCGAACGCCAGATCTGCATAAGCGAAGTCGTGGACGATCAAGATGTCGTGTTCTTTTGCATAATCGACGATATTTTCAAAAAATTTTAGATCAACGACTTCCGTAGTGGGATTATGGGGATAGCTGATAATTAAAACCTTGGGCCTTGGCCAGGTCTGCCGGGTAGCGTTCATCAGGTTATCGAAAAAATCGTTGCCCGGACCCACGGGGATTCCCCTGACATCACCCCCGGAAATAATTGCCGAGTAAGGATGGATCGGGTAAGTCGGGTTGGGTGTGAAAACTACGTCTCCGGGCCGGATGGTGACAAGGATAAGATGCGATATTCCTTCCTTGGCGCCGATGGTGACGATTGCCTCCGTATCGGGATCGATATCCACATCATATCTTCGTTTGTACCAGCTGGAAATGGCCATTCTCAGCTTGGTGATACCCATGGATGCTGAATAGCGGTGATTTTGCGGTTTCTGGGCGGCTTCTGTCAGCTTATCGACAATGTGCTGTGGCGTCCCCATGTCAGGATTTCCCATTCCAAGGTCGATAATATCCTCTCCGGCATGGCGGGCATCCATTTTGATTTTGTTAACTGTTGCAAATACATACGGTGGGAGACGATCGAGTCTGGCGAAAGTTTTCATAAAAATAACCTCTTAGGCGCTTAGTTAAATTTTTGTGCTTTTTGTGGCAAAACTTTTTCTTTTCGCCACAAAGGCACCAAGACACTAAGAAAGAATAACAAAAATAAAATC
>Ga0209986_10004247_pt1 | contig 12204 bp, 10 predicted proteins | sample BlataG_FD_183168 | JGI IMG/M metagenome (GOLD analysis project Ga0209986, IMG submission 183168) | Deep subsurface microbial communities from Black Sea to uncover new lineages of life (NeLLi) - Black_00105 metaG (SPAdes) (version 2) | ecosystem: Environmental > Aquatic > Marine > Oceanic >...
ATCGTCGCTACACTAACGCAGGCTGCGGGCGTAGCTCAGTTGGTAGAGCGCTAGCTTCCCAAGCTGGATGTCGAGGGTTCGAGTCCCTTCGCCCGCTTTTGTTCTTTTGCGACTCCTCGTCGTTGGCTAACACTCTTTTTGCTGGATCCGCTCGCCGAGGACGTCCCCGCAAGCTGGCAGGGTCGGGCTACGGTCTTTCTGAGCCAAACTGGTCATTCCCACCGGTTTCAAGCTGGTGCCGCAGGTCGATGACTTCATTGGTCAATTGATCGATGTGCCACTGCATCTCGTCAATTAATGACGGCACATAGTCAGGGCGGTTGAGAAGTTCCAGATGGATTTCAGCCATCTCGAGTGAGGCTTCAAGTTGTCGAATGTTGACATCCGTCACAGCGGCCAATTTGGTGCTCACGGCTGTCCGTTCGTTTGCCCTGCGGGCCGCTTGAAGATCAGCCCGGGCATTGGCTACGGCGATTTCGGCCGCAGCCAGATTTGTCTGCTTCACGGTGGTCCTTGGCTTCTTGCGGACAATCTCCAACTGCCGACTTGTCAGTTCGACATGCCGCGCGAGTCGCTCGACTTCCCGCGGTCCGACCGCCTTAGGGATGAGCTGATTGGCCCGCTTCGCCCGCTCAAGATTCAGCTCCGCCAGCCGTCGTCGGCTTTCGGCGTACCGCACGCGAAGGTCAGCCGGACTGAGGGTATCGAGCGATCGCTGGCTCGCGGCTTTTCCTGCCGTCGGCTCAGCGCTGCGGGCAACCGCGGTCAACGACAGGCCACAGCCGACAGCCACGAGCAACAGCGGCACGCGGCCTGCACCGCCAACCAACCGTCCAGAGAAATACGCCACCTGAGAAGCCGGAAAAAGAGCCTTCTTCATCATTCCACCTCCGCAACTGTGACCCTTGGCCTGCCCTTTGAATACTATGCAGTCAGTCGACGGCCAAGGCACAGATGCTGCCAGCGGCCTGGATCGAGCACCCCCCGGGAGCGATGCCATGCAACCCGAAACCGATGATTCCCACCACGAGCACCGGCTGCGGCTGGCCACCAATCGGCACGACACCCAGCCAGCCGAAGTGGAGGCCCGGTACGTCTGCGACTCGTGCGGCGAGGAGATTGTCGTGCCGATCGATGTCACCGAAGGACGGCACCAGGACTATGTGGAGGACTGCCCGGTCTGCTGCAACCCGATGGTGCTGCATGTTGACATCACCGACGATGGGGAGCCGCTGATCCGCAGCGAGCACGAATAGCCCGCGATGATCAGGCCGACGGCTGCCAGGAGGTTTCGCCGGCCTTGCGGAACTCCCAGGGCGGCTGCGGATTCTCGGCAGCCCAGAGACCCTTGCGGGCATCCCGCGCCTGCTGTTGTTCGGGAACGAGACTGCTGCCGGATGCCGGATCGGCCCAGGCCGCCCCGGCCGCTACCAGCAGGCCGCTGACATCGCGGCCATCGACGGACACCTGGCAGATTGCCTGTCCGGCGGCATCCCGACCGCTGACGGCAACGGCAATCCGCTTGCCGAAAACCAGCTCCGCCAGTGATTCGCGGGCCTGACGGCCGTAGGGTTGCCCTGGTTCGGGTGCGTCGACGCCGACCAGGGCCACCTTCTGCTGCCGCCCCGAATCATCCAGGCAGGTAAAGGTGTCGCCATCGGTCACGCCAATGCATCGCCACCAGGCGACCGAAGCCGGAACCGGCGGCCGAGGGGGTGGAGCACTGCCGGGATGGCTGACAGGCTGGGTCGGTACCGGTGTTGTCGGAGTGGCAGCCGCCACCATGCTGCCCGGGGTTGCCGGAATCGTCACCGCCACGGCGTTGGGCTGCGGCTGACTGGCATCGATGGCGACGGTAGCCCACTGGCCCGATGGAGCCGATGGAGCCGGCGGTGGAACAGACGCCGGCGTCTGAGCAGGAGCCGGCGGAGCGGGCTGACGGGCAAAGGCCGGTGGGGGTGGCGTTGTCGGTACCGGTGGATTCACCGGCGCTGCCGGCTGAGGAGCGGGTGGCCCCGGCACAACGGCCGGCGCGGTCGCCCACTGCGACGGCGGCGTACCTGCCGGGGGCAGAATCGGCTTGCCTGCCAGGACCGGGGCGTTGGCTGGAAACCGGAACGGCTGTGGCCGGTAGTTGGTGATCCGTGCCACGGGAACGACAGCCCCCGGCCCAGAGACGGTCTGCACCGTGAACCACCAAGGCCGCCGGGCGACAGGCCGCGGCGGCACGTAACCGGGTGCCTGAATGCGGTTGACCGGCACCTGGGCCGGCTGCATCGGCACCGGCATGACGTACTGCTGGGCAGTTGCCGGAGCCACCGTGCCGAGCAGCCCCGCCGCCAGCAGCAGCCGGCAACCGATCCTCGAACAGGCCCACGGCAGGTGGATTCGAATCAGAAACCGGGCGGGGCTGGTCACCAGATCACCTCACCTGCCATTGGGGAACCTGAGGGGTTGCCAAATTTCTCTGCCTGAAGCATGTATCGGAAAATCCAGGGCTTCGAAATCGATAAACCGAGCGAACGCTGCCCCATCTGCCAGCCTTCCCCCGCCCTCGACGCCCACCCAGGCCGCCTTTCTTTTGCGGCCAACTTCGCCCGCGATGCTGCCGGCCAATAGACTGCTGTGATGCGGATTCCAACAGTGAAAACCAGATGGATCGGGGTGAACGTCAGCTTTTGGCTAGGGGCAGTTCTGGTTGCCATCGTCCCGCCGGCGGACGCACAGCCCCCCGCAGAAATCGAGGCCACGGCCGCGTTCCAACCCCTCATCGAACGGGCGGATCGGGCGGGGCTGCGGGTCCACGCCAGCCGCCACCTCGTACTGGTGACCGACCGGCCGCCCCGCGATGGTGATGGCCTCGACATGCTGCCGCCAATTTTTGACGAGGCCTTCACCGTCTGGTGCCGGCACTACGGACTCGATCCGGCCGACCACGCCGAGTGGCAGGCGCTTGGCTGCCTGGTGGTCGATCGTGACCGGTTCCGGGCCGCCGGCCTTTTGCCTGACGCGGTGCCCGACTTCACCCATGGCTACTGTTGGTTCCACCGATTCTGGCTGGCCGACCAATCCAATCCCGACTACCGCCGCCATCTGCTGCTGCATGAGGGCGTGCATGCCTTCACCACCACGCTGCTGAAACTGGACACCCCGACGTGGTACACCGAAGGGATTGCTGAGTTTCTGGCGACGCATCGGTTGGCAGCGACTGCACCACGTTTTCATCAGACACCAATTCCGGCGGCAGCCAACGACGTCGAGCAGTTGGGACGCATTGAGACGATCGCCCGGCTTCGGACCGCGGGCGAGACCCCCAGCATCGACGCCGTGTTTCGACTCCGCCCGACGCGGCACGGCACGATCACCAGCTATGCTGCCGCTTGGGCGGTGGTCACGTTTCTCACGAGCCATCCGCGGTATGCCGCCGCGTTCGCGACCACCGAGAGAGGTCCTCTCGACGCCGGGTTCACCGGCAGACTGACAAGCCGCCCCGATTGGGACATGGCTGCCGTTCACCGCGATTTCGACGCCTTCACCGCCGACCTCGACTACGGCTACGAATTCGATCGGATGGCGATCGACTGGTCGCCCGGGAAGCCTTTGCCAACAAACGCAAACGCAGGTGATCAGGTCAGCCTTGCCGTCCGGCCCGAACGTGGCTGGCAAAACTCCGGCTGGCGGCTCCGGACGGGACAACAGTATCGGCTGCGGGCCTCGGGCCGCTGCATCGTCGGAACGGCTGGTGGACCGGAAAGCCCAACCGTTCTCGAGAGTGAGGCCGATGGTATCTCAATCGACTGGTATCGGGGCCGACCGATTGGCCGTCTGCTGGCCGCCCAGTGGGATGCAACGCCAGCGGGTGGCAACCGTCCCACCTTCAGCCTGCTGGGTGACGGCCCGGCAATAACTTTCACCGCAATCACGGATGGACCACTCTTCCTGCGAATCAATCTGCAGCCCGGGGACCGTCCGACAGCCCATAAATCCCTGGCAGTGAGCCTGGCGCTGGTGCCAGACGGCTAGCTGGTTCCGGAAAATCCCGGGCGGGCCCGCCCAGTTAGGCAGCCATGCCAACTACTCGGTGGCTGAAAACGCGACGGTATGCTGAGCTCCATGGTGGACTTCAGCAAGACAATTCTGCGGGCACTGCGTGGGTTGATCGTGGTGTCGATCGCGACACCAGGCATCGCTGCCGAGGTGACGGGCCAGCTGCCGCGGAATGATCCGCCACCGCTGAAACAGATCGCGACGATTGTCGCCGACATCGCAATCGACGAGCCGTATCCCGTCCGCGTCCGCGGTGTCGTCACCTGGCGACGGAATCGCGGGATCATTATTCAGCAGGGGCAGGCAGGCATCTGGATTGACGCCCATCCCGCACCCCAGGCAGGCCACTGGCGGGGTGATGAGGCGGTTCTGCAATCGATCCGCCCCGGTATGGAGGTCGAGGTCGAGGGACTGGCCAGCCGCGGCGGCTATATGCCCAACATTCTTGCTCACACGATCAAGGTGGTCGGTGAAGGCGTGGAACCCGCGGCCTTGCCCATCGATCCGCGCCGGTTCTTCACCGGCGGTGACTGCTGCCTGCGGGTGACGACCCGCGGGCTCGTGCAGGGCTATCGCGACGATGGCTACCACTGGGTGCTGCTCCTCGCCGACGGACCGCTGCGGTTTACGGCATTGCTCCCCAAGGAACTGCTCGATGGCAGTCCGCAATCGCTGGTCGATGCCGAGGTGAGGCTCGTCGGCGTGGCGGTCACCCACTTCAACACGCGGGGGGAATTTCTGGCGCCGCGGCTGCACATCGTGCGGCGCGATGACATCTCAGTCGAGCAGCCGGCCAGCGGCGGGGCGTTTGACGCGGCGCTCGTACCGCTCACCTCCATTGGTCACTACCGTCCACTCGGGGGCGGGCGGATCCGCACCCGGGGCACCGTCACCTTTTCTGATCCAGGGCAGCTTCTCTACGTGCAAGACGGTTCCACGGGGGTTCGGGTGCAGACTGAATCAATCGACCGCTACACCATCGGTGATCGGGTCGAGGTGGCAGGCTTCGTGGAGATTCGCGGTCGCGTTGCCGCTCTCATCGAGGCGACCGTCCGCCGCATCGCCCCGGGCTTGCCACCAGAGCCATTGGCCATCGAGCCCGACACCATTCTGCGGATCAACGCCGACGCCTCCCGTACCGGCCAGCTGGCCGATCCAGGCGACTATCAGGGCTGCCTTGTGACCTTTCCGGCCGAGGTCGTCGATCTGCAGCGGTCTGGGATGGGAGGCGTCGTCCTCCTGCTGGCAGGAGAGACGAGCCTCACAGCCGTCGCCAAGCCCGACGTATTCGCTCAGTTGCAGTCGATCGAGCCGGGCAGCTCGGTGCAAGCGACCGGGATCATCCAGTTTGCGGTCACCGAAGAGGATGACCGCCTGCAGATGGCCCGCCCCTTTGTCGTCGGCCGGCTCCAACTGCTTGTGCGGTCGGCGAGCGATATCGTCATCACGCGAGCCCCAAGCTGGTGGAAGCCCCGGCGACTGGCGGCGCTGTTGGCCGCGGTGGCAGTCGTGGCGGCCGTGGCCAGCGGCTGGGTCGTGTTGTTGCGGCGCAAGGTCGCCGCCCAGCTGGCCCTCATCGAATCGAAGCTGCAGGCTGAAGCCGCCACCGAGGAACGGCACCGGATCGCCCGAGAATTTCACGACACGCTGGAGCAGGGACTGGCGGCCGTGTCGCTGCGGCTCGACGTGGCGGCCTACACGGCGACCGACGACCAGTCGCGGCAGGTGCTCAAGCAGCAGCGGCGTCTGCTTTCCGGGCTACAGACTGAGACCCGCGACTTCCTCTGGGATCTTCGTGACCCGATCCATGTCGAGGGCACACTCGAAGAATCGCTCAGCCTGCAGCTCCGCAACCTGGAGGAGCTCTCGGCGGTCCCGCTCGATCTGAGCATGAACGGCCGCCCCTCCACGCCCGCCCGCCTCACCCACTACCATCTCCTGCGGATCGTCCGCGAGGCGGTCAACAACGCGATCACGCATGCGCAGGCCACGCGGATCAGTGTGCGGGTTGATGCCCGGAAACACCCGCTCACCATCACCGTGCAGGATGACGGCACGGGCTTCGACGTCGCCAGCCGGTCTCAGGCCGAGGGTCATTTCGGCATCCGCGGCATGGAGGAGCGGGCCCGCCAGATCGGTGCCAGTTGCGAAATCAAGAGTGGGGCAGGAGCAGGCACCACCATTGTCCTGCAGCTGCCGGCGTTGCTGGAAAGACCTGCCGGTTTAGGCAATGGCTCCCCGCCGGCGCACGCTTCATAGTGGAGGCATGATCGAAATGCATCCCATCCGCCTGTTGATCGTTGATGACCATCCGGTATTTCGTGAGGCGTTGGCCCACGCCTTGGCGGCGGCGTCCGATTTCACGGTGGTCGCCCAGGCCAACAGCGGCAGCGATGCCGTGCGGTTGTGGACCACCCACCGGCCCGACGTCGCGCTGATGGATATCAGCATGGAAGGTGTTGATGGCGTGGCGGCGGTCGAGGTGATTCGGCAGATGGCCCCGGAGGCCCGGGTGCTGATGCTCACGTCATCGAACGCCGCGGAAGATGCCGGTGCGGCATTGGCAGCCGGAGCCGCCGGCTACATCACCAAGAGCGTTGGCTTCGTCGAACTCATGGACGCTATCCGCGACGTCCACGCGGGGGGACGGCCAGTCGCGCCGACACTGGCCAAGCGGCTGGAGGCGCGGGGCAAAAGCCCACTCTCGCCCCGCGAGATGGAGGTGCTCGAACTGCTTCGCGACGGCCTGTCGCAGGATCAGATCCATCGCCGGCTGGCCATCGCTGACCGCACGGTCCGAGTACACGTGGCGGCGATCAAGGCCAAGCTCGGAGCAGCATCGACGGCCCACTGCGTCACCCGCGGCTTCGAACTGGACATTCTCAGCCGGCCGCCAACCGTGACGACATCACGTTAAATGTCGGCCCCTCTTCTGCGCGTAAATGTCTGATAATGTCAGCGAATAAACTTCCTATTTAGGAAGTAGCGTCGGGGCCTTGATTGATTTAGTCTGTCGCATGGGCGGGGACTGCAACGCATTCCCTCACGAGTACCATCCGGGGAGTACCGACAATGAGACGGCGGCTGAAGAATCGGGGCTTTACCCTTATCGAACTCTTGGTGGTGATCGCCATCATCGGCGTGCTCGTCGGCCTGCTGCTTCCGGCCGTGCAGACGGCCCGCGAGGCGGGCCGGCGATCGGCCTGCACCAATAACATGAAGCAGATCGCCCTCGGGCTCCACGGCCATTACGACGCCGTGAAAAGCCTGCCCCCATCGTGCCCGTCGTGGGTGGTCAGCTCATCTGATCGAGACGGGTACGGCTGGGGCGTGTTCATCCTGCCGCATCTCGAGCAACAGGCCATCTACGACGTCTGGGCCACCAACAAGGGGTGGAATGCGGGCCGCTGGGCACAAGAGGCGAGGAATGTGCCTGCGTTGGAAGCGGCTATGCGAACCGTCATCCCCACATTGCTTTGCCCTACGTGCGACATCCCGGCTTCACCCTCGCCACAGGAAACCGGAAACAAGCGGGGCAGCAAGTCAAACTACGCCGGCAACGGCGGCGCCCTGCCCTCATGGGGGCAGGTTGCGACGACTGCCGATCAATTGATCCGTGCCTCGACCGGATCGCTCCGGTCTGGCAAGGGGATCGGATTCAAGGAGATCACCGATGGCCTCTCCAAAACGTTTTTGATCGGCGAGGTGGGGGGCAACGCGTCCCGCACCAAGGCCGGCCTCTGGTCGATGGTCAACAACTCGATTAATTTCCGCCACGAGGTGGTCCGCTACACCAACCTCAAGATCAACGACCTGGTTGCAGACAAGGGCTTTGAGAGCGGCCATCAAGGGGGCGCCCAATTTGCGATGTGTGATGGCTCCGTTCGCTTCATTCTTGACACGATTGAATTCAACAAAGGTTCCCTGCCGGGTGAATACGGCTTCCAAATGAGCAGCGGGGATGCCGCTGTCACGACCAACGTCGGGTACACAAAGGCCAGTGGCCTCGGGGTCTACCAGAAACTGAGCGTCCGGGATGATGGCCACCCCACCAAGGATTTCTGACCCTATGAAACCTCGACGGCTCGCCATCATCTTGCTTGTGACCGTGGCCCTTGGATGTGGCCGTCGGATGGAATCGACGGTGTCGGGCACCCTGACTGTTGCCGGTGAGCCCGCGCCTGCCGGCGTGGAGGTGGAGTTTCTGCCCCGGGCCACGGAGGCGTCGCCCTCCAAAGGCGTGACGGATGCCGGTGGTCGCTACCTGCTGCGGTTCAATGCCTATGTGGCCGGTGCGATGCCCGGCGACCACGTGGTCTCGGTGACCATTCCCCGGATATCCAATCCTGACGGTACACCGGGTGGTGTGGCCCCTGGCCTTGAACGTGTGCAGATTCCTCCCGAGTATTCGGGGCCGTCGTCGCCCCTGCTGCAGACTGTGCAGCCGGGCCGGAATGTTATCGACCTTGAGATCCCTGAGGCACCCCCGCGCTCCGCGAAATGATGGCAGCGCAGGCCCGTCATGCCCGCAGAGATCACCCGAATGAAACATGCTCTGCCGGTCTTGATGGCCACCTGCCTGCTCGGCTACGGAGCGGCCGCAGAGAGGTCTACCGGTGCTGAATCGATCGCATTCCATGTGGCGATCGATGGTGATGACTTCGATTCGGGCTCAGTCGATGCCCCCTTTGCCTCACTGGAACGGGCTCGGGATGCAGCGCGCGATATCGTATGTCGTCAGGCCCTGCCGTCGGGCGGCGTGCGGGTGGTCATTCATGGTGGCGTTCACTCCCGGAAAGGCACCTTCGAACTCTCACGCGACGACTCCGGCACCCCGGACTCGCCAATTGTCTATGCCGCCGCTCGCGGTGAGATTCCAATCATTTCCGGCATGGTGGCTTTGCAACCCGGGTGGTTTGAGCCAGTCTCAGACCAGGCCATTCTCGATCGAGTGATCGAACCGACCGCCCGCGAGCGGCTGCTGCAATGCGATCTGCGGGCCCATGGGTTCACCGAATTCGGCGAACTCAGCCGGCGCGGCCACGATGTGACACGGCCGGAGATCACGAAGGCGCCACCGCCGGAACTCTATCTCGATGGCAGAAGGATGGTGCGGGCCCGGTGGCCGAATCCCGATGACCACTTCCCACAGTTCCTCCGTGGTGTCCAACAATCCCGCCATGGCGTCGTCGGCAGAGCCGGGATCGTCGATCCAGGGCCTACTGCGGAGGACGCCGACTTTCTCGCCCGGGGTGGCGTAATCCGCTTCGCCTTCGACCGCCCCAAGTGGTGGGCCTTGGCTGACGACATCTGGCTGTCGGGCGTGTTTTCGTGGAGTTGGCAGTGGTCCTACAACCGCGTGGCCTCGATCGACCTGCCGTCCCAGACGATCACGCTGCGCTACGGTGAGCGAAGCGGAATCACCGACCGGTATTCACACGACTATTTTTTCGCCGAAAACCTTCTCGAGGAGATTGACCAGCCGGGTGAATACTTTCTCGATCGCGCGACGGGCAGGCTTTTTCTTCTCCCCCCGGAAGGCTTCGGTGAGGGCGGCGCCGACATTTGCCTGTCAATGATGGCGACGCCGCTGATCCGTCTTACGAATGCCTCCGATATCTGCTTTGAAGGGCTCACGCTCGACGGCGGTCGCTCAAGCGGAATCATCTGCCGTGGTGGCGGGCGGGTGCTCGTTGACCGCTGCGAGGTTCGCAACGTCTCCACGACCGGCATCGACCTTCAGGGCAGGAATCACGGTGTCCGGCGGTGCCACGTTCACCACGTGGGCGGCATCGGCGTCGCCCTCTCCGGTGGCGACACCGCCGCCCTTGCCCCAGGAGGCCTTTTCGTCGAAGACAGCGACATTCATCACTTCGCGTGGCTCAACCAGGTCTATGCGCCGGCCGTACTGCTTGGCTACCGCAGTGTTGGCAGTCGCGTATCTCACAACCGGATCCGGCACGGCCCCCATGTGGCGGTCACCGTGTACGGTAACGATCATCTCATCGAATACAACGATGTCGGCCACGTTGTCGAAGAATTTACCGACATGGGCGCCATCTACGCCAACCTCGGCAGCCGCCCCCTGGAACGCGGCACGGTCATTCGTCGCAACTATATCCACGACATCGGCCAGCACCACCACTTGCAAAACGGTGTCTATCCCGACAACGGCACGATGGGCTGGTTGATCGAGGAAAACGTCTTTCATCGGATCGGTGGCCGGGGTGTTGCCGCGAACTGTCGGGCCGTCAACAACAACACCGGTGCTCATATCATCACCCGCCACAACGTGTTCATCGATTGCACGATTCCCTATCTGATGGGCACCTTTTGCGCCCAGTTTCACGACGTCAACGTGGCCCGCTGGGAGGACTATTTCCGCAGCCACGACCTGTCGCAGTTGCCCCACGCAGGAAAATACCCCGAACTGCTCCGCTTCTGGCAGGAACCGCGGCAGTATCCCGACACCAACCGGTTCGAGGGTAACGTCATCTGCAATCCCACGGTTCCGCTCCTGCAGTCCTACGGGAAGATCGCGATGCGTGATGCCGTGATTGTGGAGAACGGGGGCATACTGAAGACGTCCGACAACTGGATCACGGTGCAAGATCCGGGCTTCACTGACGCCGCCGTCGGCGATTTCACGCTGCCCGCCGATGCCGAGGCCGTCCGCCACATACCTGGCTTTCCGGGGATTGAGTTCAACACGATCGGCCCCCGGCCCCCGTCTCTCGCACGCTGAAAAGTGGCTCCTCGAAGCAGGTGAGCATGTCCTGCCGAACGCCTTCCTTTTTAGGCAATGGCGGTGAGGGCCAGCCCCGTCTATTTTCATGTAAAAGTTTTTTTTGCCCGGCGGGGCGACAGTCGCGGGGGAGGGCATCCGACTCGAAAACCAGAGGGGTCAATTATGAAAATGCATTTTAATAATAAAGCGTTCACGCTCATCGAGTTGCTTGTAGTCATCGCCATCATTGGCGTATTGGTTGGCTTGCTCCTGCCAGCAGTGCAGGTGGCCCGCGAGGCGGCCCGCAGAAACTCCTGCGGCAATAACTTCAAGCAGATCGGGTTGGCCCTGCACAGCTACGAGTCGGCTCGGAAGCATCTGCCATCGTCGCGATGGGGGCCGCTAAGTTCGGTGCCGACCTACTATCAGGGCCAGAGTGGCACCGCATTCTGGATGCCTTTCCGGGGGTCGTCACCCGGCTGGCTGAGCGGATTTGTGGCGATGCTGCCGTACATGGAAGAGGCGGGGCTCTATGACACGATCATGGCCAACAACGCCCCACCCAATGTTGAATCATCTGCTGCTGCTTACCTCACCCAGCTTCCCGGCCTACTCTGTCCTTCCGACCTGCCGCGGTTTACGGACGTGAGCCCGGCCTTTGGTCAGACAAATTACGTCTTTTCGATCGGTGATCAGTTTTACATGCACCACTCAGACTGGTCGGCGGGAGGCGGGTATGAGCAAACTGGCCTGTTTGGATTTAACAGCAAACTTCGGCTGAATAAGGCGACCGATGGCCTGTCGAAGACCATCGCCCTGTCGGAATGCACTCGCCCAGAGGGATCGGGCAACACGGCGACTAATTCGGTGAGTGCCAACTACAACACTTTTACCTGGTCTCCGAGCAGCTGTTTCGCGGCGTGGAATGGTGATGGATTCAACGATGCTACGAAGTTTCGTCCGCGTAATCAGTCACTTGGTTCGGCGTGGCACAAAGGGGCGTCTGGATTCATCAATTTCAACACCATCCTCAGGCCGAACGGTCCGGTCTGCAGCCAGCCGTGGGGACAAGAGGGAGGCATCCTGACCGCCCGGAGTCGGCACCCTGGCGGGGTGCATGGCGTCTTTGCAGACGGCCATGTCTCGTTCATCAGTGAGAACATCAACAACGGCGGGACGCTGGCCGTCTGGCCCGTTCCCGGCAGCGATCCGGCCAGGCCGACGACGTTCCGGACCGACAGGTCGAGCCCGTTCGGCGTCTGGGGGCGGCTGGGCACCCGGGCCGGCGGCGAACCCGTGGAGGCACTATGATAATTCGTAGACACCTCCGATCGTTACGGTTGGCAGAGTGGATCGTCTGCCTGCTGACGACGGCCGGCATTGCCGCCGGCTGCTCGCGGTATCACGAAGATGAGTGGAGCCGTAAGTGG
>Ga0209986_10004248_pt1 | contig 12199 bp, 17 predicted proteins | sample BlataG_FD_183168 | JGI IMG/M metagenome (GOLD analysis project Ga0209986, IMG submission 183168) | Deep subsurface microbial communities from Black Sea to uncover new lineages of life (NeLLi) - Black_00105 metaG (SPAdes) (version 2) | ecosystem: Environmental > Aquatic > Marine > Oceanic >...
CCTATCACCGGCCCGGAGTCAAACAGCCGCTGCCCGACGAGGTCGAAGACCCTGGCCCGTGGAATATTCAAGTCTCCATTATTCCACGGGCCGAGGCCCTCAGGAGAGCAACTCTACCATCCTCAACCGCAAACCTCACCGCGTCGTCATAGACCATCGCTTGGATGCCGCTCTGACTGCTCATAGCTACACCACTATGGCGAAAAGAGAATAGATCCCCTCCAAGCCATGCTCTTCCCCTCCCTCTGCACCTAAAAAGCGAAACAGTTGTGCTTCGCTCTAGCGCTTACGCGCCGCTTGCAGCTACCACATAAGTGGCCGCTTTACTTCTCGCCGTTACCTTCTTCTTATGTCTACGTTTCCAGTGCTTCCTACAATTGATCCGTTCCAGGTCCTCTGCTTCCAGGTTGTTCATTCTGATCGCACTTTGTTGCCGACGCTGTTGTTCCCTGCGGATGATCCGCTGGGCTCCAACTGAAGCTGGCTGAGCCATCCGGCGAGTGCCTTCCCCCACCTGCAAGAGCATCACCCATGACTTGTAATTCTTGAGAAGGTCGTCCCATTCCGTCGTGGGGTCATGGAGTGTCCCCCAAGCGTCCTCGTATGGCCGCCGGTAGATAAGTTGATCCGGGTAAGTTATCCACGTTCGGCTAGCCATTATCTCCTTCCACCTCACTCATTGGATCACCTGCGGCGGACACAGGTTCTGCCGCTACCGCTACTACATCACTAAGCATCTCACCTTGTAACCCCAAGGATCCCACAGTAGCCTCCACTTTGCCCCTACGGTCCACTAGCCATTTGTCTTTCTACCCATTGCACGACTTCCTCAGCGATGGATACTACCCTTTCGTACTCTTCCTGCGTGACCGGCTCAGCCAGGCCGGGATAACGGCTTTCAATTGCATAGTCCGATAAGATCCCAGCCCACTTTACATCCTCCGGAACTTTCCGGCCAGCCCCCTCCACCAGCGTGAGAAGGTCTGTTAGATCGTGGGTATAAGGAAAGCACAAATCCAAGTGGATCAAAAAAGCCTTGATTGCCTTCTCGGCCGCTTGCTGGGCATCGAAGCAGAGGTCCTCCAGATAGACATCCGGCAGCCTGTTCCTGGCTAGCACCAGGTTGCTTTTGGCCCTGTTCATCCATTCCCGGGGATCATCTGGTGGATATCGTTTCGGAGTCACGTTCATAAACGACCTTCCCTTCCTGCATGGCTGGCTTTATGACTAAGGAATGAGAGTTTCGGTAGCGTTTGATATCCTCCGGGGTTACCACGACTACATCCACGGCTTGCCCTACCCCGAAGAGATTCATGTAAATCTTCTGGGCCAGCCTTCGCCGATGGGCTCCCGCCTTCACCACTAGCAGATCCAGATCGCTTCCTGGTCCCATCTCCCCCCGGGCAGCCGACCCAAACAGGATGATCCGCTCCGGCTGGGCGACCTCGACGATCCGCGCAATGACCTCGGAGAGCCGCTGGGAAGTGGCCTGAGCTGGCCAGGCCTTCCTTGGATCAGGATCCCCTCCGATGGCTTCCCCTTTAGGCCAGTCCATGGAGAGTTCCGGACCATCGACGTGCAATACCGGTACATCATCGTGGCTCGTAGTTCGTGGTTCGTGGTTTGTAGTGCGTAGCGTTCCCCTTTCGGGCTTCCCTAAGTCAACGACATCGATCCCCTGCTCTAAACACGTCAGCCGGCACACGTCTACTAGGTCGTTCTCCAAATCGCCCTCCAAGCGCACTTTTGTATAGCCTCTCTTCAGAACAGCGCTTAAAAGGCGCTGGGCCTCCTGCCGTGTCTGTCGGTAAAGACGCATGGAGTTCTGAAGATATCGCTGCGTCAATCGCGCCTTCTCCGCAAAGCCGCGGGGGGTAACGAGGTAGTGCCAGCGCCACTGGCCGATCCGCTTGACTTTGATATATCCCTTGGATGCCAGGCGCTTGAGCAGCCAGTTGACAGTTCCTACCGCCACCCCGAGGCGCGTGGCGAGATCGACCTGCCGGGCTTCCGGATTCTCCGCCAGCGCCTCGAGGACCTCAAGCTCTCGTAATCTCTCTGAATCTTCTTTTTGTCCCATGTCAAGTTACCATTCATCTATCGAATTCAACAATTGAATTATAGCACGAGGTTACACTCTTGTCAAGATCGCGAAGCGTGAGTAACAGGATCAGTGCTCAGTTCAGAAAGAGTAGACAATGAAGAAGCTTATTGATGACGGGTTTGATGACCAATGGAAACGGGTGTTTGGGTTGGGTGTACGTGAACGGACGCAGCCTCATTCCCTCGCCACCCCACAGAACCACCGCGTTCATCCAGCATGCTCCGCATATCTGCGCATCAACTCTTTAACATCCTGCGCGCGTTCCTTGGTCATCACCAATAGCACATCGGTAGTATCTACGATCACAAGATCGGATACCCCTAAAGTCATTACCCACCGGGTCCCTGCTTTCCCAAGTTCCTGAACGATAACGTTATTGTAGGTATCAATACCCTGATGCTGCGCCTGGATCACGTTTCCGTCCACATCGGTCTTCAGGACATCAGCCAACACCGACCAATTACCCACATCGCTCCAGCCTATGTCGCCGGTAGGGAGGACCAAGACCCGAGGGCTCTTTTCCATCACTCCGTAATCGATCGAAATAGACTCCTGATCACGATAGATCTCCTCAATCACGTCCTGTTCATGTGGTGTCCCAAGATGTAGCTTTATCTGCATCAGTCCTTCGTACAAAGCGGACATGTGAGTTTCGATCTCACGCAAGATCGCATCGCTCCGCCAGATGAACATCCCGCTGTTCCAATAATAGTCTCCTTCGCTTAAGAAACGCTCCGCTGTCTCTCGATCCGGCTTTTCGGTAAACCTTTTCACCTTAAATGCCGAAAACACATCAGTAGGGCCACCTACCTGTCGAGCCTCCGCTCTGATGTAGCCATAGCCGGTGGCAGGATTTCTCGGGGGGATCCCCAATGTCACCAGATGTGTCCCCTGTTGAGCGATCATAGCTGCCGCACGAAGGAGTTTCAGGAAACGTTCGACGTCTTTTATCACATGATCGGCAGGTAGGACAAACATTACCCCTTCCGGATCCCTTTGCTGCAATCTCAGTGAAGCCAAGCCAATACAGGGGGCCGTCCCCCGGCCCATTGGCTCTATGATCACGTTCTTGGAGGGAAGCACAGGGAGTTGCTCCAAGACGAGCTTCACGTGCTCACGGCTTACAACCACATAAGTACTTTCAAGTGACACCAACGGGGCGATTCGGTGAACGGTCTCCTGAAGCATGGTCCGCTCTCCAATCAGCTTTAGGAACTGCTTCGGTCGCTCCTTGGTGCTCAGGGGCCACAGCCGCTCGCCATATCCACCCGCCATGATCAGCGCGTAGGTTCTTTTCATATTCGTCTTTTCACAATTGTGCATAAGGGCCGTTCACCAGATGTCATTCAGCTTGTTGCAAGATTATTCATAAGACAAGACCCGTGAATATCCTACCTTCTAGGCATGAGACAAAAACCCATTGCTCGATCGGCAAAGTTCGCACCTTGAAGGCGTAAAACCACATTCCTATTAAGAGTATAAAACAGCTCTAGTTATCGGATGCTTAAAAACAATAAAAACCCTGTATAGATTATCCACTCCCTCAGCACCTAAAAAGTGAAGCTCAATTGCTTCACTCTAGCGCTTACGCGCCGCTTGCAGCCACCACATAAGTGGCCGCTTTGCTTCTCAACTTCTTTTGCCTGCGTTTCCAGTGCTTCCTACAATTGATCCGTCCCAGGTCCTCTGCTTCCAGGTTATTCATTCTGATCGTATTTTGCTGCCGACGCTGTTGTTCCCTGCGGATGATCCGCTGGGCTCCAGCTGAAGCTGGCTGAGCCATCCGGCGAGTGCCCTCCCCCACCTGCAAGAGCATCACCCATGACTTGTAATTCTTGAGAAGCTCGTCCCATTCAGTAGTAGGATCGTGCAGGATACCCCAGGCGTCCTCATAGGGTCGCCGGTAGATAAGTTGATCCGGGTAAGTTATCCACGTTCGGCTAGCCATTATCTTCTTCCTTGGGCCATTCGAGGACAAGCTCTCGGTCCACTACTCGCAACGTTGGTCCACCTTTCTTCTCGATAGTTCCGTCTGAGTTGACGACTTCAATTCCTTCCTCCAAACACGTCAACCGGCAGACATCCACTAAGTCGTTTCCCGAATCGCCCTCCACGCGCACTTGGGTATATCCCCTCTTCCGTAGCTCACTCAGCAACTGCTGGGCCTCCTGCCGCGTCTGCCTGTAGAAGCGCATGGAGTTTTGAAGGTACTGCCGGGTAAGTCGTGCCTTCTCCGCAAAGCCGCGGGGGGTAACCAGATAGCGCCAGCGCCAGCGGCCGATGCGCCTGACCTTGATGTAGCCCTTACTCACCAACCGCTTGAGCAGCCAGTTGACCGTTCCAACGGCCACCCCGAGGCGCGTGGCGAGATCCACCTGCCGGGCTTCCGGGTTCTCCACCAGCGCCTCGAGGACCTCGAGCTCTCGCAATCTCTCTGAATCTTCTTTTTCTGCCATAACAAGATACCATTCACCTGTCGAATTCAACAGTTGAATTATAGCATGAAGATATGCCTTTGTCAAGATCGAGGGGTGTGAGCACAAGGGGTTAGGCTCAACGCGGAAACAGCAGAAAAGGAAAAAGCTTAAGGCTTCAATACTTTGGTCGTTGCAACGCTGGTTCCCGTGAGAAGCCTCTTCGTACTGCTCCTCGATGATTGGAAATCCCGATTGTTTGGTGATAGCCGGTTATGTTCTTCAAACTTGGGCATCCCTTCGATTCTTCTCAGGAAAAAGGACGATCCCACCGGTTGACATCCGATCGAGGTTCCCTTTCAGCCTTTCGTACTCTTCCTGCGTATAAAGATGAGGTTCCAAGAGGAGAACGCTCAGGATCTCCTTGGCCATGGCGTATGCGTCAGCGCGGGGCTTCCCTTGGTGGACGATAAGTAGATCTACGTCGCTTCTCACGGTGTAGTTTCCCTTGGCATAGGAGCCAAAGAGGACGACCCGCACAAGCGGGAGTTTAGCCTCGAGTTCCTTGAGCTGCTTTGAGAGGATCTGGAGGAGCCTGGTTCTATCGATCTTCGGATAGAAGACCCGTACAGAACTCGATGATCTCTTGTGCATAGGAGATAAGCCTCCTTGCCTCCTTTTTGGTGTATCGGCTTTGGGGAGAACGTCAGACATGGGAATCTCCAATTTCGAAGTGCGAAAGGGGAAACTACAATCTTGAATCTCGGATTTCGAAACGCGAATCTCGAAACTGCAAATTCACACTCATCATTACTGCCTTACGCAATCCAAATTCCGCAATTGCGGATTCACGTTCATTTCCGATGCTCCTTAGCAGTTTTGCCCGATGCGGTGAATATGGCCAGGAGTTCACTGCATTCTTTGACCAACCAATTACGCTCGGCAGAATCGCCAATGCCCGCATCTTCGAAGAGTTCCAGCCAGTATTGGGTCTCAGCCGCTTCTTTCTCGACAATAGCAACCTTGTGAATAAAGTCGTTACGAGACTCGGCTCGATTGGCTTCGCGGTGATTGGCGCCAATCGAGGTTCCTGACTTCAATAACTGGTAGCCCAACACATCCGTTACCTTGCTTCTCGGCAAGTCAGACACAAACCGAATGATCTGCAACGCAAAGCGTTTCGTTCGCTCCTCCAGCTCCTTTTTGTTCATTACTGTCCTACCAGTTGCATTTCGAATTTCGAACTTCAAATTTCGAATTTTCCAATTCGCAATCCGCAATCACACGATATCAGCAAAGTACCCTCCCATGCGCTGGAAGACCGCCTTGATTGCCTTCTCCGCTGCCTGCTGCGCGGAGAAGCAGGCCCAGTTATAGAAACCACCCTTCACATCGCTTTTGGCGTGCTCAAGGTCTCCCTGCGCTGTGTCCATCCAGTCTGCACTTCGCTCCATTTTGGCTCACCTTCGTTGCTTTACTCTATCTTGTCCGCGTGCATTGTACAACCTGTTGTGTATCCCCAAGAAAGCCATGCCCTTTCCCTGGCTTCATCATAAACCACTAACCCATGCCTTTTCCTGGTCTCCTAAGAGAGCAAAAGAGGACTGCGGTCCAAGTCGGCAAGCTGAAGTTGAGCTTGCATGTGCGGGAGTATCTCTTGGCAGGTTACCCACACCTAATAGAGAAGAGTCCTTAAGAAAGGGCGCGAAACAGGCTCAATGCGCCCAGGATGAGCACGACGACTCCAATGACCAGGGTGAAGCTTCGTTCTGGAAGGCGCTTTACTGTGAGGGCAGCCAAGGGAACTGAAAGGACCGCACCCAAGAGCAGGGGCGGGGCGAGCACCCACGAGGTCCCGGGTTGAAGGGCAAGGAAGGTTATAACTCCCACCGCACAGGTGAGGCCCTCGGCAAGGCTGGTAATCCCAATGGCACTCTTGGCTCCCACCCCGGAGACGATCTGGCCGGCGGTCACAAGCGGGCCATAGCCACCACCGGAGATTCCTTTGTTGAAGGCAGCGACCGCTCCGATCCCCACAAGCCGCCCCCAGGAGAAAGAAAGCATACCCTTCCTCTTTAACAGGATAAGAAAGCCCATCACCAGCACAACCACCGCGATATAGAGTTTGACCGTTCTGGCAGGCAGGCTCACCGCGAGAAACACAGCCGCCACCGCGCCGATGACGCTCATCGCACCAAGGACAAGGGCAACCTTGAGGTCCTTGGAGCCCCGCTGGAAGTTTACGTTTCCCACCCCGTGGTGCAGCCCTGCGGCAAGCAGACCGGTGATGAGTTCGGAGAGTAGGACGGTTGGAACCACCTGGGCCGGGGAATAACCGAGCAAGAGTAGGATCGGCGTGAGGCTGGTACCATATCCCATCCCCAGGGTAGAATCCACATACTCTGCTGCCAACGCCAACGGTGCAAGATACCAGGCAAACACTACCTCTCCCTTCTTATGTACTCCAAAAAGAGTACATGCATCATACTGCCCACGGGGCTTCCTGTCAACCCTAATGAAAGGGTTGCGTTGCCATTCGAAGTGAGATATACTACAAAAAGAGTATGAGTAGCGATCGGGTAACACTTAAGATTCCACGACCGCTCTACGAGCGGTTGGGTCAGGTGATCGAAGGGACGGGCTTTCGCTCGGTCAACGAGTTCGTGGTATATGTGCTGCGCGATATCATGGCCGAGACCGACGAAACACCCACTGCTCTCACGCCCCGTGAGGTGGAGCTACTTCGTGCCCGACTTCGCAATCTTGGTTATCTCTAAGGCATAGATCCACAAGGAGGAATAACGTGCAGGAAGGTTTCGTAGTCTGGTTCACCGGGCTTTCCGCCTCTGGGAAGACGACCCTGGCTAAGGCCATCGAGGCTGAGCTACTGGCTCGAGGTTTGCCGTACATCCAGCGACTGGATGGGGATGTTGTCCGCCAAGACCTCACCCGCGATTTGGGCTTCTCCAAGGAGGATCGCGATGAGAACATCCGTCGCGTCACATTTGTTGCGGAGCTCCTTTCCAAAAACGGGGTAGCTACGACCTGTTCCTTTATCTCTCCTTATCGGAAGGCACGTGCAAACGCCCGCACTCGCTGCCACAATTTCATCGAGGTATACACATATTGCCCGCTGGAGACGCTGATAGAGCGCGATCCCAGGGGTCTTTACGCGAAAGCCCTCGCCGGTGAGATCACCGGATTCACTGGTATTGACGACCCCTATGAGGAACCAGAAAACCCGGATATCATCGCACACACAGGCAAAGAGACCGTGGCAGAATCAACGGAGTTGATCCTCCACTACCTGGAGCAGCAGGGGCTCATCCCGTTATCACGGCAAGGTGCCAAAGCAGCACAAGCCTTAAGGGGGGAGGCAGGATGATCGCCCCCCACGGTAATACGCTGGTGCAGTTGATCTTAAAGGGGAAAGAACGAGACGAGTGGCTGAGAAGAGTGCAGGAGCTTCCAGCGATACCCCTTACTCCCTTTGCCCTGTCCGAGCTTGACAATATCGCCTGTGGCCTCTATAGCCCGCTTGACGGTTTTATGACCTTTGAGGCTTACCGAAGCGTCATCGAACAGATGCGCCTTCCTGACGGAACCGTATGGCCAATCCCCATTGTTCTCCCTGTGGAGAGCGATCTCGCTAGAGCCCTTGACCACGGGCAGTGGGTCTCCTTGCAAGGGGCGGATGGTCACTGTTTCGGTGTGATGAAGGTCGAGGATATCTTCGCACGAGAAACAGACCGTGAAGCTCAAGCCGTCTATGGGACAACCGATAAGGGCCATCCCGGGGTGGCACGACTCTACAACCAGCCGCAGAGCCTGGTCGGCGGCGAGATTCGTCTTCTTTCCCGCGCTCCGATCAGCATCGCGGCAGACTATCACCTAGACCCGATAAAGACGCGAAAGCTGTTTCAGGAGAAGGGCTGGAAGACGATCGTTGCCTTTCAGACGCGCAACCCCATCCACCGTGCTCACGAGTACCTGCAAAAGTGCGCTCTTGAAATGGTGGACGGCCTGTTTATAAACCCCCTGATCGGAGCGACCAAGGAAGGAGACATCCCTGCTGCGGTGCGCATGGACTGCTACCACGCGCTAGTAGAAAACTACTTCCCACGGGAGCGGGTGCTCCTGTGTACCTTCCCCGCCCCTATGCGTTATGCCGGACCGCGGGAGGCGATCTTCCATGCCATCTGTCGGTTAAACTACGGCTGCACACACATCATCATCGGCCGTGACCACGCTGGTGTGGGCGATTACTACGGCACCTACGCGGCGCAGGAGATCTTCGAGCGCTTCTCCCCGGATGAGCTCGGCATCGTTTCATTGAAGTTTGAGCACGCTTTCTATTGCCAAAAGTGTGGCCAAATGGCGACGAGCAAGACCTGCCCTCACGCTAACAAAGAGCACCTATTCCTCTCCGGTACCAAGGTGCGAGCGCTGCTTAGGGAAGGAAAAGACCTTCCCACTGAGTTCACCCGCCCAGAGGTGGCAAGGATCTTGGTAAAGGCGATGAGAACCAAGTGAAAAGCTCCCCCTAAGTGGCCTTGACTGTGCTAAAAAATTGAGCAAGTTGGTTTTGCATGAGTGGTAGGTCGAGGGTAGTCCTTTGTTTGTCCCTGTTGTACTATAGTGTGGCTGAGAATATAATCGGGTATGTAGTCAGCGAGAGCATTGGCTGTTCAGCTACGCAAACTCACTCACTGGGAGGTTTGAGAGGAATGAAGATCACGTTGACCGCGATTAAGGCCGACATTGGAAGTATCGGCGGGCACATCACCCCGAGCAAGGAGCTCCTTGCGAGGGTGGAAGAGGTTATTGCAGAGAGAGGCAAGGGCCTGATCTTCGATCACTTCATCGGCCACACCGGGGACGACATAGCCATCCTCCTTACCCACGAGCAGGGGACGGGGAGAGAAGAGGTCCATCGCCTGGCATGGGAGGCATTTCAGGCTGGGACGAAGGTCGCCAGGGAACAGGGGCTGTACGGTGCGGGGCAGGATCTGCTCAAGGACGCCTTCTCTGGGAACGTGCGCGGGTTGGGGCCAGGGGTCGCTGAGATGACCTTCGAGGAGCGGACAAACGAGCCTTTCCTCCTGTTTGCGGCCGATAAGACCGAACCGGGCGCCTACAACCTTCCGCTCTACCTGGCGTTCGTCGACCCGATGTACAACGCTGGCCTGATCCTCTCCCCAGCGGTGGGAAAAGGGTTCACTTTCGTTGTGATGGATGTTGCGCACACGGAAGGGGACCGGGTGATCGAGCTTAACACCCCAGAGGAGGCCTATGACCTCGCGGCGCTTTTGCGCGACAACGGGCGCTTTGTGGTGGAGGCGATCCGCTCCCGCGCCGACGGGGAGCAGGCCGTTGCCTGTAGCACCACACGGCTGCGCAACATCGCCGGCAAATACGTGGGCAAGGACGATCCGATCATGCTCGTCCGCACCCAGAAGAACTTCCCAGCGACCGGGGAGGTCCTCGCCCCGTTCGAGATCGGGCACCTCGTCGCCGGGTTTATGCGCGGAAGCCATACCGGCCCGTTGATGCCCGTGAAGGCGAGGACCGGCATCTCCTTCTTCGACGGCCCACCGATCGTCTCTTGTCTTGCCTTTTGTGTACACGAGGGGAGGCTGACCGAGTCGGTCGACGCGTTCGACCACCCGTATTGGGATTGGATCAGAAACAGGGTCGCGGAGAAGGCACACGACATCCGAGCACAGGGGTTCTCCGGGCCGGCTATGCTCCCCTACGCCGACCTCGAGTACGGGGGGATCACGCAGAGGATGGAGAAGCTGGAGGGGCGTTTTCACGTACGCGATTGAGCCCCAGGAGGAAGTCAGGATTGAACGAGGAAGTGCTCGAAAACAGGATCTTAAAGGTCCTGTTCAGCAAAGAGGCGATTCGGGTTCGGGCAAAGGATCTTGGGCAGAGGATCTCGCACGACTACGGTGCAGGCGGGCTGGCCCGCGATGTCCACGGGCGTCCGCTCGTCCTGATCTGTGTCTTGCGCGGAGCGCTGCTCTTCATGGCCGATTTGGTGCGCCAGATCCCGACCGAAGTCGAGTACGATTTTATCTGTGTTGCCTCTTATGGGAATGGAACCTCCCCCGGGGCGGTCCGCCTGATCAAGGACCTGGAGCGACCGATCCAAGGCCGTGATGTGTTAATCGTGGAGGATATCATCGACACCGGCCACACGATCGACTACCTAAAGCGCGGTTTCTTAGCGCGCAAGCCTGCATCGATCAGAATCTGCACCCTTGTTGATAAGGTTGTACGGCGCAAGATGCCGATCGATATCGATTACACCGGGTTTGTGCTCAAGCAGGATGAGTTTATCGTCGGCTACGGGATGGATTACGGGGAGCTTTATCGCAACCTCCCCTATATCGGCGTGTTAAAACCTGAGTACATCCAGTAAAGAACTCCGCAGCAAGCTAAAGGGGCATTCAAAGGCAAAAAGCTAAAGATCTAAACGGAGTTGGTCCTTATGCTGCAGCTTGATGTAGCGCTGTGTCATACCAGGGATAACGTCGCACACAAGGTGCGACGCTACATCCATTTTTTCGTAGCGTCGGAGCTTGTCTCCGACGTTGAGAGGTTTGTTCCTGACAGAGTTCATGGAAGGCAGGCAAGACCCGACGCTACAACCTTCCTTCGTAGCTCTGGGGGGTGTAATAAGCACCAAACGGAGTATTACACCCCCCAAGGAGTTTATCTCCGACGTTGGCTGGGGCTTGGCCCCGACGTTAAGGGGGCACCTCCCCGGCCAGGATCCAGAGCAATTGTTGTCTTTACCCAACGTCGCAACCGAATACCGCTGGCAAAGCTCCTTTGCCCTGTGCCAGCTAATGGCGGATGGCGCCTGCGGCGAATTCCCACTTTCCTCCCAGAAGCAAGCTTTAAGGTATAAAGCGGAGGCTTTTTATGAACACCCCTTTCTACACCCTGGGAATCGAGACCTCCTGCGATGAGACCGCCGTCGCCGTCCTTAAGGAAGAGACGAAGCTCCTCGCCAACCTTGTCTACTCCCAGGCAAAGCTACACTCCCGCTACGGTGGGGTCGTCCCCGAGGTTGCCTCCCGTGACCACCTGCGTAAGCTCCCTTATCTGGTCAGGGAAACACTTGAACAGGCAGGGATCTCCATGGGCGATGTATCCCTCGTTGCTGCCACCTACGGCCCGGGGCTTGTCGGGCCGCTACTTGTCGGCCTCTCCCACGGCAAGGGACTCGCTTTCGGCCTCGGGGTCCCGTTTATCGGTGTCAACCACCTTGAAGGGCACATCTTTGCGCACCGGCTGAATGCTCCGGAGATGGAGCCTCCGTTCATGGCCCTGATCGTCTCCGGCGGGCACACCATCCTTATCGTAGTGAAGCAATACGGCCGCTATCAGCTGGTCGGTTCGACTGTGGATGATGCCGCGGGTGAGGCGCTCGACAAGGTGGGAAAGCTGCTTGGAATCGACTATCCTGCTGGAGCACAACTCGACCGCCTCGCTCAGGAGGGCGATCCCAAAGCGATCCGTTTCCCCCGGCCGATGGAGGGCACCCCTGGCTTTAACTTTAGCTTTGCTGGGTTGAAGACCGCGGTCCTGTACCACCTGAGAAAACACCCAAGTGAGAAGCGGGAAGATATTGCCGCCTCGTTTCTTGAAAGCGTGGTCGATGTCTTGG
>Ga0209986_10004250_pt1 | contig 12191 bp, 12 predicted proteins | sample BlataG_FD_183168 | JGI IMG/M metagenome (GOLD analysis project Ga0209986, IMG submission 183168) | Deep subsurface microbial communities from Black Sea to uncover new lineages of life (NeLLi) - Black_00105 metaG (SPAdes) (version 2) | ecosystem: Environmental > Aquatic > Marine > Oceanic >...
GGAGTGCTCCTTCTGTAAATAGTTTATTGAGTGCCATTCCTTATTTTAAAAGAGCAACCAGTATAAAACCGAATTTATTGGAAGCTTTTTACTGGATGGGTGAAACTTATCGAGTTTTAGGAGAGAAAAGTACCCGACAGTTTAATCCTTTAGCTATGGAAAGTTATATAAAAGTTATCGATATAGAGGAAGTTGCTAACCCAATATCTTTTGATCATCCTTCAGTATATTGGCGCTCTTACGTGCAATTAGCCAAAGTTTATAATTCTTTGGGATTGAAAGATAAAGAAGAAAAATTGTGGCTTCAGCTGGAGAAGGCAAAATCTCTCCCTTATAAACAGGTTTTAGAAAGAAAGGGGTATTTTGGTTTTGGCTATCCTTCTCGAATAGAAGTTAACTTTAAAGATGGAGATAAAATAGAGAACTGGAGCTATCCGGAGAAGGATATCATTTTTACAGTAATCAATGGAGAAGTAGAGGGCGAAAAAGAGAAAGAGCCCGAACAGAGTGAAATAGAAACAAAAGCTGAAGAAGGCATACCGGAGGGTAAAGATGATTAGTATCGAGTATCGAGTATATAGTATATAGTGAAGAAAGGCAGAACAAGAATTAAAATTTTGAAGTAGGGGCGTATTGCTAAATTCGTATCACGTATCTCGTGAATCGTATCTCGTAAAGAAAATAGAAGTCAGAAGACAGAATTCAGAAGTCAGAATGAAAAAACAGAAATGTCCTCGCAATGACAAAAAACTTAATACACTCATATTATAAAAACTGATAACCAATAGCTGAAAACTTGTATTTAAAGCTAACGACTATTCACTAACGACTAACGACTAAAAGAGGGAGGAAGAATAATTTTTAAGGAAAAAGTGAGCATTAAACGTTTAGGAATAATGGGTGGAGTATTTGACCCCATACATTGTGGACATTTATTTACAGCTGAAGAAGCAAGGGTTGAATTTAAATTAGATAAAGTAATATTTGTACCCTGTCGTCAACCTGTCCACAAAAGAGAAAATGATATATCTGATCCCGAACATAGATATTTAATGACAGTCCTGGCTACTAGCAATAACCAATTTTTTGAAGTATCTAAAGTTGAGCTCAATAGGCCGGGACCTTCTTATTCCATAGATACTGTTAAAGAATTTTTAAAAAAATATAACCACGGGGTTAAAATATTTTTTATTACCGGTGCAGACGCTTTTTTAGAGGTAGATTCGTGGTATAAAAGTGAGGAATTAATTAAACTCTGTCAGTTTGTGGCCGCAACCCGACCGGGATATAATTTGAATAAATTAGACCAAAAATTTAAAAAAATTATTAAAATTATGGAAATTCCCGCTTTGTCTATATCTTCTACCTATATTAGAAGGAGGGTTAAAGAGGGCAGAAATATTAAATATCTGGTCCCCCATGAAGTAGAAAAATATATCTACAAAAAAGGATTATATCGTAAAATGTAACATTTAGTGCCTGGCGCAAGATGTTACATTTTATACCAGGAGCCTCTTAAAACAAGAGATAGGAGATAAGAGTGGATATCGATTTGATAACATTAAGATTAAAAGAGATGCTGGGCGAAGAGAGATTAGAACACTCAGTTAATACTTCGAAAGTAGCTCGCAGATTAGCTATAAAATATAATTACAATGCAAATAAAGCCGAAGTTGCCGGACTATTACATGATTGTGCCAAAGATTTAGATTATAAGAGTTTGGAAAAGATGGTTTTAAAATATAGTATAGAACTCGATGAAATTATTCAAAAAATTCCTAAATTGTTACACCCTTTGGTAGGGGCAGCTATTGCAAAAAAGGAATTTAACATTCAAGATCCTGTTATTTTAAAAGCAATAAAAGCACATAGTACCGGTGCAGCTCAAATGTCCCTTTTAGATAAGATAATTTATCTGAGTGATAAAATTGAACCTTTAAGGAATATGAACGGAGTGGAAGAAGTAAGAAAAATGGCAGAAAAAGATTTAGATGGAGCAGTATTAATGGCTCTGGATAAAGGATTGATCTATTTAATCAGCAAAGGTTCATTAATTCATCCAATTTCTATTGAAGCCAGGAACAATATTCTAAACAAGGTGGTTTTTGTTTAATGCATGAAAATAATTTAGGGGAAAGGACAAGAAAAAACAAAGGGAGAGAGCTAAAAAAGAAAAAAGAAAAAAAAGTAATCTTAATTATGTTTTCTGTCCTATTATTAGTTGTACTAATTTTTTTATTAAAATATTTTGGGATATTTCCCTTCAGTTCTGACATAATGTCTTACAATCGAGTAAATATCTTAATTGTGGGCTGTGATGAGATTGAAAACCACGGACGTGCGGATACTATTGTTTTTTTAAGTATTTCCCCTAAAACTAAAGATGTCCTTATCCTGTCCATTCCCAGAGATACCAGAGTGGAAATTCCAGAAAGAGGAATGGACAAAATAAATCATGCCTATGCCTTTGGAGGAGAAAAATTAATATCTAAAACTGTTAGTTCCTTTTTAGATGTACCGATTCATTTTTATGCAGTGGTAGATTTTAACGGATTTGTTAATATTATTGATGAGTTAGGCGGGGTGGAGATTGATGTAGAAAAAGAAATGCATTATGTGGACAAAGCAGGAGGAGTAGAAATAAATCTTTACCCGGGGAAGCAAATATTAAATGGAGAAAAATCTTTGCAATACATAAGATTCAGGCAGGATAAACTGGGAGATTTAGGCCGAATAAAAAGGCAACAAAAATTAGCCTTAGCTGTAATAAAAAAAATGATGAACTTTGATTCTATAACTAAGATTCCGCAGATATCTGAAGGGATGAAAGGATATATAGAAACTAATATAAAAACACAAGATGCTATTGCTTTAGCTAATTTGTTCAGAGGTGTAAATCAAGAAAAGTTCAATGTTGAAACCATTCAGAGCATTCCAGTTTACATTGAGGGAGTTAGCTATTTAGAACCTAATGTGGAAGAAGTTCAGCAAAGGGTAAAGTCACTAATCTATGGTAATAATAGTGGAGTAAAAGTAGAAGTTTTAAATGGGAATGCTATGGCGGGCATTGCCCATAAAATAGCTAAAGACTTAGAATTACAGGGATTTGTAGTAGTAAATATTGGTAATGCCGACAATTTTGATTATGAACAAACTAAAATTATAGTTTATTCAAAAGAGGTAAATTTAGATAATGAATTTAAAAAACTATTTAACGATTTTGAGATTGTTAAAGAATATCGAACCCAAACTGATTTAGATTTAGTTATAATATTAGGGAAGGATATGGCGAATTAGTATCTCGTATCTCGTATATCGTATATCGCAAAAAAGATAGGAGTTAGGATATAAAATAGCGTATAGGGTGTATAATTAGTTTGCTGGTTTCTATTTTCTTTACGATATACTATATACGACATACGATATACTAACAAAAAAGGGAGGTGTGTTTTTGGATAAAAACTCATTAGCTATTGCAAAAATGGCTGCAGCTGCTGCCGAAGATAAAAAAGCAAAAGACACAGTAATATTAAAACTAAGTAAATTAACTTTAATTGCGGATTATTTTGTAATCACCAGTGGTGGTTCAGAACCTCAACTAAGAGCCATAAGTAATTTTATTATGAGGAAATTAAAAGAGAATAAAATTAGATTATTGCATTATGAGGGCAAGCCTGATACAGGATGGATATTATTAGATTACAATGATGTGATAGTTCATATATTTTCTAAAGAGAAAAGGGATTTTTATGACCTGGAATATATTTGGCAGGAAGCAGAGAAAATTCGCTTATTAAAAAGAAAGAAGATATTAAAGGAGGAAAAATAATGAGTGCTGGTGAAGAAGGCAAAGGAAATTGGGTTTTCGGATTAATAATATTGGCTGTTGGCGTTATTTTTATAGTTGAAAATTTTACTGATTTGGAAATATGGGGAAGAGTATGGAATTTATGGCCAGTAATTTTACTTATTTGGGGAATTAAAGAAATATGGCAAAATAAATCTATTTTTTTTGGAGTAATATTAATAGCAATAGGAACTATCTTTTTAGCTAAATATTTTTTCGATTTTGTAATATCAGAAAATATCTGGAAATTTTGGCCAATATTGATAATTGCCCTGGGAATCGATCAAATTTTTAAATCCTTTGGAGGAATTAGAACTAAAGCTAAGAGAAAAATAAAAGAAGAAGAAATATAATTACTTTATATCTACCTTCTCTTTCTTCTTTTTTAACCTTTTAATTTCTACCAAAAGGACTATAGCCCCGATACACAAATTGAAGTAAAAGACTATAAATCTCCAGGTTCCTACAAAGATACCCAAAAGGTGAAGAGGGACAAAGAAAGAAAATAATGAGGCAAACCCTGCTTCTGCTGTCCCACTTCCACCTGGGGTGGGCATAAAAGGTAGAATAAAATAGAATATGACTTGCATTACCAATACATGGGAAAGGTTAAAATTTAGATTAAATCCCTTAAGAAGAAGAGGGGCAGCCAGGAAAAGAGAGCCCCAAAAGATAATTGTATAGAGGGTAGATAATAGTAGTTTAATCCAATTTTCTTTTAGTAGATAAGAACTCTTATGATATTCTTTGATTTCCAAGATCAATCTATCGAATAAGTGTGATATTGTTTCTTTTTTAGAAAATTTCAAGATACAGGGCAAATGTTGAACTTTGAGAATTATTTTTATCATCTTTTCTGGATATTTTATCGCCAGAAAAAATAAAAAGAGAAAAAACAGAGAAATTAAGATAGCTCCGTTGATAAGGATTATAGAAAGAATGGTGTAATTAGTAATTGTTCTTTTAAAGCTAAAAAAGATGATAGGAGTAAAAATAGTAAAAACTAAAGTCTTAATTAAAGGCATAATGGTAGCAACCATAGTAGCCTTACCTAAAGTCATATTATTTTTTATATCTTTATTAAATAGATATATTTGAGCAGGTAAAGTTCCGGAGAAGAAAGGGGTTATGCCGCCGGCAAAGTTGCTGATATAGTACACTTTTAGGGCTTCGGTAAAAGTAATATTTTCACTAACTGCCTCTACGGTCATTTTTATTCTAAGGGCACCTGTCACTGCAGCAAATATCATTAAAGCAAAGGCTAATAAAAGATATTTTTTATTAATATAAGATAAACTTGTCCAGGTGTTTTGGTTAGTAGTAACAAAAGTAATAATTAAAATAACTATAATTCCGATAATTAAGGAAATTACTAATCCCTTAAGGAATCTTTTTTTATCTAAAATCAACTCGCTCAAGTAGTCATTCGCTCCTTTAAATTAGTCGTTAGCATTAATACAAGTTTTCAGTTTTCGATTTGCAGTTAATGGTTGCAAGATACAGGTTAATTAGTTGCTTAGTTATCCAATTACCCGGTTTTACCAATTTGTCGGTTAAAATCAAAACCTTTAACAAAGCAACCATGTAGCTAATTCTTAACGAGATACGATTCACCAGATACGAGATACGTTTTTATTCTAGCTAACCAAGTAACCAGATAACTAGCTAACTAATTCCATACACCCCTACTTCTTTTAAAACCCGTAACCAGTAACTCGCAACTTCAAACTTATAAATTAAAGTATAGCATATTATCTTTTTTATTTAAAATTATATGAAAAAATGTATTTTCTAAAAATATTACTAATTTTTAAATTTCAGTGTATAATAAATAAAATATAATTTTAATAAGAAATTAACCATTGCCAAGATAACCGATAATAATTACTAAAAATAAGTAAGAATATTAATTTATTCAAAAGGGAGAAATGTTTTTAATGAGAGGAACCATAGTAAATGTAATTGCTATTTTTTTAGGATGTTCAGTGGGATTTATTTTAAAGAGTAAGTTTCCTGAAAAGATTGGGAAGATTGTTATGCAAGCCCTAGGGTTAGCTTCCTTATTAATTGGTATACAAATGGCTCTTAAAACTGATAATATATTATTGGTGATATTCTCTCTGGTAATAGGTGGAGTGATCGGGGAGATGATAGGCATTGAAGAAGGCTTGGAAAGATTTGGGGAAAGAGTTAAGCTAAAATTTATAAGCAATACTACCTCGGAAAGATTTGTTGAAGGATTTGTAACTGCCAGCTTGTTATATTGTGTGGGATCTATGGCCATAATGGGTGCCCTTAAAGAGGGATTAAATGGTAATCCGGATATACTATATACTAAATCGTTATTGGATGGACTTACTTCCATTGCCTTTACTGCGGCTATGGGGATAGGAGTATTATTTTCGGCTATTCCAGTCTTTTTATATCAAGGAGGAATTACTCTACTGGCGCAACTGATTAAAGACTTTCTTTCACCCGAGATAATAAATGAGATGACTGCAGTGGGAGGAATTTTAATATTAGGGATAGGCTTTGGATTGTTGGAGATAAAAAAGATTAAGATAGGAAATCTACTCCCTGCCATTTTAATTGCCGCTTTTTTAGCAGCAATTTTTGGCTAAAAAACCTGACAGGGGAAAACTGACAGGTGGCAGTTCTCTGGCGTATTTTTGTAAAGTTAGATTTTATATATTTCATTGATTAGTAGATTGCTTAGTTGTATAATTAATTAGATTCGTTGTAGCAAATCGAATAAAAATAGAATAAGTATAGAATATAAATAGTTATATATTAAATACAATATTGGAGGCTGTATAGGATGAAAAAAAAGATTATTAAAGATTTGAATAAAAATCAATTAGAAGGCAAAAAAGTTTTGGTAAGAGTTGATTTTAATGTCCCCTTAAATGAAGAATTAGAAATTACTGATGATACAAGAATAGAAGCAGCTCTTTCCACTATTAAATATTTAATTTCCAATCAAGCTAAAGTAATTTTGATGAGTCATTTAGGCCGTCCCAAAGGTAAGGTAATAGAGAAGTTAAGACTTAATCCTGTTGCCCAGAGATTGGGCGAATTATTAGGGCAAAAAGTGAAAAAACTTAATGATTGTATCGGTGAAGAAGTAGAAAAAGTCGTCTTAAATATGCAAAAAGGCGAAGTCATATTATTGGAAAATCTAAGATTTTATTCAGAGGAAGAAAAAAACAATCCCAAATTTGCTAAGTCATTGGCTAAGTCAGCTGATATTTTTGTGAATGATGCCTTTGGTACTGCTCATCGAGCTCATGCTTCTACTGTTGGTGTGGCCAGGATATTGCCATCTTATGCCGGATTTTTAATGGCCAGAGAGATAGAGGTATTGAGTAATTTAATAGAGAATCCCGTTAGACCTTTTGTGGTAGTATTGGGGGGAGCAAAGATATCCGGAAAAATTGAAATTGTACAGAATTTATTAAACATCGCGGATAAAATATTAATTTCCGGAGGAATGAGTTATACCTGTTTGGCCGCTTTAGGTTATGAGGTAGGCAATTCACTGTTAGAAGAGTATGATTTAGAAGTAGTTAAAAAAATGTTAAAAGAAGCAGAAGAAAAGGGTGGCAAAATACTTTTACCGGTTGATTTATTAATAACCAAAGAGGTATCAGAAAAGATAGAAGGTAAACTGTTTGAAATAGATAATATTCCTAAAGATGGTATAGGAGTTGATTTAGGTGAAAAGTCTTTAATTGAATTTGAGAAGGAAATTAAAAAGGCAAAGACTGTATTCTGGAATGGACCAGTGGGAGTATTTGAGATAGAAAAATATGCCAAGGGAACCAATAGGATAGCAAAAATATTGGCAGATATGCAGGGGAAGGTTGTAACTATAATTGGTGGTGGAGATTCTATTGCCGCAATCGATAAAATAGGTTTGACAGAGAAGATGACTCATATCTCTACTGGAGGCGGAGCTTCTTTAGAATTTTTAGGTGGAAAAAAACTTCCTGGTATAGAAATTTTACCAAATAAACAGTGATTCAATTTGTGATAAGTTTCTTTATTTTTACTGTCATTCTTTGCCAGTGAGTTCCTCTCCAGTAATATTTTTTACAAGAAGGGCAATAGACAAACTTATTTTGAGTTAAAAATACGTAAGGAGGTACATAATTTTTAACTTCTTTTTTGTCGACGTCTTTAGTGGGGGTGTTGCATAGAGAACAACGAGAAAATATTTTTGAATTAAAATCAATTTTTAATTTTAACCCCTTTATTATTCCTAATAATTGTTCTTCCCAGTGGTCACTTTCTATAAATAAGAAATCACAGATATTCCGTCTTTTAATTAGATTAGCGTCTCTGGTGAGCAGTATTCTACTCTCTTGCCGAGCAGTTAGGATGAGAGATAAATCATCATCGAAAGAAGGATAAGTAGTATCGAAGCCTAAAATGCGCAGCCATTTAACTAATTTACCCAACATTCTGTCAGCTATAAATTTTATTTCTTCTATAAACTTATTTTCACTCATTTTTCTATATCAAGCTCATTTTTAGAATATTTACGTTTTCTTTTTTAATTTATTTGCCATATAATTGTAAATTAAACAAAAAATTATCTCTAAATTATTATATCACGCTATTATTTAGTTAGCCAGTTAAATTAGTCGTTAGTATATCGTATCGCGTATTGCGTATCGAGTATCGCGTTAAGAGAATCAAAATTCAGGAGTAGAGACGCGATATATCGTGCCCAAAGTGGGACAAGTCTCGCCTATCTATCGGTCGTTAGTATTAATACAAGTTATTAGTTTATAGTTTTTCGTTTTTAGATAAAGAGGACCGGTTTGCATTTATAAGTTTTCGCTTTTCAGTAAATATAAGTCCCATCAATTACCTTTCTGCTTCCTATCTTCAGACTTGTAACTTTTAACTAGAAACTTGCAACTTTCTATACGCTATCTAATTTTCTGGTTTATAATTTCTATCTTCTTATATCTTAACTATATACTAAATACTATATACTATATACTAATTTGGCTCCTGACTACTGGCTTCTGCTTTTTTACGCGATACGCGATACGCAATACGCGATACGAATAAAGCTTGACAATTCGGATATTTGGTTATATTATTTATATACCCCCATAGGGTATAAAGTAAATATAGGATAAATTGTCACCATTATGAATGATTCGTACTTTAATCAATTAGAAAAAATAAAAATATTAAGTCGATTAAAAAGGATAGAAGGTCAAATCAGGGGTATCCAGGGAATGATTATTGAAGAAAGACCTTGTTCAGAGATTATGGTTCAGATGGCAGCTGCCAAATCAGCTCTTAATCAAGTGAGTAAACTAATTTTAGAGAATCATGTTAATTCCTGGTTTGATTCATCTATTTCTTCTGATGATATTTCTCAGGATATGATTACTGAAGTAATGGAATTAATGCTGAAGTTTATAAGATAAGAAATAAGTACCGAAGTACTTAAATATAGAATTTAGAAATCAGTAATCAGGGTTAGAATAAAACAAAAATGATTCAAAGAACAATTATTCCCTAAATCAGCGAGTTATGAGTTAGTTGACAATTATTTATATTGTAAATTATAATTTAAATGGAATTTAAGTAAGAGCGAAATAATAAGAAATATCGGAGGAAAACTAAATACAGATGTTATGTCAAATATGCAAGAAAAAAGAAGCTGCCATAACTCTCACTAAAATTGTTGGAGGACAAAAAACAGAGATTCATCTGTGTAAAGATTGTGCCTCCTTCTTTAGTGATAAATTTTCCATATTTCCTCTTCCCCAATTTGACATTAATGATCTATTAGTCGGCTTATTAAATGCTATAGACCTTTACCACAAAGAAGAAGGAGTTATTCCGGTTAAAGGGATAAAATGTAGCAATTGTAATTTAACCTATGATGAGTTTAAACAATCTGGAAAATTAGGCTGTAGTGTATGTTATCACGATTTCAGAGAACAATTAACCCCTCTTTTAAGAAGGTTGCATGGTAATAGTGAACATGTGGGCAAGATACCACGACAATCTAAGGGTAAGCTGAATAAAATTAGGAGGATCAAACAACTAAAGAAGGAATTGCAGGAACTGGTATTAAAGGAAGAGTACGAGAAGGCAGCAAAGACAAGAGATGAGATATTGAAGCTTGAAGGAGTATTAAAGAAAAAAAATGCAAAATAAAAGTATAATATTGCAAAATTTGAAAGAGTCTACCGCTGAGTGGACCAATAGGCAAGGTCCTTTATCTGACACAGTGATAAGTTCGAGAATTAGATTGGCTCGAAATGTAGAAGGTATTCCTTTTTCGCCACGAGCTGAGCAAGCTGAACTAAAGAGAATATTTGAGCTTAGCCAACAGGTTGTAGAAGAAGATTCCCTTTTTAAGGATACTAATTTTCTTTTATTAGATAAGTTGACTATCTTGGAAAGTCAATTTTTAGTGGAAAAACATCTAATTAGCATTTACCATGCTCGAGAGAAACGCCCTTATAGGGGGTGTGTTTTTAATCAAAAAGAGACATTGAGTATAATGATTAATGAAGAAGACCATTTTCGAATTCAATATTTACTTCCAGGGTTACAATTAAATAATATTTGGAAACTTATTAATGAGATTGACGATGAAATTGAAAAAAAGGTAACTTATGCCTTTAGCGAAAAAGAAGGATATTTAACTTCCTGTCCCACTAATGTAGGAACTGGTATGAGGGCTTCTGTAATGTTACATTTGCCGGCCTTAGCAATGATAAACGGCATAAATGATATATTAAAAGCTATATCTAAAATAGGTTATGTGGTGAGAGGATTTTATGGAGAGGGAACCGAAGTAATGGGAAATTTATTTCAGGTTTCCAACCAAATTACTTTAGGTCTTTCTGAAGAGGAAATTATTGATAACTTGGAAAAGGTTAATCAGCAGATAATAAGCCAGGAGCAGAAGGTAAGAAAAGATTTACTATCTAATTCTAAAAGTCAGCTGGAAGATCAAGTCTGGAGAGCTTACGGTATCTTGAGTAGTGCGCGTACTATATCTTCAGCGGAAGCAATGGAACTTTTATCTAAATTAAGATTTGGAGTAGAGTTAGGGATAATTTCCTATCCTGATTTAGGGACCCTAAATAAATTGATGTTACTAATACAACCTGCCTATTTGCAAATGTTAGCAGGCAAAGATTTAGATACTTTTAGCCGGGACTTACAAAGAGCGGTATTGATTAGAGATAAAATTAGTCGTTAGTGATCAGTATCGCGTATCGCGCGAAGAGAGTAGAAGTTCAGGATCCAAAAATAAGTTTAGAGTTACAAGTTTAAAAGAAAGAAGTAGAGGTGTGTTGCGTGATATATTGACCGGATGACTGGCAGACCGGGGGACCGGTAGACCGGCAGACTCATGGATTAATAATAATTGGTAAATTGTTACTAGCTAACCAAATAGTATAAAATTATCTACTAAAAAAGAAAGGTGTGTTGAATATAATGTTTAAAAGATATACCGAAAAAGCAAAGAAGGCTATAATGATAGCGCAAGAAGAAGCGATAAACCTAAATCATGATTACATAGGAACTGAACATATTCTTATTGGTTTATTAAAAGAAGAAGAAGGAGTTGCCTCCCAGGTTTTAAAACAATTAGGGGTGAATGTAGATAAAGTAGTAGAAGAGGTAGAACGATTAGTAGGAAAAGGCGAGTATCAACAAGTAGGTGAGGTAACTTTTACTCCTCGAGCTAAAAAAGTCTTAGAATTAGCCTCTCAAGAGGCAAGTCAATTAAAAAATAACTATATTGGCACTGAACATATATTATTAGGGTTAATAAAAGAAGGAAGTGGAGTAGCGGTTAGAATTTTAACAGATTTAGGTATTAGTTTGGATAATGTTTATTCAGAGATTATGAAAGTTCTAATGGATAGCGGAGCACAAGGTTTTCCATCTGCCCCAGGAAAAAAAACAACGAAGACCCCTGCTTTAGATGAATTTGGAAGAGATCTAATTAAATTAGCCCAAGAAGATAAATTAGATCCGGTTATTGGCAGGGGCATGGAAATTCAAAGAGTAATACAAATTTTAAGTAGAAGAAAGAAAAACAATCCCTGTATAATAGGGGAGGCCGGGGTAGGAAAGACGGCTATTGTAGAGGGTTTGGCTCAAAAGATAACTAATAATGATGTTCCGGAGATATTAAAAGAAAAAAGAATTATCTGCCTTGATTTAGCTTTAATTGTTGCTGGCACTAAATACCGAGGTGAATTTGAAAAGAGATTAAAGAAGATTGTTAAAGAGGTTCAGGAATCAAATGATGTCATATTATTTATTGATGAAATTCATACCCTGGTAG
>Ga0209986_10004251_pt1 | contig 12191 bp, 10 predicted proteins | sample BlataG_FD_183168 | JGI IMG/M metagenome (GOLD analysis project Ga0209986, IMG submission 183168) | Deep subsurface microbial communities from Black Sea to uncover new lineages of life (NeLLi) - Black_00105 metaG (SPAdes) (version 2) | ecosystem: Environmental > Aquatic > Marine > Oceanic >...
TTTTCAATGTTGTCGTCCCATAGAGTTAGGTAAACGCATCCTGTATCGTCACCCACTAATGCATCGCACACGCGGTGGGGTGCTCCGTCTCTTCCAGCAGCAATGTTCCTAATTTCACTTTTTGATACTGTCTTTGCTATGACATTTACAGCTCTAGAGGTTGGGGTTAACTCACCCACTTTCACATCTACTGGTTGTCTGTTTCTCGAAAATCCTTCAACAGCCAAACTGACTCAACACCTTACATATTTTAACAAAAAACAGATAATAGTGCCATACACTTAAGCCTTTTGGTTATAATTCCTGCTCTTAAGCTATAAATTTTCTAGGTGACATATCTCCTAGGCTTTCTGAAAATCATGATGCCTTTCTTTTCTGTGATGTAGTCGAAGCCTATTGCAAGAACCTTCTTAGCTTCTTCTACAGTGGTGGCTGTTGCAACATCATATTCGTTGTCTTCAAACTGGATCAGCTGAGTATATTTCAGTGTGTTCTTAATCCGTTTGTGGCCTAGAAGCTTCTTCACCAGCAGGATGTCTCTGGTGTGATGGTAGATCATAGTGGCACCCCAATGGCGAAACGTAACAAAGGAAATCTTTCGGATTGTTGGGTTTTGCGGGAGATATCTCCATTATGGTCTTTTAGAAGCAATAAAAGATTAACTGTGAGCGTAAAAGACCACTTTTGTGCGCGGCTCTTCACTTCTCCTTTCGACTCAAGATTCTTAGTTGGAAAGAGAGAGAGCGCGAGCATTACCATATGAGCTAGATTCCGCCTATAAAGTCCCAACTTTTGGGCCGTTCTTTGCATAAGCAAATCGAATCTGAAACAAACCTCTAATCGATGAGGAAGTCGTGAGATCGTGTGCTGTTGGGTTAAATACGAATAGAGTTGTTGCTTTCGGGGAAGAGGTTGCTTCAAGAAGCCAACGTATGAACTTGTAAGTTCTTTCAAATCCACACAATAATATGATGTCCGAAAGATTATCAAAAAGTATGTTTCTGGTTTTTTTCATCTTAACACCTTGAATTCCAATAAAGCTGTTTAAGAGAACAGAAAGGTTGCTTGCAGGCAGAAGAGTTTCCTTCTTGCTTATCTGTTGGGTAGAAGATGCTTTCGAAGCTAAGAGGAAAAACTCCACATTTTTGGTTCTTAAAAACCTCGAGTGCAATGTGCTGTTTGCACTGGTAAAAATGAATAGCTTTTCACCACTGTTCTTCGCCTCAGAGACGAAGTCAAAAAGAGCTTTTTGATAATCCCCTGTTGGGTCAATCTCTAACAGTATTCTTTTGCCAATCATCTGCTGATGGGTCATTCCAAATGATCTGGAGAATGGGTGAGTTTTCTCCTCTATACTGGATTTACTTTTCTTAATCTTATTGGGCTCGATTTTCTTCTTATGTTTGAGTTTTAAGACCAAAAGGAACAGAAGACCAAATAATACTGGCAATGCGTACAATAGGACTCTAACCCAGTCGAATGATTGCCCGTTCATCGCCAAATGGCTGTGTAAGAGTTTCATCTGATTTATCTCCTGTTGATACCATGTTGTTGACACGCCTGTGATTTCGATTTTAGCGTTTCCGTCTGAGACGTATAATTGCGGATTCAGACTTATGCTTAGCGTTTTAGTCTCATTTGCTCCGTTGGATGTGTATTCGAGGCAGGATTCGCCGTTTGTGGCGTACGCTGAGGAGGAGTAGTTCCAGAACTGTATTGTGACGTTGACGTTCGCTATACTACATTGGCTTACGACTGTTAGATTAAGCTCCGTCGCCGTATTCGTTGTCATACCTGAGAAAAGGAATTCTGTCGAGACTGTGTATTTGCTGCAGTAGGGTTTGAACTCGATCCAGTCAGCCTTAAAATCAAACTGTATCTCTGTCGTCCTAACTCCCTTGATTTTCATTTTCCAGTGACTAGTGGCGTTTCTGAAATGAGTTGGGTTGACGTTTATTATCTGGCTTTTGTTTTCGTCAGTGTTTAGCGTATTATCAGAAGTATAAGCTATGTAGCCGCTTCCACTTGTTGGATAGCCACCAAATGTATAATTATAGAGTTGAAGCGTGATATTCACCGAACTAATCGTCCATGCACTGTTGACCATCCAGTTTAGTTGGCTCCAATCCTCCAGATTGCTTGAACCAGTGAGCTCAACCTCCAAGGCATATTCATCATGCCAAACATGTAAGAGGGTGCCATCAATATTCCAACTGTCTCTAGTAGTATCACCTGTTTCCATGCTGCCTTGAAATCTAATTGTGAAAGTTGAGGAAATCAAATAAGAGGAAACTGAAATGTTGTTCCATCCACTTGTGAGCTCAGTGAATAAGTTTTGCCATGCTGTACCGTTCCAAACATCGACTCGAATATTTTCGGTAGGGGGTGCACCGAATGAAACGTCGGAAGAAAATGAATAGCTTCCAGAACTGCCCCCATCATTGTCGTCGGGTCCTACGTCGTCAAAATTGTTGTTTAGCTTGAAGTAAGACCTGAGGTTGGTTTCAGATCCGGTGAGTTCAGTATCGTAGTCGCTTTGTATTTCCGCTAAGGTCCTGTCGATATTCCAGTATCTTAACTCTTCTCCGTGTCCGTCTGTTGGATCTGTACCATTTCTTGATGCCATAAAATTGTTTTCGGTAACCCCTACGGTTGACACCGTAGACGTCCATGCATTGTCAGGGGTATCCAGTGTGGGAGGATGGTCTTGATCTCCAATGTACAAACATAGGTCATCCGTGTTTTCATTCCATACGATGGCTATGAAATACCACTTACCAGCGGTGAAGCTTGTACTACTCGTAATAGAACCAGCAGCCCCCCAGTCAAGAACGAGATTCGAACCAGAAAATCTGGTTTCCATGTCACCATGTTGACCCCACGGTCTGTTGGCAACTGTGTCCAACTTAATCCAGAACGAGATGGTGCCTGTCACAGAACCCCAATCGGGTGTTCCATCGCCAATTATCATGTATCCACCTGTGGCGTCCAGAGAATGTGTGTTGTTTCCCTTATCGACATAGATAGCCAACTCTCCATTCGTTTCGTCGTAGTCTGTGTTTGTCCATTGAGCTTCTAAGTTTAATTCGTAATTATACGTCCCTACTTCCTTCTTCACGGTAACTAAGTCAACCCGTATGTTCTCGCCGGAGCTCACACTCACCGCAGACCATCGCACTTTAAAAGTCGACACGAAATATTGGCTGTCCGTAATTTTCTCCCGATAATGGAGCCACTGATCTTCCTGCATTGTCGACCCTAAATCGGAAATGGTGTCCCAATTGCTTCCGTCGTAATATCGAAGCAAAAAGTCATCGCTGTCACAATCATCATCTCTATACCAGAAGTCCACATAAATTGCATCAGCATAAGAGCAAACAAGATCAGAAGTATCCAAATCTCCTGACCTTGTACCAAAGAAAGGGCCATCAAAATCCGCCGAATAAATCCCATCATACGCTTGGTCGCTTTCTTTGTTCCAAGCATCAGTTTCAGTCCAACCCGTTGGAGGCCAAGTGTCCTCAAAGGATTCTGCGTCAATGAGCGTCATATTACTTGAACCACCAGCAGTATTCTCCTCTGTTAAAGTGTCATAAATTGAATCTGGGCCAGATTGTTGAGCTGAGAAACTGCTGTGTGTTCCCTTATCCGCAGAAGAGTCCACATCTGATGTGTTATTCTCTACAAAATCTGCTGTATCCGTTCCTGAATAATAACTCTTGAAAGTCATGTAAACATTGTCATCCGAAGCTAGGTTTGAAGGATTCCCAGAGATCCAGCTTGTTGATCCCACCAAAGTATATCCTAAAGGATAAGTCGAAGCAGGTGTATCCGATGCCACGCTTTGTATAATTAAATAGTCTGAGTCTACTGTTTGAATACTTGCCGGAAAACCTCCAGAAAGATATGTCCCCTTCAAGATGTTGTAGTCACTAGCGTAATAAGTTGAATAAATAGACCCATTCTCACCCTTAACGGAACCAAACAAAACAAGGACATTTAACAATAGCAGAATTGAAAAGGAAATCTTTCTGGAATCAAATTCGAATTCCAATACAGATAACCAACTCTAATATTGAAATCACCTTCTGGAAAAGTATTATGAAACAGCAATCAATATTAAACGTTCACAGTCTCAAACGGAAGAACTTGCACTTTCATGGATTGAAGCATTTTCTGCACATTTAAGATTTTTTCAGGGAAACTAAAACTGTCGTCGACTTCTTGGCGAATTTGGAGCTTTGTATAAAGAACCTCTAGGATTTTCTTTTCAATAACCTTTGCGCCAAATCCAAATATTTTCCTCAAGCCTTCGTCAAAGGCTTTAGGGTCATTAATAACGCGGCCTGGTCCAATTGATCCGTCCTTTTCAAGGTAAGGGAGAATGGTGGATGGGATGGAAGCGCCGATGCTGTTTAAGCCTTCATGTACAGCGTCAAACAGAATCGTACTGAACTCGGACTTTTTTTGTTTCCTAGATGACGTTGTTTTAACCATACTAAGTCACTTCAGGCATCAACAATAATCCCTTAACTGAAATTACAATATTGCTATAGTTCATGTTATGATTAGTGCCTCGCATCTTTCGTATTATTGCCCGTTTTCGGATTCCTGTTTTTTCCTCAATCGTTTCGAACAAAATTATTCCATCTGCAACAAATTCTTCAACGCCAAGTCCTATCATTGTACTTCCAGTTGGGATTTCCACTAATAACAACGTAGTGCAATTAGTCTGCCGCATCATCTTCTCTAACAAATGAACAATAATCCTTGCATCTATCTTTTTCCGAAATGCTTGGGCGATCGCAGAAAATGAATCTATCACCACCCTTTTAGCTCCCATTGCGGAAATCTCCCCAAATGCTATGTTAAGTGTAGAGCCGACTGCGCTTTCATCACACGTCATCATATCCAAAAACTTGAATTTACCTTTCTTCTCCAACATTGCGAAATCGAAGCCGAACATTCTCATGTTTCTGAAAAACGTTTCTTTCCGCTCCGAGAAAGAAACATAGATCCCCTTTTCGTTGAGGTTTGTTGCACCGTGATAGAGATATTGTGCCGACGCAATAGTCTTACCTGAACCAGGAGACCCAGCTAGCAAAATAAGGCCACCTCTCGGGAAACCTCCTTCAATCAAATCGTCCAAACCAATTATGCCCGTGGGGACTCTCTCATCCAATCTATTCGCTCGTTGAGATTTCATTTTATAGCCACTTAGTCATGGTTTGCCTTTTTTCATATCTTGTTTATTACTTTGTATAAAATTATTATGAATCAACGAAATGTATTACTAATACTTGTGCTGTTGTTGAGCCCAGTGCTCTTCTGCTTTCCTAGACGTGTAGATATCATACGCTAGTTCGGGTGCTTAGTAGAAAAATGGGGGTTGTGCGGGAGACATCTCCACTTGTTAAAGAAAAGGCTGAATCCATGCTAAAAACGAGTGTCGTATAAAAACTGATTTAACTTACTATCGTGGCTTTTTTGCGTTGCACCCAACCGTAGAAGCCTAGTCCAAGCAACATCGTTGCTGTAGCGCCGAGGGTGGCGAGAGGAATTTCGGGAATTACGTGTAAGTATGTACACGCGTAGTTTTTCCTTATTTCATCAATAGGTGAGGAGGCTTCCACTGTGTACCAGCCTAATTTCGTTGCTAGACCGCTCAATGTCTTGTTATACAAGATTGACGTGAGAAGGTTTTCTACTTCTCCAGCCACAACATTGCCTTCTCTTCCTCCACCAGTCCGGTAAGTGGCTTTAATGTCTACATCAGTTGCAGGAATCTTACCCTTTACACCGTCTCCAAACTGTATCGAGACCACTCCACCTTCGTCAACACTTGTGGTGTAATGATTGCTGTTTTCGATTGATCCATAAAAATCCTCCACGGGTAGCCATCTCACCCAGATTTCTCCCTGCTGAATCCAGATACTTACATCGGACACGTCGCATTTGTCAAAAGAAAAATGTTGGTTGGCTGTTCCATCGCTTGAGCCTAAGATTGTGCGCTCATAGGTTTCGTTGCATACGACAGCGCCATCTGGATCTGTAATTATGACTGTTATGGATGTATCGCTGCTCTCAGCTATGATCCTGACATCCTCCCCTGTGCTGAAGCTGTCTCTGGGTAGATCATTTGTGCCATAGATTCCCACACTAATGCTTCCAGCTTGTCCAAGCTTAACTAGATAACAACCTAACAGAGCAACGAACACTGCTAAAACTAGAAATGTTGAGGTTTTCTTCATCCGTTTCGCACATTGGTAAAAAGAGAGAATTTTGTTAAAAAACCTTTATGTAATATTCATCTAGAACAGTTATGTAGATGTTCTACGCGAATCTGTGTCTGTTTGCTTCTGCTTCGTCTTAAAGACATTAATTGTGCACGCGCTAAAATAGTCTCAGACAGCGCGCGCTAGTGTATGCGAAATATTCTCAGCAAGATTGGTAGGCATGTTCAGCAGTCAAAACGTGTTTAAACAGAAAAAAATGGAGATGCGCGGGAGATATCTCCAATTTCGTTGGTAATAACCTATTCGGTGTGCTATCATCGATAGGGTATTTACTATTCCGGGAAACTTAGCAGACGTAAGCATAAAAGCGAGAAAAAAAAAGGTGGATTTACGGGAGGTATCTCCACCAGGTGCTAGTCTAAACTAGATCAAGGTTACTCCGATTGGGTTATGGTGTTTTGTGGTGCTCTTTTCTTCTTGTTGCAGGAGTTCAGGTTCCTCAGTGGTTTCGTTCTGATTCTGAAGCCAACTTATAATGGTTTCAGTAATGTTGTGGTAGAGGAAGAAGTATTATCTGTCACGATATGAGATTTTATGGTGAGGACCTGATGAGGAATAAGTGGTGAAAGATGAAAACCATCAAGATTCCAGATGAAACCTTTAAGTTTCTTGGATGGCTTGTAAGACAGGATGTTACGTTACCAAGCATTATTGTTGACCAGCTTGAATGGACTGACTATACAAAAGAACAAATCAAAGCTCATCTTCACGCCTTAAACAATGCATGCATCGAAGCACGGTAAAGCACCCTATGTTCTTAGATCTGTTTACAGCAAGTGCATATTTTTCTGAGTTCTTCTACACAATTAGAAAGACATCAAATACGATAGCTTTCTTTTCCGCTCTCATTCATTTTTGGTATCGTTATCGTGAATCTGGCTCCCTCTCCAGGTTTGCCTGTTTCCCTGATGGTCCAACTGTACACTTCGCACATTTTCCTTACCAAGTACAATCCGTAGCCTGTGCCTCGTCCGTAGCCTTCCCTGAAAATCTTGTCCTTCTCAGCATCCGGTATGCCTACACCATCATCCTCATAAACCAGCTTCAATTGGTCCTTTCCCACTTCTTTATAGTATACTCTGATTTGGCTAACTTTTTCTCCATGCGTCGAAGAGTTATGGATCAAGTTGTAAAAGAGCTGTCTTAACAGTGAATCCGCCAGCACCGTTAAGCCACTGCAATCATTCGCGACTTTCAGGTTTAACTCTGGAAACAGCGTAGCAGCCTCTTCAACACTTTTCTCCACATGTACCCAACCCAATTCTTCCATACCTAGTTTTTCATAGATCCCAGCGAAATCAAGAATCCTCACGGTCTGGCAAACTGCCGATTCAATGTCGCTCAAATACTGCAAAGTTTCATTATCACCTGTCAATCGTTGTTTAGCTAAATAAACGTTGGCTGTCACTAGGGAGAGCTTGTTTCTAACGTCGTGCCTAGTCAATCTACCCACAACATGTAACTTCTCATTTACCTCCGCCAGCTTCATCATCATCTCTCTCACTGCTTTCTCTGCACTCTTCAGTTGAGAAATGTCCTTGTAGATTGCCACGCTGCTGATGGATCCAGCTTTGGTGATGATTGGGGCTGCAGATATAGATACTGAAATTAGAGTTCCATCCTTCCTCTTTCTTACAGTATCACGATACACGTATCCCTTTCTAGATTCTTTGTCCAGCATCGCGGCCTCTTCCATCTTGTCCTCAGGCACCACCAAGTCTTTGATGTATTTGCCTTTAACCTCATCCAATGAGTACCCAAAAAGACTTTCAAAACGCGGATTAACATCCAAGACGTGAAAGCTTGAATCCACATAAACAGCTGCCTCAGGATTACCCATAAACATCCTTTCAAACTTATCCTGACTCTCACTCAACATCTCTTCAGCCCGTTTGCGTTCTGTGATGTCTCTTAAAATTGCTTGTGTACCAACGATTTTGTCTCCTTCATAGATGAGAGAAGCGCTGAGTTCGGCTGGGACAATTTCTTCATTCTTTGTGATAAGTTCTACTTCATAAGGAGGTGTATCTATTCCCTCAATTCTCTTCCTGAAATTTTCCATTATTCTCTCTTTTGATTCTTGTGTTAATGCCTCTACGTCCATGAAGTTTTTTCCAACGATATCTTTCTTCGAAAATCCTGTTACCTCAAGTAATTTTCTGTTAACTAGCGTTATCTTGCCTGTTGTGTCAATCCATGCAACACCATCAGGAGAAGTGGCAATAACACCTCTAAGTTTTTGTTCACTTTCTTTCACCGCTTCTTCTGCTTTCTTGCGTTCGGTAATGTCCAGCAACTGAGCTACAGTCTGCATCATACCTCTGCTATCACGCATGACGGTAGCTTTGATTTCAACATCTCTTTTCTGTCCGTCCTTCCGAACAACCTTAAACTCGTAAGTTGAAGTTACTCTTTCTCCTTTCTGTCTACGCAGATAGCGATCTTTAACAAGATTTTTGCTCTCTTCAGAAAGAAACTTCATGAAACTGTGTCCAACCATTTCCTCTTTTGAGTAGCCAATAATGTGACTTGCCTCATCATTTGTATAGGTAATCATGAATTTGTTATCTATCATTAAAATGCCGTCATGGGAATTTTCCACAATGGAGCGAAAACGCTCCTCACTTTCCTGCAGTGCAGTTTCCGCCTTTCTTACTTCTACCGACTTCCTGATGCCATGTGCTAGTTCACCATAAACTGTCTCTGGGGCTCCGAATTTGTTGAGATACTGATCTGCACCCAAGTTCAACGCTTTAATCACTACTTCTTCTCTGCCCTTTCCAGTGAATAGGATGAAGGGAACATTGTTTCCGCTGCCTCTCAGCTCCTTCAGAAACTCTAAGCCACTTTTCTCAGGCATCTGATAATCAGAAACGATTACGTCAAACGTTTTCTTTTTCATCTTAGCCATAGCTTCTTCAACAGACAAGGCGGTTTCCACTTCAAATGCTTCTTGCATTCTCAAGCATTGCTGTGCAACCTTCAAGAAACCAGCATCATCATCCACATGCAAAACCCTAATCATAATTTTCTCAGTTAAGCCTACAACTAGTTTGGAGGAAGACTCAACAGCAGATTCAACCATCCCTAATCAACCCATTTCCTCAACTATATGAATAACCTTGAACTTTACGCCTGTAATCTTCCATATCTGCGGATTATAACCATTATGAACTCAAGAGATGAACCACTAATTTCTCCTAATTCAGATTCAGAATCTAATATAATTTACGGTTAACCCTGTAACTGTACAACCACACACACAAACCCTTAAAAATCATATAATTTCTTCAACGATCATGATGCTTTCTCTTCACCTAACCACAGTGACAATCCAACGAGTCCTCTCTATTCACGCGCCCGAGAAAATCCTCTAGGCAAAGATAAGCACCAATAGAAAAAAGGGGGAAATGCGGGTGACATCTCCAATAGTGGAGCTAAAAACCTTTTTCTCTTCCTTCTTTTCCAATCACTTTCCAATACTTAACTAACACTGTCAAATCATATACTCCTGCTACAAACAGAATGCAGTCCTCGTAGAGGTCCAACACTCCAAAACATTTACCTATGGATGGAAGCGCCCAAATCAAGAGCAAAATATGGATTTCTTGTCAACCTTCGGTATGGCAGCTGCAAGCAATGCAAGGGCAAATACTGTTGTGGGACAAGGGAACACGCCAAACATACAAGATCTTGGATAATGATGACCTAATGGCAATCCAATTAATGGGTAGAGGAAGGCACAGAGAACCCAAAAGATAGTTAAATACTTATGCCAGCTTGCATCAGGAAGCTTGAACTCGGTTTTCTTTGCGAATATATCCAGTGCAAAGACAGCCGCCACAATGATGAATAGAGGCGCTCCTAAAAATGTACCATGTAACTCCTTGCCAAATATTAGAAAGAACACTATCCCGTTCCAGGCAAAATTAAATGCTAGATATGCTTTCATAAGCGTGTTTGTCTTGGTGTTAGGCTTAGCAAACGAATAATATGTCAATATAGCTCCTATAGCCACTGTAACTATCTGCACCGGAAAAATCGCATTGTTGTACACTCCGATTATGCTCCACCAGTTTTCTCCGTTCATCACGCAACATCTCCAAATTACGTTCCCTTTCGTTTCAATTATTTCAGTTTTTACCTTCGCGCGCCATGTCCATGTGGGTCAGCTATAGCCTTCAAGTTTTTCCTATATAACATAAGTTTTGCGTGAGGCTACCTCCGTTTTCTGAACAGTTTGACACCTTCGATGTCGCATACATAGTTGAAGCCTGACTCTACAAGCTCCTTAGCGCGCGCTAAGGTAGTAAACTAGTGGATTCCAACAAAACCATTCTGAAGACGCCCAAGGAATAAACGCTGAGATCACAACAACTGCAAATGCAACAAGAACAATCAACTTCAGGTAAATATCCCTATTCAACCTTTCCCACAAACACACTATATTCCTAACATCTATTATCATTTTCGAAGGAAGCGCGCGCTTCATGAACAGGTCAGCTCTGGAAGATTTTTTCCACAAAGATTATTTATTGATTAAACTATTAGTTATAGGGGGAAAGGTCAAGAATTGAAAAAAGTAGTTTTAATAGTGATTTTAAGTTTTCTTGTAAGCAGTGTTATTGGAGGGATGGTTGTATGGGCGGACCCAAGTCCCCTCGTCACTGTGGATCCTGCACTTATCGAGTACGATCATTACGCTGTTGGTGAGAACTTCACTATAGCTGTAAGAATTGAAGATGTCAAGGATCTATATGGCTTTGACATTAGGATTGGTTGGAATACAACGTGGATTGAGTATACAAGCCATGTCGTTAAGATTCCAGTAGAATCCTACCCTGACGGGGTTCTTCACCCCCCTTATATGGTAGTTAAGAATGAAGTCAATGAAGACGGTGGAATGTATTGGCTCGCCGTCGCTTGTATGGATCCAGCACTAGGCTTCTACGGGAGTGGAATTGCCTTTGAAATGAATTTTCGGATAAAAGATTATCCCACGTTTCCAGATCCAGACGTGGAATTCGACATATACTTTGTTAGCACTGACTTGGTTGATCCCTGTACGATCATATGGCATCATCGTCGGAACTGCCGCGTAATATTTCATGTAGCTGAGCCTTATGGTCCTGAAGCAGAATTTTCAGCAATTCCCCAAATAGCAGAAACGGGTGAACTAGTCAAGTTTAACGCCTCAAATTCATCAGCAGGATTTAACGGCACAGATGAAATGCCGATTAACCTATACTGCTGGGACTTTGGTGACGGTAACCAAACATGCACATCTACCCCGATAATATATCATAGCTTCAGCGATCCAGCAATATACTACGTGACTTTAAAGGTCTATGCATTTGGCGCCATACCTGATAAAGATTCAACAACCCGCATTGTGGCCATATCGCAGGCGATCCCTCCGATTGGAGGCTACTCCACACAAACGAGGGAGTACACCATAGCAACACCCCTGACACACACACTTTCAGCAGTAATAATCATTGCAGCTTTCATGTTAACCGAACTCAAGGTTCATAGAAAGAAAAAAAAGGGATTATGCGGGAGATGTCTCCAGAGCCTCTGTCCTAAGCCTTTTGGTTATCAATATACCTTTTCAGTTTAGAGTTTCTGTTCTCAGCTAGATACAATAATCTACCAACTCTGAAAAACACAGGTCAATCCTTAAACTCTGTTAGGTAGGCTAAAAGAAGCTTTTTCCCTTTTTAGTAAGAGCATAAGCAGGTATCGTTACACCCAACTGTAGTGGCGCCTTATTGTCAATGTCCGTTCGAAGCATCTTCGAAGCACTTGCACAGGTAACATCAACCTTAGCTACATGCTTCACATAAGGCTTGTCCACAGAAGTGTTGTATACAAAAAAACCAAAACATCCACACT
>Ga0209986_10004252_pt1 | contig 12190 bp, 14 predicted proteins | sample BlataG_FD_183168 | JGI IMG/M metagenome (GOLD analysis project Ga0209986, IMG submission 183168) | Deep subsurface microbial communities from Black Sea to uncover new lineages of life (NeLLi) - Black_00105 metaG (SPAdes) (version 2) | ecosystem: Environmental > Aquatic > Marine > Oceanic >...
TTGCAAAGAAAATATAAAAGATAGCAACTAGAATCAGAATACCAACAATCACCGCGCATGTTAAATTTAACCAAAACATTATGTTGGCTTCGGTTTGGGACATGCCCAACCCACAACCTTGCTTACGAACTTCACTAAAGAACATCGTATTTGTAACAAACACAGTCATCACGAAGAAAAGAACAATAATCACCACCACCAAAAAAATCGTAAACGACGAGGATACCTTTTTGACATTCTTATTCGCTTCTTTTTCTTTGACCAGAACACCCGACATTGTTTTAAGGGGTCTTACAAAATTAATCGTACTAATTATTCTATACTTTCTAAATATTTTTCGACCTCTAGCGCGGCCATACATCCTGTCCCAGCTGCAGTGATGGCTTGTCGATACACATTATCTTGTGCATCGCCACACACAAACAGCCCTTTTTGTTTGGTGCCTGTAGAATCTGGATGTGTGACTACATACCCAAATTCATCAATGTCAACCAGATCTTTGACAATTTCTGTGTTTGGAATATGACCAATGCCTAAGAAAACGCCGCCCATATCCATCGTTGATGTTTCCCCTGTTAGTGTATCTTCGAGTTTTATGGAATTCACTTGCAGTCCTCCTATTGAATCGTCACCTATAATCTCTACAATCTTTTTGTTCCACACAAACTCGATTTTCTCGTTATTTCGTGCACGATTGGACATCACGACAGAAGCTCTGAGTTTGTCCCTACGATGAATAATGTAAACTTTTGGACAAAATCTTGTAAGGAAAATAGCTTCCTCCATCGCAGAATCTCCACCACCCACCACACACACTTCACGTCCCCGATAGAAAAATCCGTCACATGTTGCACAACTTGTAACGCCTTTAGACCAATATTTCTCTTCAGACGCTAACCCAAGCTTCCTAGGACGAGCACCAGTAGCTATGATCACACTTTTTGTAGAGATAATATCTTTATCAACGTGGATATCAAAACCGGTTTCTTGGGGTACAATCTCAGAAACAATACCGTAGCTAAATTCTGAGCCGAACCGCTTAGCTTGGTTTTTAATTGTTTCTACAAGATCACAACCACTTATACCCTCAACAAAGCCAGGGAAATTTTCGATTTCTGTAGTTGTAGTGAGCTGCCCACCTGGCATATCGCCTTCTATTACCAAAGGATGCATATCAGCACGTGCACAATATAAAGCCGCTGTAAGTCCTGCGGGACCACTTCCTATAATCACAACTTCTCGTGATGATATCATAACTTTAATAGACATTGTGATGTATTCAACTATTTTATTCAGTTTCACTTGGAATGAAAGAGACTTGTAAATTCAACAAAAAAACAAGTTTTCAAGGATTAGACCCTAGTAAAGGTAAAAAATCTTAGGAAAATTGATAATTCATAAATAATCATCTGTAGTTTTCAAAAGTATGGACGATCCTCTAACAGGACTTTTTTGGTCTAAAGATGATGCTGAAAAGGCATTAAGCAAACATACATTTATTCGAGTAAGCAGATCAGATAAGCGTTCTACCAGACAGATGTCTGGTGCAGAGAGAATATGGAGTCAACCAGAGACGAGTGATGAGTTATATGTGGTTAATTTTCGTATCTCTGGCAAACGAGAGGATATAGAAGCCTCGTTGTTAAATGCAGGATATTCTCCTGAACAGGTGAAACTAGCTTTAGAGAAGGCAGTCACTTCAGAAAACTATCAAGTAGCGCAGGATGAAGGAGGACAAAAAGAGGCATATGATCGTGAGATTGAGAAACTCAAGGGATTTAAGGAAGAGGAGAAAGAACGTAAGAAGCGCGAAGACATTGATTGGGAAACACTATTACGGATTGCCTCTGATGTAAAGCATGTTCATGTGGTGATGAAGGAGAGAGCAGGAGTTTCTCCTAAACGTGGCAAAGGTAAAACGTTTATAGATCGATTTGAGGAAATTCGAGATCTGGAAGGTAAAATGATTGATGTATCTAATATGCGTGATGATGGTACACGTGTTGTGCTTCGAAGCCGTCCACAAACGGAACGGGGACAATTAGTGTTTATATCAGATATTCCTATCATGAGTAGAACCCAAGAAAAGTATCTACGTGCATTAGAGATGCTTTTCAACAATGAAGAGTTCGAATCAGAAGCTGCATATCAAAAGGTTATTAATACTGCTCAAGCAAAATTTGCTAAAAAGCGGATAAAGTAAACATACATATTTTTAGTTAAATATGTATCATTATAAATGACCGTCTTAAACGCGCGTTACTCTTCTGTAAGAAATGGATCTAGATGCTGCTAACGAAATAATCCAGACTGTTAGGAGACGTTTAATTTCAAGAATTATTATAAGCATGTAACAGAATTGGGAGGAAATAAGTGCATAGATGAGTCATATCTGATGTATTTCTCACAGGCTTGTATAATTTCTTTATCCGATAAATCATCAAGAAGTAATTGCCCTATTTTATCGATTGTTTCATCAACATCATCACACGTTCCATCATTTAATGCTATATCGTATTGTCGTCTCAGCCATTTACTGTGATGATATGGAAGGCACTCGTAGGATTGTAATGTATATATTGATACAACACCTTTCCGAACAAGTTTATTCCAAGCATCATTGCGTGATTTTGCATCAACTAAGTAGAGTTTATCATGAAATCTGCCTACCCAACTGGTTGTAACCTTTCTGGACCACAATGTATCTGTCAATATATCTAAATCTTCAGGAGACAAAACAGCAAGAACGCATTTAACCGTTAATTTTTGCATTTATCATCGATAACCCTATCTTTTATTTTCATTTGTCCAATTTCATAATGTATTATCTGTAGAAAATGAATTCTTATGTATAAATTTTTAGAATAATACACTATCGGTTCCAAAGTAATGACGTCTACTATTCAGGATATTCCAGTAGAAATATTGGCAATGGTTTTTGAGTATCAACCCAATTGGTTCTTGTCTATATTAAGTCTTGTTAATAGACAATTTCGTATTGCAAGTAAATTATGTCTATCAAATTACAAAACACACAAAGAACACAAAGAACCAACTTACGAAAGGATTGCAGAGGTTGGGTGGATTTCGGTGTTAAAATGGCTGAGGAAACAAGATAGATCTTGCTCTTGGTATGTGGGAGGTGAGTTGATATGTCATGCGGCTGCTGAAGGAGGACATCTGGAGGTCTTAAAATGGCTGAGGAAACAAGACCCACCTTGCCCTTGGAATGAGGACACATGTTGGGAGGCTGCTAGAGGAGGGCATCTGGAAGTGTTAAAATGGTTAAGGGAGCAAGATCCACCATGCCCTTGGAACATGTGGAGATGTGCTGTGGCTTTTGATCCGACAATCAAACTAAAAAAGTCTGAAAGTCTGAAAGTCTGAAAGTCTGAAAGTAGGAAATAGCAATTAAATCGTTATAATAATTAAAGTAAGAAGTTTTTTTCCGATTCTTCATAAATGGGAAAACATAAAGAAAGAACATGCGTGTTCAAGTGTGTAACTTTTAGCTTACGGAGCAGCATAAATGGTCCTCAAATACAAACTGATCTATACTTGACCAAAAATAATAGTACTATAACCTTACAATGGTGTACATTTGGTGGTCAAACTACACCCGGACAAACAACAACAACAGCCCAGAATCAAAAAATTCCCTGTGATTTTTTACCAGTGTGTGATCAGACCTTTTTGATTTCCGCACAAGATGCTTCTTTGGCAGAAGCTAAAGTAATGAAACTTATTATCACTAGAGAAGGAGAAATTACTTTTGTGCTATCATTGAATGGTGATGAAACGCCAGAATTTCCTATTTTTGACGGTTCTAGCGTTACTTGGTTATCGTTTAATTGTAGTACTGTAAAATGTTAACCTGTAAGCATAGACTTTCGAATTATATTTGTATACAAATATAATGTAAAACTTATTATTTACGAATAAAACGTTCGACATACCATGCTACTTCTCTTGATTTAGAAGACGATGATACCGATGATAATGGATTGGATAGTGTCTCAGGCAAGACATTGATCTCAGATAAGACATTCCCCATGGTGATAACATGCAATTTTGCGTTGTTTCGGTTAGATTGTACAGGTTCAGTTGATCTTCCTCGGTTGGAGGATGCGATTCGACTTCCGCGAACGCTTCGAGATCGGTAACCTTTGTTGCCGATATAACTCTTTTTTTTTAAATAGCTCTCAAATTTCGAGGACACTTTAGCTTTTTCAAAATCAACTTCTATTTTTCCTTTCTCTTTATCTTGTATAATTTCTTCTTCTTTGTCTTCTATAATTTCCTTATCTAAGAGAGGGTTCTCTTCTATTACATCTATATCTTCCGTCTTTATTTCTATGGAATTAAACGGATTTTTAGATGTTCTGTCAGATTTTATCTCTAGGGAAGATACCGGGGATGAGGATGGTAGAAGTGATGGGTCAGACTCACATTCTTCGATATCAAATTCAGAGGATACATCTCCATCTTCAGAAATTTTATTGTCAGAAGATGACAGTTCCTGTTTTTCGGTGATAAGCCTTCTTAATTGATGATGACATTTATCTAAACGTTCTTGAATGCTAGAATCTTCAGAATACGTTTCTCTAAGATTCTTAATTCCTATCCGCACCTTTTCTAGCATCTCAATTTCTTGAGATTTCAGATGTGTGCAGTCTTTCTTGCTTGTACAATATCTTTCAACAACACTCTCGATGAGATTTACGGTTGTTCCTCTTGTATCACCATACAATAGACGTTTGAAAGAAGAAAACCACGTTTTGTGTTCTACGATTGCCAGGTCAGAACATAGGGTATCACCTGGCTTAAGTTTAATCAGTACTTTAAAAACTTCTACGGGATCCATATTTCTTTAAGATTTCATAAGGAAATATTTATACATTTTTCTTATAAATGATTAAAATTAAACGGTACAGGGATAGTTTGTTTGTCGACTTATAAAATTCACCTTTTGGATAAAATATTTCACACATTTTTTGGGTATTTACAAATTGATGGCGAACTTCGACTTTGAAAAGATTAAGGAAGAATTTTTGGGAGAAAGATGGATTGGTTATTATATTCTTCTAATATTTATTTACTTACTCACATTTTATTATGCTACTGTAGGTGTCAATAGTAAATGGTATAACGAATTAAAACAACCCAACTGGGCGCCCGGACTTATTCTCATTGGCATTATTGGCATCGTAGTTTATATAATGTCCTTTTGGGGTCTATATTTAGCTTTTGTGAAAGTATATGAAAATCCAGAAGAAAACGAGGAAATTTATAGTTTTTTCATGATAACTATTACTATTACTACAGGCATCTTAGCTGTATGGACATACTTATTTTACGTGGCGCATCAGGTGGGACTCGCCACTATTTTCATGTTAGCCGCTTTTGTCTTATATTTTGCAATAACAATTGAACTGATGACCTTAGATATATGGGCAGGATTATTGAATGCTGCTTATTTGCTATGGTTAGGTTACTTCTTAGCTTTCAGCTTATGGATATATATTGAAAATCCAGTAGAATTACGTGGGGATACTTTATAAAATGTAAGATGAGCGGATATGTACCGAAAAGTAAATTCAAACTATTGACAGGTAAAATTGAGTTTATATAAAATAAAAATATTTTTTAGTATAAATTCACCAAGGTAGCTCAGTGGGATGAGCGTCGGGCTCATATTACAATATGTATAGGATACCCGAAGGTCGTTGGTTCGATTCCAACCCTTGGTATAAAATTAACTATCGTAGTTAATTTTAAATAATAGCCCATCTATTTCTTCAACTTGTCTTTGTATTTTTGAACGCTTCTCTCTTAAGAATTTAACTTGTTGATAATTTGTTTGATAATGTTTTCACTTCTTGAGAAATCACTTCAGATTCCCCACACCAAGGATAGGCTTCTCTATCTGCACCTTTTTTGATAAAGAACTTTACGAGATCCATTTGACCTCCTTCAGCAGCGCAGAACATCCCCTTATTCCAATCAATACTGCCTCCATCTGTAATAATAATATTCAGGAAGTGGAGTAGATTTCTTTCAATTTTCTCTAAATCATTAAACGGTGTCTTGGTTTTCTTATTCACACGACACAATCTCCATTCACTTTCCGAGTGAGATGGATCTATATCTAAACATTCCAAAGCTTTTGAAATGAGATTTCCAACTTCAGATCTTTTAGAGTCGTCTATAATTGGGGATTTAACACTGATTGTAAGAGATTCGATCTCACCTAATAATACTTGCACTTCTTCTAATTTTGAAATTATCATTCTCAATTCTCCGAGAAATGTAACGAGTTGATCTTCTTTCAACATTTTGTATTTTTCAGCGAGGTCTTTCAATTCGCTTTGAGCCCATTTGACATCTTCAAAGTTTGAAATGTCTCGTTCCAAATCGTGACGGAAAAAGTTGGTAAACGAAAGTGAACTGGGAATTGAAGCGTTCCAATGCTTGATTTGCTTGCATATATTTTTAGTCATTTTAGATTTTGGAAACATAACAGTCGGTGATTTTTCGCTTTCAAGATCTAAAACAATTTTGGAGATACAAAAGGAAGTTATCACTACATCCTCTTCATCAAAGGCTTCAAGTCGAGCGATGATATCCGAGTTGACGATGCTACAAGCATTAATCTTTTGAAAAGATCAGAAGGAGAATCCATATTTGCTTTGTTAGATTACGAATAGAATATCAATTTTTGGAAGGGAGAGGAAAAGAGAGTTATGGGTTTTAACATCTCTCTTTTATACGATTAAAATCTATGATAGTTAAATTATCTAATAACCACAGCTAAAAAGATGAACATAATCACAATGAATACCAACACTACTACTGCTGGATGACAATAACAATAACAAACTTTTTCCCAATATCCTTGAACCCACGAATTACCAGGCAACGGTCGGGTCCATGCTCCAGGATAGTTAAAGGTTTTGTTACACATAGAATATGGAAAAACTTCTGGTGGAAGAATGATGTGTTTCGGTTTCAATCTCTCTAATACCCGAGACACAACCATTGGTCCTGTAGAATATAAGATGTAATAATGGTATTCGGCTTGAACATAAAATGGGCACGGTTTCTTCATCTCTTCTAAAATCTCTAACCAAAATGGATTCTTAGGAGTAGAAGCCATAAAAGCGTTGGTAACAGGTTTGGAGATAAGGTTGCAGTTGGGACTGTTGACAAAATACAACATATGCTTTTCGTTGGTATCAAATAGTGGTGTCAAATCCTTTATCACTTCAATATCCAAATCTAGATATAAACCACCATGTACATACATCCACATGTACCGTACAGCATCCACACGTTGGATAGGATAAGGAAAGCCATCGTAAGTTGGCAGGAAATCTGGAAAGTGTTTTTGAACAAAAGCCCTATTGTCATCATCGCTCATTAAATGGTAGTCCCAGTCTTTCATGTTGGTCTGGATGGACGATTGTGAAGGTAGCCAATGTTCAGGCACGTCATATGTTTTCCACGTTTGCATGACAATTTTAGGAACGGACATGACTTGATATGGATTTTAAAAGATAGTTTTAATTTTATTTTCAGCCGCCTCTTGACAATAAAGAATGTTATGCAAAATATCTACAACCTGTCCTTCATTGTAAGTGGTATGAACAAGCTCAATAATGTGTGTATCCATTTCATTGAGACTTTTCATGTATCCAGATCCATCAAATTTCAATCCCCACCAATCTTCATGCAGTTGTGCTATGTTCCTATTTGTAATTCTCAAAGTTTTATGATCAACGGATTTCTCATCTCCTATATTTTCGACAAAGGCTAAGTGAAGACTCCATCGTTTACGCTGTAGATCCATAAATTTCAAGAAATGTTCCTTCTCCAACATTTTTTCCCACAATGCTAATATTGTAGCACAATTTTGTGTGTATAATTCTAGTGTTTGTGTTGCAGATTCTAATTCATTACATGTTTCAATTAAATATGTTCTCAACAAATGATAAGAAATGTTTTCATAGAGGAAAATTTCTTGTAAGTAGGAAGTAGATGGTGAAATTTTCGAGGAAGAAGACCGCCAGTCTGACATTTGAGTCCAGATCCACCATAATCCAGCAACAATCACGATACCAAGTATGAGATAAATATAGAACCAAAACTCCATCTTTAAGAATTCGTTGAATTTTTTAGATAAAACTTATTACAGAAAACTATGAGTAATCATGTCCTTTCCTCCATGTGCGGAAACAGAATATATTTTTTTCGTTAGGTGGATTTTATATGGTCCAACGTGTTTATTAACAACAGCAGCTTCTTTTGTGTGCGTGACATTTCTAGATTGGAATGAGAGCGATTATTTTGAAAGATATATGGCATATATAGTACTAGCTATTTTGGTTTGTAGTGGTTGGATACTTTTACCTATATTTATCATTCTAGATGTAATTAAAATAGCCTGTTTACCACTTGGAATGCTAATATTTATTCTTACAAAAAAATATTACACAACTTATCCATACTCGAGTGTAACGTAATAAAGAAATTAGTTGAAGAATATGAAGTATAATATAAGATTTCTTATATTATATCACAATTATGATTATGATTATTGTTTTCCGTGTAAACGTTTAATAGCTCTTGCTTCATTTTGTGGCATTTTACTAAAATCGTAGTGATCATAACATCTTGATGTGGTTCCTACACTTGCAGCACAAATGGAATATGGGTTAACGCATTTGTCACTTTTGGGTCCTAACTTCCATTCAGGATTTTTACCTTGATAACAGCTCGTAGGATTTTTAGCAGCTACATGAGCTATACACCTACAGTAAGCTTTTTGACGGTCTGTTAATGATGCATTTTTTTTACATAAGTTCTACGAGGAGACTTGGGACTCATAGAGCATCCACAATCATCATTATCCACGGGAGACTTGGGACTCATAGAGCATCCACAATCATCATTATCCACGGGAGACTTGGGACTCATAGAGCATCCACAATCATCATTATCCACGGGAGATTCAGGGGATTGCGACCGTCTCGTAGTTCTTCTTGCAGTTCTTCTTGCAGTTCCGAAAGCATAGCTAGTATTGTCTTGTTGCCCTGCAGTTCTTCTTACAACCCTTCTTGCGGATCTTCTCCCAACTCTCCTTGCAGTTCCGAAAGCATAGCTAGTATTGTCTTGTTGACTTGCGGTTCTTCTTACAACCCTTCTTGCGGATCTTCTCCCAGTTCCTCTAGGAACTCCTCTAGCGTTTCTAGGAGCATAACTCTTTGAAGATCGTTTTATAGCCGCGTTTATATTCCGGTCTCTCTTGCAATATGCCTCTAGATCACCGCGTGTTCTACACGCGCGTATTTCCTTTTCTTTCCTTGGATAATTCTTAACTAAGTTTTCTCGAAATTGTTTAACATTAAGACCGCCTCGAGAAGCAGATTTCCCTTGCGTTGCTCTAAACAATTTTTTATCCATTTTACATTACTAGGAAAAATGATTTTCTTGAGAATATATTATAGCAATAATACTATTGTTCAGTAAACAAAAATAAATCATGGAACGTCAAGCTATTCAACAAATACTTTCTAAATGTCATCCTGGAGATGATATTAAAGACGAATTTGCTAGATTAGATACTATATCACAACATAGGTTGTGGAGAGGCGATGTTTCTCAAAATATTGGACGTAAAAAAGAAAACCGCCGTTTAAACAGATATTCAAACGTATTACCCTTTGACACTAACCGTGTTGTCATCAAATACCCGGAAGAAATGGGCTTAAGTACCGACTATATTAACGCTTCTTGGGTTGATATCAACCCAAAGAAACCGCTTATTATCACTCAGGGTCCAACAAAATGTAGTATTGCTGCATTTTGGGCAATGGTATGGGAACAAAATACATCCGTGATTGTTATGCTCACGCGAAGATTTGAAAAAGGATACGAAAAATGTGCACAATATTGGCCAACAACTATTTTATCATCTATGCTTGTAGGAGATATGGTGATCAAGTTAATTAGTACACAAATTAAATATGAAGACTGTTTAACATGTAGAACTTTTACCATACATCGTAAAAATATGTCAGATGGTACAGAAGAACAACGAACAATCACTCAGATTCATTATATAGAATGGCCTGATTTTGGAATACCTAGCACTACAGATATTATGCGCGAAGTGATGCATCTATCTAATTATCATCAAGATGAAACTAGTTATAAACCTATAATTATACATTGCTCTGCTGGAGTGGGTAGAGCGGGTACATTTACAACTTTACTTCTTCTTGCTGATAAGTTTGATAAGATCTATACTGATAAAGATTATACTGATAAAGATTATACTGATAAAGATTATACTGATAAAGATTATACTGATAAAGATTATACTGATAAAGATTATATTGATAAAGATTATGTAAAAAGTGCAATAAAGTGGGATATTTCTGAAACCGTATTACAACTTCGGACTTGTAGAATTGCAGCAATTCAAACCGTAGAACAGTTTACGTTTCTACATACAACTTTACGCGACTATATACTTTGTAAATTAAGCACGTAAATGTTGAAAATTAACAGATAAAGTATTATGTAAGTATATATTGTAAGTATATACTTAGGTAAGTTTGCGTTAGTGACGACGGATCAATCATCGCGCATTCTGTGGTAGATAAAGAGTGTTGTGCGTCCAGTGTAAATGTTTATCAAACACAAGAAGAGTCGACCCAACGTTCCAGACAAAGAGGACACACATTACGTGTCCTACACCAACGTTCAATACAGCACCGATGGAACGAATGCCCACACATTCCTGTTACATACCGACATATCCCGTCGTCAATGGGGAACGCGTGTTGATGTTCCAGACAAATATACGTCTGACGACAGATAGGACAGCTTTGGATATCCTCGATCGGTTTGAAGGTTGTCGGAGGCGGACGTTGAATGATGCGTAGAGGCAAGTGACCAATAATGAGATGGACCAATTCAATCGGTAGAACTCGTAAAGGTCCGAATCGCTGTATACACAAGAGCGTAAATATTGTTTGACGGTCCTCTGGAACAATATTAGTATAGATTCTCGGATCCCATTGCACACAAATGTCTCGAGAGCTTTCGATGTACTTGATCTTGAGTAAAACCCACACTGGTAGTCGAAAGTTTGCGGTTTTTCCCCAAGGTCCTCTTATGACAAGGCATTCAAGATTAGGAAGTTGTTCCAATTGAGTGGGGAAGTTGACCATGTCGTTTCTATCGAGACATACGTACCGAGTTTCAAAAGATATGCTCAAGAGTTTGTCCTTAAGCTGTATCTGAACGAATTTGGGATATCTCTTAAAGACGGAATCTGACATCATTACTCAACAATGATTTTCCAAAAAAAAAGTTGGTAAAAAATTCAGTTTTTTTTACACTTAACGTAAATAATGCAAAAAACTGAATTTTTATATGAAACGACACCCTTGATAAGAAGCCATAAGTTGAAAACATTATGCAAGCTACAGTTACCACAGTTATTGAGGATATTTTCCCTGAATCTTTCCGCAAGATTGAGATGTTTAGACCGTTTTTGAAGCAGCTTGCTGCTACTAAGGCGCTTAAACTTCAAGAAGACCTGAATAATGCGAGGAATAACGATGGAGATCTTGAAGAGGACGATAAGAGGGGAGTTATCACAGATTTCTTGCACGATATCCACGAGGAAATGCAGCGGTTTGTTAAGAAACTTGAAGATGAAGACAGTTTTATTGATACCTATTCTCAAGACATCGAGGAGTCGGACATTCCCAAGGAAACGATTACCATTCCCTCTTACCGCAGAAGGAAGAATGACGAAGGTAAAAGCAAGAATAAGCAGGTCGACAAGACGGCTAAAGCCGTAGGAGACGGAAAAGCTATCAATCCTAAGACCGGGAGCAAGGTTTCAATGACTGGACGCGTTTTTAAGGCTCTTGTGAAGAATGGTCTTCTTACCGAAGAAGGCGAATTTACAGAAGATGGACAACGTGTCTATGATACATTTCAAGCCAATAAGCCGAGGAAGATTCCCCATCCCGAACGCAAGGGTGGCAAGATCAATCTTGGCGGTGATGCTTATAAGAAGCTCCTCAACAAGGGTTGGGGTTTCAACAAGGAAACTAACGAATGGGTGTTTAAAGACGATGAAGAGACAGAGGAGATTACTGATGAAGAGTCA
>Ga0209986_10004253_pt1 | contig 12188 bp, 9 predicted proteins | sample BlataG_FD_183168 | JGI IMG/M metagenome (GOLD analysis project Ga0209986, IMG submission 183168) | Deep subsurface microbial communities from Black Sea to uncover new lineages of life (NeLLi) - Black_00105 metaG (SPAdes) (version 2) | ecosystem: Environmental > Aquatic > Marine > Oceanic >...
CTCGGGTCGCACCTTAAAAATTTGCTTTACAAAAGGAAAATAAAAAAACCCAAAAAAGCCCCCCTGCCAGTAATTAGTGTGGGTAATATCGTTTTTGGAGGCTCAGAAAAAACACCATTAGTTATGAATTTGATGTCATTTTTTTTAAAAAATGGGTTAAAACCTGCTCTGATTTCTCGAGGTTACAAAGGCAGGTGGGAAAGAAGTGGAGGGATTCTCTCTGATGGCAAAAGAATTTATGCGAGCTGGAGAGACTCAGGTGATGAACCTTTTATGGCAGCCAAAAATGCTCCTGCAGCAGGCGTTTTTATTGGTAAGCGCCGCCTCCTTTCTTGTCAAAAAGCAAAGGATTTAGGATTCGAGATGGCCATTTTGGATGATGGTTTCCAGCATCGGCGCCTTGACAGAGATTTAGATATAGTCCTTTATGATCCAGGCGAAAAAATCACTTTGCGGGAGTCAATCTCATCACTTAAAAGAGCTAATATTATTCTGATAAAGAAAAGTTTAGAGAATAAAGAAAAAAATCGGATAAAAAGGTTTTTTCCTGCATGCTCTGTCTTTGAATATTCTGTTACAAACAAAGGTTTCCTGAAGCTAAACTCTAAAAAAATACTTCCGCCTGAAGCTTTTAAAGATAAAAAGGTTCTGGCCTTTTGTGGCATTGCCCGTCCTGAAAGATTCCAAGTTATGCTTAAAGATGCAGGTATGGAGATTGTCTTTTTCTTTAAATTCCCTGACCATTGCACCTACCCTTTTTCTTCTTTAAAAAAAATTGCCTCTCAATACTACAAACTAAAACCTGAATTAGTAATCACCACTGAAAAAGACGCCATAAAAATTGTTACTTATGATAATTATTTAAAAAGTATCCCTTTGTATTATTTGAAGATTGATCTCGATATAGAAAAAGAATTTTACTTGAGTCTGGAGAATGGCTGTCTTTAAAAAGCATGTTGAACTTTTAATTTTTTTAGGGGTAAAGTATCTTTTTCTCTTTTTGCCCCGTAAGCTGTCTCTGTTAACAGGACGACTCATCGGTCTGGCTTTCTATTCCTTTGACAAAAGGCATCGCCTGATAGCCTTATCCAACTTGAAAACTGCCTTTGGTTCTGAATTATCCTTCTTAGCTCTAAAGGATATAGCCCGGAAATCTTTTATTCATTTTGGAATGTCTCTTGTGGATTTATTCAACTTCAGTCACCTCAACGAGAGTCAAAGACAAAAACTAATTACTGTAGAAGGAGAAGAAAATTTGAGCAAAGCCCTAAAAAGAGGAAAAGGTGCTCTTGTGTTCTCTGCTCATTATGGAAGCTGGGAAATCGCTTCTTATTTTATATCAAAAAAAGCAGCATTAAGCGTTATTGCCAGGCCTTTAGATAATGAACTTCTTGAAAAAGAATTATTTAAAATAAGAACTATTTTAGGTACAAAGGTTATCTACAAGCAGCAGGCTGTAAAACGTATCCTTCAATCTCTTCAAGCAAAGGAAATAGTTGCTCTCCTAATCGACCAGAATGTTCTGCGCAGTCAAGCTGTTTTTGTCGATTTTTTTGGAAAAGCAGCAGCTACAACCCCGAGTTTGGCAGCTTTCTTTCTCAGGACAAAATCTCCTCTTGTTCCAGTCTTTTGTTATCCTGCTCCTGGTTATACCCATCACCTTAAGATTCTAAAACCCCTGGAAATAGATTTGAGTGGCAATTATGAGCAAGATGTGTTGAAAATTACCCAAATATGCACTAAGATTATAGAAGCCCAAATAAGGAAAAATCCTTGCTGCTGGCTCTGGTTTCATAAAAGGTGGAAATCAAGACCAGAGAAAGATGCAGGGGAAAAAAATGAGAGATAACAACCGTGCTTTCGACGAATTAAGGCCAGTAAAGATCAAGCCTGATTACCTTGATTTTGCCGACGGCTCAGCTTTTATAGAAATGGGTAAAACGAGGATTGTAGTTGCAGCCACTGTTGAAGAAAAAGTTCCTTCTTTTCTTAGGAATTGCGGCTCGGGCTGGATTACAGCCGAATATTCCATGCTTCCCCGGGCAACTGAGAGAAGAAATATCAGGGAAAGAATCCAGGGACGTCTTTCAGGACGAAGCCAGGAAATCCAGCGTCTTATTGGACGGTCCCTACGAGCTGTGACAGACCTCAGTGCCCTGGGTGAACGAACTATAATTATCGACTGCGATATTCTTCAGGCCGACGGAGGAACACGGACCGCTTCAATCACTGTTGGATGTGTTGCTCTGGCTCTTACCATGAAAAAAATGCTGGATGAAAAGATTATAGATAAAATGCCCCTCAGACACCTTGTATGCGGTGTCAGCGTTGGGATTGTTGAAAGAGAGAAGCTCCTTGACTTAGACTATAACGAGGATTCCAGGGCTGAAATAGATATGAATGTAGTTGAGAATGATAAAGGGGAACTTGTTGAAATTCAGGCTTCTGCTGAAAAAAATACTCTCTCCCGAAAGGAACTTAACATGCTCTTACGACTGTCAGATAAGGGCATAAAAGAACTTATCCAGATTCAAAAGGAAACTCTCAAAAAAAAGAGCCTTTTATTTATGGCTTATGGATAAAAAGGAAAAAAAGCAATGGATCGCATTTTAATCACAGGAGGCTCAGGGTTTCTTGGCAGCCATCTCTGCGATTCTCTTCTGAAGAAGGGATCGGATGTAGTTTGTATTGATAATTTTTTTTCTGGAAGCAAGGATAATATCCGGCACCTTTTCTCTCATCCTTATTTCGAATTAATCCGCCATGACATTACTCAACCTATATTTATCGAGATAGATAATATTTTTCATCTGGCCTGTCCTGCTTCCCCTATCCATTACCAGTACAATGCAATAAAAACGGTTAAAACTAATGTCATGGGCACTATTAATATGCTTGGCTTGGCCAAAAGGACAAAAGCCAAAATAATCCTCGCTTCCTCATCTGAAGTCTACGGCGACTCAAAAATTCATCCTCAACTTGAATCCTACTGGGGAAATGTAAACCCCATCGGCCTTCGGAGCTGCTATGATGAAGGAAAAAGAATTGCTGAAACCCTGATGATGGATTACTGCCGCCAGAATAAAGTAGACACAAAAATTGTTCGAATTTTTAACACTTATGGCCCACGGATGGCTGTGAATGACGGAAGAGTCATCAGCAATTTTATTGTCCAAGCCTTAAGAGGAGAACCTCTTACAGTTTATGGAGATGGAAGTCAAACGCGCTCCTTTTGTTATGTCTCAGACCTCATCCAGGCCATTATAAAGATGATGGAAACAGAAGATTTTACCGGCCCTGTGAATTTGGGAAACCCAAAAGAATATACTATTTTAGAGATAGCTGAAAAAATAATTAAACTCATCAAAAGCCCCGCCAAAATTGCTTATAGACCCCTGCCCTCGGATGACCCTGTGCGCCGATGTCCAGATATCTCTTTAGCTAAAGAAAAACTTAGTTGGACACCTAAAATAGACTTGGAAGAAGGGCTAATAAAGACCATCGAGTATTTCAAGAAAAAAATACATTCAAACTGAAATGAAGAAAGTATGGCTCTTATGAAACTATCTATTGTAATCCCCGTCTTCAATGAAAAATCAACTATAGAAGAGATAATCCGCTGCGTCCAGGCAGTAAAAATTAGCGTAGATAAAGAAATCGTCATCGTCGATGATAACTCTCAAGATGGAACCCGCGAAATCTTGGAAACTCTGAAGGCTTCCAATATAAAAATCTATTACCATCAAAAAAACATGGGCAAAGGGGCAGCTCTTCAAACTGGATTCTCCAAGGCAGAAGGCGATATAATTCTAATTCAAGATGCTGACTTAGAATATGACCCTCAGGATTACTCTAAACTCCTCGAACCAATTCTAAATGGAAAAGCAGACGTTGTTTATGGTTCTCGTTTTCTTGGCGGTCCCCATAGAATCCTCTTCTTCTGGCATTATGTAGGCAATAAATTCCTGACAATTTTCACCAACATGTTATCCAATTTGAATCTGAATGATATGGAAACTTGCTATAAAGTCTTTAAAAAAGAAATCCTAAATAAAATAAAATTCAAATCAAAAAGATTTGGGTTTGAGCCTGAATTCACCATAAAAGTGGCCAAATTAAAGTGCAGAATTTATGAAGTTCCCATTTCCTATTCTGGAAGAGACTACAGCGAAGGGAAAAAAATTGGCTGGAAAGACGGAATTGCTGCCATTTTCCATATAATCAAGTACAAATTTTTTGACTGACCCTCTATCTCTCCGCGGCCTTTGAAAGGTTTTGCTAAGACCGGAAGTTAAAAAATCACCACTTTATTCAGAAAATACGGAAATCAGGCATTTTAAAAGATACTTGAATCAAGTCAAAAGCTGGCTTTGGAAGCATTTTTTTCCGTGATTTGAAGGGGCCATGGTGGGTATTGAGAAAACCGTATGGAAGGCTGAGCGGGCACGGTTCCTCCGGGGTCAGACTTTATTGTAAAAGGATGTTTCCAGATCATAAAACAGAGCAGTGCCTTTTTTGATGACAATTCTGACCCCAAAGAGGAGAGCAAAGCCTGAAACCGAGCTGGTTTTGACTCGCTGGGGCAAAACCTGCGTGTTTTCGAAATACCCACTATGGCCCTATATTCTGTCTTATATCACGGAAAAAAAATGCTTACGCTGGCTTTGCTCATCTTGACAATAACTCCTCTTACATATACTATTTCCATTCAGAATATATATATTTTTACACTATATTTTCTTATGAATTTTGCTTTAAATAGTTAGGCAAGATTTAAAGGAGGTTATGATGAACTTTGTCTCCTTGTTAATTTTAATCGGAATTATAGTCGTTATATTAACTCTTCTTTCCCTTCTTGTTGCCAAACAGTATCGAAAAGTTGGCCCCAATGAAGTGCTTATCATTTCTGGAGGAAGAAAGAGGACAATCATTGAACCAGATGGAACAAAAAGAAAAATAGGCTATCGTTACCGCCTGGGAGGCGGAACATTCGTCTTGCCTTTTTTGGAAACAGTCGACACCTTACCCATGGAGGTTATCACTTTAAACATCAAAACTCCTGAAGTTCTTACTAACGGAGGTGTGCCTCTCATGGCAGAGGCTACATCTCAGGTTAAAATAGATTCAGCCGACCAGTCAATTCGCCTGGCTGCAGAGCAGTTTTTAGGTCTGGGAAAAGAAGGTATTCACGATGTTTCCACAACAATCCTTGAGGGAAAAATGAGAGAAGTTATCGGTACTATGACTGTGGAAGAAATATACCAGGGAAGACACGAATTCTCAATAAAGGTTACCCAAGCCACTCAAATTGATTTTTTGCGTATGGGTCTGACCATGATGTCCTTTGCCCTTAAAGATTTAAGCGATACTCAGGGATATCTCGATGCTTTAGGAAAGCCTCAAATCGCTGCAGCCAAACGAGATGCTACCATCGCAGAAGCAGAAAGAGAAAAAGAGGCCGGGATAAAATCCTCTGCAGCCCGGAAAGAAGGAGAAGTTGCTCGCCTGGCGGCTGAAGCTTTAATTGCCAAGGCTGAATGGGAAAATGAAGCCAAAAAAGCTGAATCACAAGTGCAGGTCAATAAAAGAAAAGCCCAGGCAGATCTTTCCTACGAAATCGAACGCCACCACCTTAACCAAGAAATTAAGAAGGAAGAAGCAGCAGTAATGCTCATCGAAAAAGAAGAAGCCATAAAAATAGAGGAATTAGAAATTGCCCGCCGAGAAAAAGAACTGAATTCCAACGTTATCAAGCCCGCTGATGCCCGTAAATACCAGATCAAAGCTGAAGCCGAAGCCGAAGAATACCGCCTTCAGGCTGAAGCCAAAGGAAAAGCAGAAGCACGCAAACTTGTGGCACTGGCTGAGGCTGAGCAAATCAAACATACTGGCTTTGCTGAAGCCGAAGCCATGCAAAAAAAAGCTCAGGCCTGGGAAAAATTCAATCAAGCTGCTATCATTGAAATGTATCTTAAAGCTCTGCCTGAATTGGCTAAGTCTGTGGCGGAACCTCTCTCAAAAGTAGATAAAATTGTAGTTATCAGCGGAGATGGAAGCCTGGGAACCTCAAAACTTACGGCCCAGGTAGCTGAAGTCCTGGCTCAAATGCCTGAGGTAGTAGAGTCTCTCACTGGGGTTGATTTTAAAAAATATTTCAAAGAAAAGCTTTCCCCTAAAGAAAAAGAAGAAAAATAATCATCATTCCAAAATAAGGATAATGAGCTAATCATGATTTCAGAAAGAACAAATCAAATTGGAGTTTCTCCTACCCTCAAGATAACCTCTAAGGCCAAAGCTATGAAGGCTGAGGGAATTGATATTATTGACCTCAGTGTGGGTGAACCTGATTTTCCTACACCTGAGAACATAAAACAGGCAGGGAAAAAAGCTATAGATGAAAATTTCACCAAATATACTGAAAACGAAGGAATTCCAACCCTAAAAGAAGCAATCATCACCAGGCTAAAAGAAGATCTTGGAATCTCTTATTCCATGGACGAAATCATCGTTTCCTCTGGAGCAAAGAGCTCTCTTTACCATCTAATCCAGGTTCTGATTAATGAAGACGAAGAAGTTATTATCCTGGCCCCCTACTGGGTCACCTATCCCCATGCAGTCTCACTCGCCAAAGGCAAAGCCCTCATCATCCCTACTAAAGAAGAGAATGATTTTCTCCTCTCTCCAGACCAGCTTAAATCTGCTATATCTCCTGCCACCAAGGCTATAATCTTGAACAATCCTTCAAATCCTACCGGAGCTGCCTACAAAAAACACCAGTTAGAGGCTTTAGCAGATATCATTTTGGAAGAAGACATTTATGTTATTGCTGATGAAATTTATGAAAAACTTATCTTTGATAATTTCTCTTTCACCAGTTTTGCCGCCCTGGGAGAAGACATAAAAAAGAAAACTATTATCATCAACGGTGTTTCCAAAGCCTATTCCATGACCGGCTGGCGTATTGGTTATGCAGCCGGACCTGCGGAAATAATCAACGGAATGGCCAAAATTCAGAGCCATTCTACCTCAAACGCCTGTTCCATCTCCCAGAAAGCAAGCCTGGAAGCTCTAACCGGGCCTCAGTATGAAGTCTCGAAAATGGTCTCTGAATTCCAGAGACGAAGAAACTACGGCCTGATGCGGCTTCAAGCGATTCCTGATATTTCCTGTTTTAAACCGCAAGGAGCTTTTTACCTTTTCCCCAATTTTTCATCTTATTATGAAAAAGAATTCGGAGGAATTCAAATTCGCAACTCTTACGGTATGGCTTACTACCTCCTCAATGAAGCCAAAGTCGCTATTGTTCCTGGTGATGCCTTTGGTGCCGATAATTATATTCGTATCTCTTATGCCACTTCCATGGAAAACTTGGAAAAAGGGATGGACAGAATTATTCAAGCTCTTTCCCAGCTTAAAGCAGCTAAAAAAGTGCGTCGAGTTGCTCTTAATAACACCATCACCAGGGTGAAGAAATTAGTGCCCGTCGAAGCCGACATAAACCTAAAAATGAGGGATGCTCTGGTTGCTGAAGTGGAGAACCTTCTCAGCTATGAAAATTATTTCGAGTGGAATGCCAATATCAACGGAGTTGTCGTTCAGCTCCGCACAAATATTTCCCACCTAAACGATTTCTGGATTGAAAACTGGTATCCAGCTCAATTGGAAGCAGATCTGGAGCCTCATGGCATAATCTATGCTGTTGATGATATAAAAGGCCGAGAACCGCGATCATTTTACAATTCAGAAACTAAAACTGGTATTCTCATTAATACCGACAATTACGGTCCTTGCCGCAGCCTGGCCCTTAATTTAGTCATGGATGTTTCAGAAAGGCTTTTTAACGTGCACGCCATCAGGGGCATGTCTGCTGATATTAAAGGAAATGGATTAATTTTGATTGGACCTCCTGGTACAAAAAAAACTGAGCTTTTTTTCTCATTGCTTCAAGATAAAATTTTCCGTCTGCATGCCAGCGATATTATTTTTACCCGCCATGCCGGAGGATTTTCTTCGGCTGATTGTGCCGAAAGAAAATTTTACCTGCCAACAAATACAGTTGAAACTTTTCCTCCATTTGCCAAGCTTTTTGATCACAGCAAATGTGAAAATGTCATCACCCGTAAGGAAGATTGTCAAAACATGGATTGCTTGCGCCAGGATGACTGCCGTCTTGACCGCGGCTCTCCCTATTGCTATAAAGCATCAAAAGAGGCTCAGGCCATGCTTGATCCTTACTGGATTGATGGGCCAGCAAAGCATACCAAACGAACAACTTTGCGCTGGATGTTTATCCTTCGCTATGATTCTGTTTCCCCTCCAATAGCGAAACTTGAGATAGAAGATGCCCTCAGGATACTTGAATCAGGACAAAGCCTGGGAATAAGCAAAAGTTTATCTTCCTCCAAAAACCAGCCTTTTTTTAACCCTCATCTTCTCTCGTCAACTGCAGAACAGATGGAACTTCACAGTAAATTTTTCCAGCACTTATTAGAAAACACTTCCTGTTATCTGTTTAACAGCGGTGTTGCCTCAGCCGATGAACTTAAAAAAATAGTCTTGGGCGAGTCCCAAATTAAATGAGAAAAAGAACACTATTATGAACAATAATTCTATCTACAATGAGGAAGCCTACGTAAAATTTAAAAATGAACTTTTAAGAGTTTTAAAAGGGACAAACATCAAAACTGTCGACCTCAAGTGGCTGGAGCCAAGAGCAAAAGCCGCAGGTGTTAAAACAAAATACGGTTCTTACGGCTGGCGCGCAGCTATATCAAGCCGCATCGCTCCCAAAACAGTCTATTTAGGAAGCGAATCTGTCCGATTGCCTCATCCTACAGCAGAGCAGCAATCTTTAATCACTAACGCGCCTGAAGAATTGGATAAAGTTCTTCACCTCCTCCGCACCCTGCCTTTCTACCACATCCGGAGGCAGATGGGAGAGAATGATTCCTTTAATCCCATCTGTAATCTCTATGTTTCTGAAGCAGACCCTATAAACTACCGCATCGGGCTTATGTGGGGAAACACTATGTTCAAACCAGGAAAGCGTCCGGGATCGGAATTCATCATGATTCATATCCCTGAAGAACACCTCCTTCGCCAGCAAGTCTTAGTTCTTCCTGAACACAATATCAACATTGCCCTCGGAACCGATTATATGGGAGAAGACAAGAAAGGCTTTCTTCGCCAAGCAATGTGGTCTGCTGACCGAGAAGGAATGCTTGGACTTCATGCCGGAACAAAACTTGTAACTGTCAGAGACACTAATAGCAAACTCAAAACATACGGAGTTTTTCTCTTTGGCTTAACAGCCACAGGCAAATCCACCTGGTCCTGTCATCAGCTCGGACTTGACCATGGAAAAGGCGAAAAAACAGAAGTTACTCAGGATGATATCGTTTTCCTCAGGAACGATGGATCCGCCTTGGGCTCAGAAGATAATTTTTTTGTCAAAACAGATGTGGAAAAAAAATACCAGGAGGCTATGTACAATGCTTTAATCGATAAATCGGCCCTGTTTGAAAATGTGATGATCAAAGCCAACGGGGAAGTCGATTTTCTCGATGAAAGTCTTACTGCCAACGGAAGGGCAACCCTTCAGCGCCACAAACTCAAGGTCAATATAAAAGGGAAAATTGTTAGCATCTCCTCCAAATCAATTAACCTTCCGCCTCTGAAAGAACTGGATGGATTTATATTTGCCTTTATCACCCGAAGAAATACCATCATGAGTTTCTCCCAGGAACTTACTCCTGAACAGGCTATCCTGGCTTATCTTTGGGGAGAAAGCACTCACAGCTATGCCAGCCAACCCCATAGAGCCGGTGAATCGGTGCGTATTGTGGGCACTGACCCTTTCATAATCGGCTCCAGGGCAAAAAAAATCAACCGCTTCTATGAAATTATCATGACCCTGGTGAGCAATTATCCGGGGAAGCTCAAGTTTATGCAATACAATACAGGAGGTCTAGGGGAAATTATCGAAACTTACGAAGAAAACGGCCAAAAAAAGAAAAAACAGGTGCGCAAGGTCAACCGTGTTCCTATCAGTCTCATGGCTCAAATCCAGCGCGGTGATTTACGAGGAACCAACCATTACGAAAAGGGCATCTTAGGAACAAAAGAAATAAAACTATGTGAAGGAAAAAATCTTGACGAATATGATGTCCATAATTTTTACTCAGAAGATCAGATTCAGGATTATATCAAAGATTTGGTAGATGGCAGGCGTAAATTCACTGAGGAAGTTGCTGAAGAAGGGCTCCGCCAGGAAGTTCTCTATGCAGCCGAACGCTCATTTCGTATCGATAAAAGCAGACAGGCCCCAGAAGTCTCTGCCCCAGAGGGCCCAACCCCTGAGGAGAAACCTTTTTACACTTGGGAATCCAAATCAAGGCCCCGCCGTGGCGGATTTTGGCGGTCACGTTAAGTAAAATTATTCTCCAATCATCTATCCTGAATTATTCAGGAAGCATCTCCAAAACCGTGATTGGAGAAGGTTTTGGGAAATAGCCTAGCTCCCTTCAGATTTTTAACGCCATTCTCCATTCCCTCTTCTCGGCGGCTGCGTAACTCACTCCGCTCAGACATACTCGACGCCCGACTCCGTCGGGTTCCCTCGAAGAGTGAATTCCGAAGGCTAAATCTTCAATGGTCGCTGCAACTATTTCCCAAAACCTCTCTCCTCAACATAGGAATCAGTTATCACGGAAATGGAGATGCTTACAATTATTCATAAAAACTGGCGATACCTTTACTTATTTCAATACTATCAGCTTTTAACTTAACCTCTCTTCCAATTCCTGAGCCAATAGATGAAGGAGGAAAAGATGAGCTTCCTGGATACGGGGAGTACTTTTAGAGGGAATATCGAGGAGATAATCAGCCGCCTGAGCTAACTTTCCCCCTCCTTCTCCTGTAAAGACAACAGTCAGCAATTCTTTCTTTTTAGCTGCCTCTAATGCTTTAATTACGTTGACAGAATTGCCGCTGGTGGAAAGACCGATAGCCACATCTCCTTCATCACCCAAAGCATCTATCTGGCGACTAAAAACATAATCAAAGGAGATATCATTAGCAATGGAACTCAAGATAGAAGTATCAGTTGTTAAAGACAGGGCCTTTAAAGGAAGCCTTATTTTTAAAAATTTATTTATTAATTCAGCCGCAAAATGCTGAGCCTGGGATGCGCTGCCACCATTCCCAAAAATAAGAATTTTATGACCGGCTTTCAGGCTTTCAGTAGTCAAATTTACAACTTTTTCAAAAATATTTGTCTTGGCAGCAAAAAATTCCTCCAAAATTTGGCTGTATTCGCGGATTATATTATTATAAATCATTTTTCCTCCTCAATCTAACCCTGACTGGATGATGTTTCTCACCTTATTTAAAAGTTCAGGAAGGTTATTCTGGTGAAATCCTTTTACCTGAACCGGCTCATGAAAAATAATTTTCATTTTTCCTTTCTTTATAAAAAAACTTCCTCGGGGCATGATCTCAAAACTTCCTTTGATGGTTATAGGAACGACGGAAACCTGACTGTTAATTGCCAGAAAAAAACCACCCCTTTTAAAAGGCTGGAGTAATCCTTCACGTCTCCGTGTTCCTTCTGGAAAAATTAAAAACGAGTAACCCTTTTCTCTTATCAACTGAGAGGCTTTATCGATACTTTGCTTTCCTCCTCTTAAGCCTTTGCGATCTACAGGGATAAAACCTATACATTTCATTCCTAAACCAATGATAGGTATTCTGAAGGCCTCTTTCTTGAGGAGAACTCTAACAGGATGAGGAATAAGCATAAAAAGCAGGGGGCCGTCAAGGAAACTGGCGTGGTTGGCCATGAAAACATAGGATGATTTTTTGTCTATTCTTTCGATTCCATAAACATCAAGACTTATCCCTAAAATCTTTTGTCCGAGACGAAGGACAAACTTACTTAAGGAAATTAGGGGTTGAAAAAGCCTTGTCAGATAGCAGAAAAGAAGAAGGGGGATTAAAAGAATAGTGATTATAACGATAAAAAATAGAAGGACGAGAGATCTCATTTTTTATTTTCAAGATTATATCACAAACTCTCTTGAATGTTATCCTGGATAATTTTTCTAAGATAGGTGTTATCGCTAAAGTTGCTTGATTGATGTCATTGCGAACTCCCGAAGGGAGCGTGGCCATCTCAACCTCTTTTTCGT
>Ga0209986_10004255_pt1 | contig 12186 bp, 17 predicted proteins | sample BlataG_FD_183168 | JGI IMG/M metagenome (GOLD analysis project Ga0209986, IMG submission 183168) | Deep subsurface microbial communities from Black Sea to uncover new lineages of life (NeLLi) - Black_00105 metaG (SPAdes) (version 2) | ecosystem: Environmental > Aquatic > Marine > Oceanic >...
TGTTTGAGTGTGAATAAGATTTCCTGTAATAGTTGTGCCACTTAAATTTATAAACTGTCCATTAGTAGCCTGGACATCTGTGCCTGTAATGGTGACGCCACTAACAAGAGTAAAATAACCACTGGCTGCATTCAGTCTTTGGAAGTTACCGCTAGTAAAGTTTGCTGTGGTTCCTGTGACAGTGCTGTAGATGCCAGTAACAGCAGTAACATTGCCAGTCGCAACGATATTATCATCAACAGTTAGTGATCCAGAAACCAGTAAATCTCCGCTGACAATTAATCCACTGGCAATATTTAACTCATCAAAAGTGGCGCTACCGCTAACGCGCAAATCTCCACTAACAATTAAATCACTGTTAACGTAGCCACTGTTAAAAACTAAATAATCAATACCAGTAATACTGGTTGATCCATCGCCAACAATATCGCCAGAAACAATAGATAAACTACCGCTAATTGAAGTATCTCCGCTAATTTCAACAGTGCCATCAACAACTAAGTCACCACTAACATTTAAATTATTGTTTAAAGTAGTTTCTCCAGTAACTTCAAGCGTTCCACCAACAACAAGATCATCTAATAAGTTAAGACTGCCACTAATAGAAGCATCACCATCAACGACAATTGTGTCAAAGTAACCTTCTGTACCAGAAATTGTAGGCGCACTAACAATAGTGTTAAAGGTTCCACTTACTCCAGTAATTGTTTCACCTAATATTAAACCAGTAACAACAAGTGGTCCACCAAGATAACCACCTCCACTAACATAAAGGTCATTCTGAACAGTAAGGTCGCCACTAATTTCTTGGTCACCAGAGAACGCAAGTTCTGCCGCATTAAGCGTAGTCACATTAATTAAGGTGGCGTTAATAATTTCACCTGTAATCGTTTCGCCAGATAAATCTGTAAAAACACCACTATCAACAATTAAGTGATGACCAATACCTGAGGTAAAGAAAAGATTATCACCAGTAATTGTGGTTCCAGATAACTCAGTAAAGTTACCTGAGTTTGCAGTAATATGATCAGCAATAATATCATCAACAGTAATATCTCCACTAATTGTTAAATCATTACTAACAATTAAACTTTGGAATGTACCAGACGTTGCAGCTAATGTATCACCAGTAATAGTAGTACCTGAAATATAAGTAAAGTCACCTGTAGTAACGGTTAAATATTCAACGTTTACAACATCACCCGTAATAGTGCTGCCTGAAATTGTGCCAGTAGCATTAATATTGTTGGCATCAAGGTTTCCGCTAATCGAAACCTCTCCACTAATAACAACGTCACCTGAGATGACAGCATTTTGAATTTCTAAATAATCAAACCAACCGCTAACAGCATCAATTCCACGCGTAACAGTTAAGTCAACAACAGTACCGCTTTGAATTCCAACGTTGTCACCTGTAATTGTGGTGCCTGATGCGTAGTCAAAATAACCGCTAGCAAAATCAAGAACGGTGCCAGTCGCAATTGTGAAGTTGCCAGAGGTTACTTCTAAATATTGCCCATCAAAATTGGTAGCATTAACCTGATGCGTTGTAATTGTGCCTGTGACCGTTAGGTCTTGGCTCATAATTACATTGTCATAGAAAAAAGCCTCATCATAAAAATATGAGTTTCCACTAAACGTTGCATTACTGCCAGCAGTAAAATCACCACTAATTACCGCGTAGCCAGAAATAATAACGTTTCCAGCAATAAACGGATCTATTTCATCAATATTGATATAAAACCGGTCTAAATATTCGCGAAGTCCACTAAAAGTAATCTTTTTATTTCTAAGAGCAGGGTCGATTTCAAAGACATGAACGAGCGTAATAACGTCGTCATTTACAATATCTGCCGCTTGGATAAACGGGAACTGTGTAATTCTTCTATTCGCCACCCTGCTAAAGCCAAGTCCTAGATTTAATTATAGGACAGCTCACTTAGCACGAATCTCAATCCTAGGCAAGAGATTGGTTGTAAAATTCCACAATGCTTGCGTACCTGTAACAGCAATACAAGCCACCACAAAAACAGCCAACAGTTCAGGACGTGTCAAATTTCGACGAACGATACGAACTTGCTCGGTAACTTGCGCGGTAGGAGCAGGCTGTGGAATGTATTGAGGCTGTGGTTGGGGCTGAGGAACAGGAGGTTGTGGAGCAGGTGGTCGTTGTGCTGTAATTTGTTCAATAGCTTGTTGCATTGCAAGCCGTCGCATTGCCTCAAAGTTAGGCATAGCAGGCTGTTCTGGTGCTTGAGGTGGTACTGCACTACTAGCCACTTGCTCTTCCATAAGTAAAACGTTAATGTATAGAAACTGTAGCAGTTTTAGAGATCTATGGCGAATGATTTATCTGATATTACGGCTGAATTAAAAGGTATTCGTAATATTCTTGCTTCAATGTGGCACAGTCGTTATCGCGATGGTGATACTGATCAAGTATCTCCAGAGATCTATGCTGATGAATACATTTCTACAGAAGAATGTGCACGTCGTTTAGCTGTCAGTGATCAAACCATTCGTAATTGGATTCTTCAGGGTAAGAAAAACAATGGTTATGGTTGGACACAAGGCGTGCATTACATTACAATCCCTGTAGGTCCACGTAAACAAATCATCCGTATTCCTTGGAATCATTTGATTTTATCGTTTGCTAAGGGCAATGAGATCACATTACGCAGCTTTGATCACACCACTAAGCTGTATAGCAAAAATACTAGACCACATCTTGACAATATCCCAGATCCTTCTGTTCCCAATGTTGACGACGACTAATGCCCCATCGTTTCGATGGTATCAATATAGATGCCCTGACTTTCGATAACTACCATGAGTTATTACCTAAAGAGTTAGCCAAACAAGTTGAGATGTTTTTACCGCCTCAAGGTTCATTTGATGAGCGAGTTATGAAACGGTACATTCAATCCATCAAAGAGTTTGAGCTAGAAGATCCCAACAGTCATACCACGCTTGCTAATCGGTTGCGCTTAGCGTTTAAAGATATGGAGCCAGAAACAATCTGCTCTCGATTTCCCAATGCTGATTTGCCGCTCAAACGTCGGCTCAGGTGCGTGGCCGAATACTTAATTCGATCACAAGAATTCATCAAAATGAAAGACGAAAATGGTAAGCTAATCAAGAAACGTGGAATCTTAGGAAAGATGGTGGTTATCTACCAGCCTATGCCTAAGATGTTAACGGTGCTCAAGAAACAAGGCTTGCTTAAAGATGCAAAGAGAGGAGATGCTTCAGGGAGTCCTGGGTAAGGACGGCAAACCTGAATACTTAGACTCTGTTGTCAAGATGGTTCTTGGCGATATGGGCGAGTTTTTTCACAAATTCTGGCATCAGTCAGGGCCTGGGGTCATGGTGCTGCAGCCAGGATCTGATGATAAAGGGATGTTTTGGTTAACTTTGCCTCAGCTCAACCAGGCTAAAGAAGATGCTGAGTCTAAAGAATTTGCTGATCATCTTGAGGTAATTCTTCAGGCTGCACAGAAAATTGATCCAAATGAAAAGGCTGGTTATATGATTTGGGATGAACGTGGTACTCGTTATTTTGAAGTAGATTACAACAAGGTGACAGATAGCTGATGAGTCTAAGACGTGGCAACAAGCGTGTCGAAGACTTTGAGTGGATTACGAATAGGGATCTAGTTGATTCTGCTCAGTATGTATTGGGAGGTATTGACTTGGATCCTGCTTCATCCAATACTGCAAACGAGTACGTTGGCGCTAAAGAGATTTACACCATCAAAGATGATGGTTTGAATGAAATGAAGTGGCACGGAAACGTGTACTTATTTCCACCACCCCAATCTTATTTCTGGCACAAAAAATCTGCACGTTGGAAAACCACACGCGGTTTGTCGCCAACACTAACATCTGGCCAGGCTGTCTGGTGGAAAGCTATCAAGCGTAAGTGGTTGACGGGCGAAATTGAATCAGGAATTTACTTTACAAATTACCTGGACATGGCTATGTACTGCCAGGATATTTTTGATCATCCTGTCTGTATCTTAAAGACAAGACCTAGCTTGATTCGACACTACTTTCTAGACGATGTGATTAGACCTTGTGCCACTTCTGCTTCTATGGTCGTTTATTTGCAACCAAAACAAGACATAGAAGAATCCACCCAATGCTTTATCCAGACGTATGAAGACAAGGGCAGAATAATCTTGTAAAGTATAAAAACTGCTTCGACAATATGAGCATTTTGAGTGACCAGGAACTGAAAATCCTGGCAGAAGAAGGCATGATTTCACCTTTTTCAGATCGGCTTGTTAGTGAGCGTAATGGCATTAAACTATTAAGCTATGGACTTAGTTCCTATGGTTATGACATTCGTCTGTCACCTAGTCAGTGTCTTCTCTTCGGCGGTGTTCAGCACGGAATGTGTGACGCTAAGGACTTTGATCCTGAGATCTTAAAAGAAACTGAACTCCATGAAGACGAACGTGGGCGATATTTTATTCTCCCTCCTTTTGGTTATTGTCTTGGCGTCGCCATGGAATATATTAAACTCCCCAGGGATGTTACGGTCGTTGCAGTTGGTAAGAGCACGTACGCTCGTTCGGGAATTATGGCAAATATCACTCCAGCAGAGGCGGGATGGGAAGGACACCTTACTTTAGAAATCAGTAACTGTACTCCTTTGTTCAATAGGATCTATGCTGACGAAGGCATCTGTCAGCTGTTGTTCTATCGTGGTAAACCCTGTGGTGTTAGCTACCAGGAGCGCAAAGGAAAGTATCAAAAACAACCAGCTGAAGTAGTCTTTAGTAAAGTTTAAAAACTACCAAATTGGGCCTTAGGCTTGTCAGCATAGTTTGTTGCACCTGCGTAGGGGAAATCATCACCCTCTACAAGGCCCGACAATTGTCCTGATCTATCTGTGTATGGCTGATCGTACTCACGCTTTTTCCGGAATTTCGCAGCACTACGCGCTGCTTTCAAAGACTTTTCAACACGATTCTGCTGAGCTTCACCCCCAGCGTCTGCAATCCTTGCAGTCCGTCGTTCTTCGGGATCTAAGTTCCTTAAATCAAGTGAATAACCAGACTCGGGATTTAAGTCACTAGTTCCAGCAGCAGACGTACCAGAATCTTTTGACCTATCGTAGGTAGGAGAGTAAGCCATGTGTCAATTATAATTAAGGTAAACTGTGGTTTAAAGATGGGCTTTTTAAACTCGTTCATGGGTAAAAACGATACCCTTAAAGAACGTATGACTACGATTGATACGTTTGGTCAACCATTAGCTAATGCTTCTAATGATGTACCTATGTACGATCAATACAATACTGGTTTAGCAGTAACGCAACACAATATGTCAGATCGTGTTAACTTAGCAGTAGATCCTAGGGCACAACCAAGATGCGGAGTAACAGGGCTGATTCCATCAGTGGAAGAGGGGATTGTGCACGGAGCACAACCACAACCGAGGCAATTAGTAGTGGACATGGGACAACTGTCGCCAGAGGAAATGGAACTAGCGAAGGAGAACCAACGCCGGATGGTGGCTGGTTTCAACCGGTCGTAGAAGATACTGAAGGGGAAGTTATGGATTGCCCTGGGGGTATTTGCCCGGTCCCTTGGGCAGTTGATACGAGCGGCGACGATTTAACAGAACGTCCAGTTTTGACTGATAACGTAAATCATCCGTCTCACTACACTGACGGCGGTATTGAATGTATCGAAGCAATTGAAGCGCAGCTAACGCCAGAAGAATATAGAGGCTACCTAAAAGGTAATTGCGTAAAATATTTGTGGAGAGAAAAGCATAAGGGGGGTATTGAGTCACTGCAAAAAGCAGAGTGGTATTTAAAGAGATTGATTGATCAATCTCGTTGACGCCAACTGAATTCTAACCGAATACTGCAGGTGGTTCTTCATCATCTTCAAGTTCATCTGGATCTGCTTCCATCATGAACTTGGCAATAGCTAACTCTTGCAGCTCTACATCAGATGGGATGTTGAATTCAACATCAACACCTTCTGCGACCAGAATGTCTTTAACTGCTTGAAGCTCCATCAACCTTTTGCTGTATAGATTCAGCAGCGCAATACGCATCTGATCCCATGTCATTTCTTCTGAAACAAGCTCTGCTTTACGCATTGCTAGCTGTAGATGTAAAGGCATCTCATATTGCTTAAGGCTGCTATCTTCCATATCGGGCTTGTTGCTATCGATATTCTACTTCCAGTCTTGATAGATTGTCTGCAATTCTTTGTCGGAAAACTCAACTAATTCGGTGTGGTTATTGTACTCATTGGCAAAAACCGAGAGGGCATAAGGATTTATGGCTTCTTGTAGCTGGCGAATTGCTTGAACTTGCCCCTTAGATCCTACGTATTCTCTGAAAGCTTTTAACAAAAAGTCTTTTGATTTAGTAAATAATTCATCCTGTTCACGCAGGAACAGTTTGACCTCGTGACGACGACGGTCAATCAAGCCACCAACAACTTTATGATCGTTGTCAAATATCCAACACGATATATCTTCCACAGCCTCGCTATAATCCTCTTCTTCTAGGCTGTCAATAATGTTGGAGTAAAAGAAAGTTTCCCAGCCAACCGAGTGTGCAAATGAGATCAAGGCTGCTGTTTGACTTGGATCTAAACCAAGGTTCAGTTCCTGGAGCTGCTTAGCAATCAATTCAACTTCATGCTTTAAATATTCCAGTGCTTTGATCTTAGTTACACACTGACCTTGCTTTACAGGACTACCGTCTGGATAATATTGAGTGCCATATCCAATCGTATAAGGAGCACCATTTGTATCAGGATCAGCATAAGCTTTCTCACTGAAACCCTCAAAGGTTTTAATAATTAATAAGGTCTCTAATAAAGCCTCTGAGTACTGATACATAGCCGCCCCTATATGCCATTAGTTTACATTATTTTCCTTGCCCTCGCGTTTTTTTGCGGCCATGATTTGACTTGGAATGCTTGCCTTGTCCTTGCCTTGTTTTTTTGGGTTGACCAATAACGTAACTACCGCCTTTGTTCATAGATCTAAAGAAGCTTCACACATAATACTAAACAAAAATAATTTCATTTGTTGCATTCTTTCTTGTTCTTCTGCTGGCCTTGCGGGAGATCCAGGCCAGTATTGAATGGCATCACAAATTGCTGTATATAAAACACGACAGTCTTCAATGCTTATTTCTATTTCTACTTTTACCACTTCACTTTATGGCTCCAGTATCTCGCACTCATTTTACTTGGTTTGCTATCTTGTGCATTGTGACGTGCATAATATGACTTCTTACGTGCTTTGTCTTTGGCTGTCTTCGGATTCTTTCCAGCGCCCTTTACGCCCTGCTGGCCAAAACGAATTATCTTTTCTTTCCCGTTTTCGCAAGCTTTTACGACGTGGGATTTAGTTTTATGTCCTGGTGTACGACGTGGCTTATTGCAAGCTATTTTGTCTTTATGTAGCTTTGCTGCAGAAGCAGCTTTTTTATGATTAGACATTTAACCAAATAGACCGCCAGTCCATGAATCTATTATCCCACGACCAGTACTAGAGGCATAGTCTTTCTCTTCTGGGAACAAATCAAAGTAACTGGTATTGTCATTGTCACTAGAATCATCATCGTCTCCAAGGCTATACATATCGCCTCCAGAGCCCCCTAGGAACTCTTCAAACTGGCTCATGGCCATGAAAGGATCATCACTAAAGTTCTTTAATGACATGCCTCCTTGCAGCGCACGTCCAACAAAGTTTAAGTCTGCAAGCTCTTCAGGGCTAGCATCAGGGAAGAATTGCTCATAAAACTCATCTTCTGTTCCTGCGTAGCCATTGCCTCTAAAAATTTCATACAAGGGGTTGGTTGTATCTGCATCAATATCTGCTTTATCTAATAAAGCATTGGTTGCTTCTTCATAGTTAAGGTTAGGGTCAAAGTCATAACTAAGCATTAGTTCTTTCCACGCATCAGACCCGACTTCAATGTCTCCCTTCTCTCCTAGGATTTCTAGTGGATCTCGTTCAATGTAATCCACACCCAATGTTTCTTGGTCGACTTCTTTTTTTTGTTCATTTAAATATTTGATACCTTCACGAATAGCTTGAGCTTCTCCAGTTTCAAATGCTTCTTTAATATACTGTTTGACTTCTTCAAGGCTGGCATCCATATCTTCGATACCAAACTGTTCTAAAACTTTCTTCCACTCTTCTTCGTTCTCTGTTGGATCAATACCTTCTAGCAGTGCTGAAGCAAATTCTTCTGGTGTAACAAACTGCATAAATGCAGCATCATCTAAGCTAAGTTTTTCTTCAGCCACCAAAGGAAGTAGTACATCATTAAAGTATTCATTCATTGTGTTGTAACTAACAACATCTTTTGCTGGGTCGTATTTGCCTTGTCCAGCAACTTGATAGTGTAGTTTTGCAAATTCAGCTTTATCGTTTATGTCTGCACCATAGAAGTATGCCCATTGTTCCCAGCTGTATGCTTTTGCATGTTCAGGTATACCCACTTTGCTTGAACCATCAGCTTTAGCTGCTGCCCAATCTCGATTAACTGCAGCCTTTTGATCTTCATATTTTTGTAGTGTTTCAGAAACATTCATATAGTTATTTTCTAAATCTTCTTCTGATACATCAGCCAAAGTAGTGGTTGGATCAAAGTAATAGTCAACATCAAACGTAGATAAATCACTGCTTTCTTTTAATGCATTAAATTGTGCTTTAGCGCTAAGCTCAGCAGTTTGTTTTAATTTGTTCATTGCAGTTTGTGTCTGGAAGATGTTTTGTTCATCTTCATCAAGCGTGTCTAAGTAACTGACAAACTCAGACATTGACTTGGACATATTAAAACGTGGTGTAATGTAGTCACTAATAAATTTAGTAATAAATTTTTTACCCTCTTCTTCGGTTAAATTGTAAACAATTTTATTTCCATCTTCATCTACACGTTCACCTTCGATCTCTTCTAAGCCTTCGTAGTATGGCTTAAGAGTTTCATCCATCCATTTTGTCCAGTTATATTCTGCATTGCTGGTTTTAATGCCTGTAAGATTTTCAAATCCTTTTTCTAAATCTTCTGCCATATCTCGGGTGTCTACACCCATCATTCCAAGGTATCCTCCAATACCGCTGTCACCAAGCATAGAGTTTACTAACTGTTTATTAGATCCATAAATCTCATTAAATCCAGGTAAGCCACGAAAGATGTCCATCTCTCGTTCTTTTTCCTGTTGCTTTCTTAATTCACCAATTGTTCTTTTTAAAACATCTTGTGCCAATCCTTTAAATTTATCCTGTTGTTCTAAATCTTTTTCACTAAAAACTCCTCCTACTTTTCCTTCTAAGAAACTAACTGTTTCATCACTTAAAGGATCAAGAAGATCTTCTGCCCATTCAATTGATTCACCACTTCCTGATAAACCAAAAATCTGATCTCGTATTGTTTGTTTTTCAGCATCTGTTAACTGGTCATAACTTTCTGTATACTCATCAGCTTCAGTTGTGGCCGATGCTGCTGAGCCTCGAGCACCATCAGTTTGGCCTCCATTGCTGTAGTCATACCAAGCATAGTTAGCAAGACTGCCGTATCTAGCAGTAACATCTAAATCATTATTTGGATCATAAGGACTATTTGGATCTCCATACATCGTGGCTGAATTCCACGAGTTAAGAAGTCCTCTGCTGTTTCCATACTCGTTAATGTAATAATCAGAATCAAACTGTCCAATCAAATCATAGGTGCCACCATCTGTGTCACCATTCCACATTCCTCTTGTACCACCTATTCTTTCTTTTACGTAATAAGCGCCATAAGCATCTTTTAAACCATTTAAATAGCTAGTTGCTTCTTGTTGTGTTAAATATCCGTTTTGAACTAACCCATTGATAGCTGCTGCTTGACCACCCGGTGAAAAGATTTGGTTCCTATTAGCTACATAATTACCTGTTTGAGTGTTTTTGGCCCAGTTGACAGTAGCATTACTCCATTTGTTTAATTCATTATTTCTTGTGTACATCTTATCGCCAGCTTGATTAGCTGCATCAGCAGCTTGTTGGCGAGGCCCATCAGGCTCATCTAGACTTGCGTTATAGCTTTCAGAAGCATTGTTTCTAAATGTTTCACCTGCTGAGTTATGGCTTGCTGCATATTCAGTAGCTGGCGTCCAAACATTGTCATAGTTCCACTGCTCCATCGCAGCTGTACGATCTGCTTCTGCACTGTTATTAAGTGCTTTATTTTCTTCTAGCTCACCTCTAAACGCTTGTAGCGCATCTTTTGCGCCTGATTGACCACCACCTGTTAAACCTTGTCCGGTTGTTGCATTAGTTTGACCTTGAAGAAATTTAGTAAATCCTTCATATGTATTTCCGTTTTGATCTGTGTATGTAATAGGTTCTGTAGAAGCATCAACTGTTACTGAAACTCCTCGAATATCTGAGTTGTCTGTAATACCAGCTTCACTTTTACTTGTACCTACACTACCTGTGTACTCACCTGTGGTTTTGTTATAAGCAACCCAGTACTTTTGTTTTACTGTACGATCAGTAGGATATTCATCAGCCCATTCACTATTGTCTGTTTTTAATGTCCATTGTGGCCAGTTGTTTTGATCTGGTCCTACACCAGCTGACCAATCTGCATAGCCGTCTGCATTAGTAATAAAGTTAAATCCACCAGCTGCTACTGGAAAAAACTGTTCAAATTCTGCTGACTCTTTAGCTGGAAAATCTTCTATAAAATCTTCTCTTCCATATGGATCATTATTAGTGCGACGTTGGTTAGTATCTAAACTAAACTTTGTCCACTTGCCACCACTGTATGTTGCCACTATGCACAGCCTAGATTATCTAGGGAAAACTCAGTTATAAACTCTATTTTATCGTCTTGTGTCCAGTTGATAATATCTTCTAGACGTTGTTCTGTAAAACAATCTTGTTGACGATACCACTCTTCCATGTCCATTGAAGCTTTATGGTGATTACAGCAACGGCAAGCTGGCACCAGATTGTGACGGTTAGAGGAGCCTGATTTAAACTTAGGAATGATGTGGTCCAGTGAAGTAGCTGGTTTGCCGCAATAAGCACACAAGTGGTTCCAGGCTTCGTATATACTTTGTCGGAATCTTTTTTTTGCTAAACGAGGAGTTATTTCGACTAGAAGAGCGAGAGGTTCGTTCTCTGTCTTAAACATCCTATTCGTAGTAGCTGCTTATAGTCTAAATTTTGTAAACCTGTGTACAACGTAATACAAATTTACCTGCCTTAAGACAAAGTGTAATTGCTTGACACAACTTCGCAGAAAAGTAAATTTAAAAGGTAGAGCGATTCTCCACAATGACTTCCAATCCTTGGACACCTGCCCATAGAGCAGCACGTCAGCTCAACATCAGCCGAGAAGAGCTGCATCGCTTGCGTGATACAGACGCATGCAAACTGGGACACCATTATGGCGCAGGATCCCTTACGCGGTCAAGGGACTCCTACTACTGGCATGTTCCGCGTATGAAGCAGCTGCTGTCTACACAGAAGCAAGCTTCTTGCTTGGCATTGAACAGCCAAATGTTTGCTGCTTGAGTGGCGTGTAGTACACTTTTCGTACTTTATGCGCTAGTAAAACACCTTCCATAGAAAGGTTTACAGAGCCGTTTTCTAGAGCGGACGAGAGACTACGACAAAGGGGAGACCAGCCTTTCTTCTTGGAAGGCTGTTTCTCTTTGAGCTGAAAGATAAAAACCCACTGTGGATGTAGTGGGCGAACAGGTCTTTTCTTGCTTGGGATGTTGATAGTGTTGTCTTCGTTCCAAGTAAACCCTTTTAGTTCAGAGGGAGTTTTACCATACGTAGCAACCATGGCCATTAGCCAGCCTTCGTCACGGCATTTAGGTTTTCCTGTCAATGAAAAAATTTCGTCAACGATGCGTGCATCGGACGGGAGATGCATGTGTAACATAGTTACGGTCAGATGTTGAGTAAACTATAGACACTGGTTTGCCTCTTTAACGTGACTTTAACGCTCTGATCAGGATAACTTATGTTAGTCCTGATACAAGTATTATACAGCTTATTAGAAGTTCTCTACAAGACCGTCTGTGCTCGGTTTTTCTCCAGATGCCGGAATATACTCTTGACCGTTTTTGTCAATCATAATAAATGATTCAAAACGAATAAAATCAGCAGGAACATTGAAAAGCTTAGATGTTAAAGGCA
>Ga0209986_10004256_pt1 | contig 12185 bp, 14 predicted proteins | sample BlataG_FD_183168 | JGI IMG/M metagenome (GOLD analysis project Ga0209986, IMG submission 183168) | Deep subsurface microbial communities from Black Sea to uncover new lineages of life (NeLLi) - Black_00105 metaG (SPAdes) (version 2) | ecosystem: Environmental > Aquatic > Marine > Oceanic >...
CGAACGCTGAGATTCGGCGTGTAAAACTCATTAATGTTTATGTCAAAGGGTTAGGACAAGGATGTCGGGGACATCCTCTTACTAATCGATTTCGTCCCCTACCCTCATTCCTGCAGATCCTATAGAAGACTTCACTGAAAAAGGTCAACCGCGAGAAGAGGACCGATAGACTAGGTCATATGGCCTATAAACAAGGTAATTCATATGTTGGAGCCGATTCTTGGATCTGTCAGCATTGAGCGAGTCTTAGTCTTCATTCTTGCGCGGAAGGAAGGCTATGCCAGGGAAATCGCTCGCTTCTTTGATACAGGTCTCGATCCAATCCAAAAGCAGTTGGAAAAACTGGAACTTGGTGGTGTGTTGGTGAGCTATACTGCAGGTCGTACACGACTCTACATGTTCAATCCGAGGTATCCCTTCCTGAAAGAGCTGAGGGGCTTGCTGGAAAAAGCTCTCTCTTTCTACCCGGAGGAAGAACGTGAGGAACTCATGATGAGCAGGCGGAGACCAAGACGCCGCGGCAAACCCACATGAAATACATCAAAGAGATGACATAAGCCGAACTCGCCGCATTTGTCCAATCTCACCTGTGGGAAAAGGGAATTAATGTGGTTTTATCTGGGGGTGCATGTGTCTCAATCTATAGTAGCAACAAGTATGTCTCATTGGATGTGGACTTAGTCAATGCTAATTTCGCAAAAAGACTTGCGATCCGAGAATCAATGCAAGAGATTGGATTTAACGAAGAAGGTCGGCACTTCATACATCCAGATACTCAATTCTTTGTAGAGTTTCCGCCAGGCCCCCTCGCTGTGGGTGTAGAACCGGTTAAACAGGTTGATGAGCTTAAGCTCTCAACCGGGATACTCAGAATCATATCGCCAACTGATTGCGTGAAGGATAGATTGCTTGGTTACTATCATTGGGATGATCAACAGTGCTTAGTCCAGGCCATGTTGGTTATTCAGACGAATAGGATTGACATCGAAGAGATCGAGAGGTGGTCGAAAGCCGAGGGAATGCATGACGAATTCAGGCGCATCAAAGATCAGCTCGCTGGAAGAGAGACATAACCAAGGATTGGAGGGTGCGCGTCTAACTCAATGTTCATGTACCCCTTTGTTGGGCATTCGTTTTCCGGCAAGTTAGGATCGAGAGGAGGTAATTTATTAGGAATACGATTATAGCTATGAAAAGAGGGAAGCTATCTGCGAAAAAGGCTCAGAAATTTTAAACTAGACCGAGGGAGGAGAATCATGGCCAAAGACTTGACTATTGTATTAAAAGATCGCCCGGGCACTTTAGCCGACATGGGAGAGGCATTGGGGAGGGCGGGTATCAACATTGATGGCATATGTGGCGTTCACTGTCAAGATGAGACCGCGATCCATATACTGGTTGAGGATGTGGATGGAGCCCGCCGCGCGCTCGAAGCGAGCGGGATAGAAGTCTCCGATGAGCGGGAAGTTCTGATCATGGAAGTCGAAGACCGGCCGGGCGTCGTTGGAGATGTTGCCCGGAGCATAGCCAACGCTGGGGTAAATATTGAGCTGGTTTACCTGGCAACGAATACAAGGTTGGTCATAGGCGCCGATGATTTAGACCAGGCTCGAGCTGCTGTGTAGACTTGTGCTTGGTCAATCCTGAACGGTATAGTTGGCCATCCTTCGGCTCCGCGCAGTCGAAGGGCGCTACTGCCTATACACCATCATGGGTCGAATGCCAATCCATTGATACAACAGCCTCACAGACATGTCTTTTGTAAACCTTCGACCGGTAGAAATAACCTCTTTGGGGCAAAATATAACGAACGACTTGCTGGATCGGATGGTAGTTTGGCGTGTCAAAAGGTTCAATGAGGGCTTCACGCGTCGCTCCATATTTAATGCTCGGAACCTCATAGCTTAAGGTGTATTTATGAAGGGAAGTCGGCTTCGACTAGTGATCAGCTCACCAAATGTTATTGCTCATTGTCTTCTTGATGCTTGCTGCTGGGGCAGCGAGCATTGTTCCCAGAGAAGTAATCCTGATTTCCAGGAATCGACCCCCACAGCTCAAGTGAATGAGGAGGAGTACCATGTTCAAGGAAAAGCCCTGACTCAAATTCTACGAGCCGCATGTACCAGAGCACATTGATTATCTGAAAATCACGTTGCCTGAGGCTTTGGAGGAGACCGCGCGCAGGCATCCAGACTTCCCGGCCATTTTTTTATGAACAACAAAATCTCCTACCGGGAACACAATGCGGGGGTAAATCGCTTTGCCGCTGCACTGCAGGAGCTAGGCGTTAAGAAGGGCGACCGGGTAGCCATCTACCTGCCCAACTGCCCCCAATTCCCTATCGCCTACTATGCCATCCTGTGCATCGGGGGCGTCGTCGCGCCCTGCAATCCTGTCTACACAGCCCGAGAAATGAAACACCAGCTCAACGATTCCGGCGCTGAAATTATCATCACCCTGAGCTCCATGTACCCCATTATCAAACAGATCCGGGCCGATACTAAGCTGCGACATGTAATCGTCGCCAAGATTAAGACCTACTTCCCGCCGATCCCGAAACTACTTTTCACCCTGCTGCTGGAGAAGAAAAAAGGCCACAAAGTGGACATCTCAGGCGACGCAAACACCTACTGGTTCACCGACCTGATGGCCAAGGTGCCCGAAAAACCCCGACCGATAGAGACCAACTGGGACGACACGGCGGTGCTCATGTATACCGGCGTAACTACCGGGGTCTCCAAAGGCGCGCAGATGACCCACAAAAATACCCTGGTTAACGCCTACCAATGCAAAGTCTGGGTCAACGCCAAGGAAGCCGAGGATGTGTACATGACCGCGCTGCCGCTCTATCACAGCTACGCCACGACCACCTGTATGAACCTGGGCACCCTTGTCGCCTCCACCCTGCTCCTCATCCCTGACCCGCGCAACATAGAGGATGTTCTCAAGAACATCACCAAACACAAACCGACCCACTACCCCGGCGTGCCGGCTATGTACGTCGCCATCAACAACCATTCAGATCTAAGCAAGTACGATGTTAGCTCCATCGAGGCTTGCATCAGCGGCGCGGCCCCGCTACCGGTGGAGGTGCAGCAACGTTTCCAGTAACTGACCGGCGCCAGGCTAGTGGAGGGCTACGGCCTCAGCGAAACCACGTAGAAGTTCGCCCGAAGCACCAATCTCCTGGTATGGGATCGGATCGGTCCGTTGGTTCGCGGTGAAGACAATAAAGATCACTTTTGGCTACCGAGAAAGATAAAAGACAAATATGTCGCGTTCCATCGACTCGACGACAGGATTTGGCTGGCAGAATCGGATGACATGGCTCATTGGCCTGAAGCTGATATACGATTGATAATGTCACCCAGGCAGAACAACGGGTGGGACAGTAAGCGTATTAGGGGAAATGGTCCTCCTATTCCAACCGAGCACGGATGGCTTTTCTTCTACCATGGTTACGATGATGACTACACTTATCGAATTGGTGTGTGTCTTTTAGATCTGGAAGATCCGGGTCAGATCAATAACCGCCCCAAGGAATCGATCTTCGAACCAAAGGAGATATGGGAATTACCCGGAGACGTTTCGAGGGTCGTATTCTCCTGTGCCAATCTGGTTTTGGGTGATCAGGTATACGTCTATTACGGTGCAGCCGATCACGTTATCGGCTTGGCGATGTGTGATCTTAGTGAGTTGTTCGATTTTCTCGGTGAGTGACAAATAGCATATTCATTGTCGCACAGAAGTAACGCTCCCCCATCGTGCATAAATCTGTATGACGTAGGAAAACGTTCAAGCAAATTCGACGTCGGTGGGAACTGAATAAGTTGGTCGCCCAATCATGTCGACAAGTAAAATCCTAGCAAGATGATGCTTAGTTTAGATTGATGAATTTTGCCTTACTTATCCCCTGCTATTAGGCGTGAGCCTTCTTCAACGAACCAGTCCTCTTCTGTATTACCGAAAACAATGTTGTCGATCCTGGTAACAAAAGAGACGCCGGCGTTCTCTTCAGCAATTGGGGAAAATCCTCTTGCCAAGGAGGATTTGCATTATTCTTGATTTCATTATGACCAATCAGGATGTGCTCGCTGGCGTGGATGCTGATGGCTGGGTCCTCCCAGACGTAGAAGTCCCTGATGACGCTGTTTGAAATTTCAATATTCTGGGATTCCTCTATATACATCCTGGAGTTCATGAACATGCTATCGGTGATCGTTATTCCGTTTTCTCTCCAAACCTCAAGTGTGCAGTTCTGGAACAGAGCTCCTCGAATATCTTCAGTCACTTGAATTCTTTGGTTGGAGAAAGTTTGGTTCAGCACAGGTAATGTAACAAGCTCTGGCGGTGAAAGGCGAAGTGGAGGTGGAATTTCTATTTTGGGGGTTGCGGTCGGCGATGGGTCACATCCACCGATTAATAATGCTCCTAAGATAGCAAGGATTGCAATCCTTGTCTTCATCAGAGTTCTCCGATTAATGCAGTTGACAACCAATGAAGATATCAATGTTGTGCCATGGATCGATAGAGCACTGTTTTCGCTTTAATTATATTGTTGCTTGTATGTTTATTATTAGGGTTTCAAGTGGCTGGTAGGGCTCGAGAAGCCCAGGTTGTCCGACATGAAGCGGCTTTAAAGCCGGCAGGGTTATGGCTTGATCGAAATACCGTTCCACAGGCTAGAGTTCAACTTGAGCCTTTAGGCTATGTTGGCTACTACTCTAATCGGACTATACTTGATGAAGTGGGATTGGTTACCCCTCGTGTCGTGGAATTAAAAAGCCTAGGGATTCTTGACGTATTTCAATATATCGCTATCCTGCAACCAGATTATTTCCTTATTCACTGTGATGACGCGCTTCGGATGCAGGAATCGCGCACTGATGATGAGTATATGATCCCACCATCCTACGCTCTAGCTGTTTTGTTCAACCCCAGGCATTTTGATCCTAGAAATCCAGGAGAGGGAGCCGATTTCGACAATCTTGGACGTAGTTCCTGCTATGAAATTTGGGAGCGGAAAGATTAGGCAGCAAAATATTTTGTACGCAATGAAGAGATTTATCGCTATTGCCCTCCTTGGCTTGTCGCTAACCTCATGTGCACCACCGGAGGTTGAGGTTGGATTGCTGACAGCAGCTCCTTATACTCAGATTCCAACGCAAGCAAGTATGAATAGTGACAATGAAGCAGGAATTATTTCCACGATTATCAATACTCAAGCGGCTACACAAGATGCTGAGCTAATGGATACAGAGGAGATCGTACTGCAGCATACAGTTGAATTCATTTGTCCATCTTCGGATGAGCCCCTGGTATCACAATCCTTCTCCATGGGTGTTGTATATAGCATCTTCTGTGCCCCTTCACCCGGCCACTCAACGGTTGTAAGAATGGAACGGTTTAATAGCCAAGACGAAGCAACGGCTGCTTTTGATAATGTCCGTGGAGGACATCCTGTTCAGGATTTTCACGGGCATCTGCTATCTGTGTGGCACGAAGACCACCCTTCTCTACTTGGTAGAGACGACGAGTATCATATTTGGCTGTGGCAGGCCGACCGGTGGATGATCAAGGTCAGCGCTTTTGATGATACAGATTACCTCATTGCTCCCACTCCACCCACTGTCTCCGAGGCTGTCTACCGATTTGCCACCGAGCTAAATCTGTTTCCATAGAGTCCGAACTCACCTGATCGCCGGATGGGCTTTAAAAGGATGACTGCACTGAAAAAAGCCCAAGCGCGAGAAAGGGAACGGTGTAGTTAACCATCCTTCGGCTCCGCGCAGTTGAAGGGTGCTACTGCTTATACACCGTCATAAGTCGAAGGCCAATCCATTGATAAAACAGCCTCACAGACATGTCTATTGACGCTTAAAAAACTACTGGTCAGTGAGACCAGGTAATGGAAGGAGTGAGAACTATTCAAGCACCAATGTTAACCTTTTTCTGTGAGCTCGAAGCGGATGCATTGCAGGCTTTGTTCGCCGATTCGTCTGTTGTTAAGGATCTGGTTGCGCTTGAAGCCAGTGTAAGCCTGGGCATCCTGGACCTCACGTCTGAGCGTGCGGGAGTAGTACATAGCTTGAACGAAGCCGGAATTCCGGTCATAGCCTGGCAGCTTTTACCCATGGAGCAGGGATACTGGTTCAATGCAAGCAATGCAGCACAAGCCTCCGCTCGTTATAGAGCTTTTAAAATTTGGTCGGAGGAGTATGGCCTGCAATGGGCGGGCATTGGTGTGGACATTGAACCAGACATTCGGGAGCTCCGGCTGCTTATGGCCTATAAGCTGCGCCTACTTTGGACGCTGCTACGCCGGGTATTCAACACGGAGAGGGTGCGCACTGCCCAGACAGCGTACGGAGCTCTTGTGACGCAGATGCGAGTGGACGGTTACCGCGTCGACAGCTATCATCTTCCGCTGATCATTGACGAAAGCAGAGCTGGTTCTACATTGCTCCAGCGGGTTGCAGGTCTGGTAGAGCTACGAGCCGATCGGGAAGTCCTGATGTTGTATACCAGCATTCTTCGCCCGCGTGGTCCCGGCGTTCTATGGAGCTATGGTCGAGACGCGCATTCTGTAGGAGTGGGCATCACCGGCGGCGGCGTGCAGGTGGCAGGTATCGGGGATGTGCCTCCATTAAATTGGGATGAGTTCTCTCGTGATTTGCGTTTAGCCCACTGCCTTACCAACGACATACATATCTTCAGCCTGGAAGGATGCGTTCAACAGGGCTTTCTACAACAACTTAATGGGTTTGATTGGGCTCAACCAGTTACGCCGCCATACGAAAGTGCTAGGAAAATCGATAGGTTGCGCAAAGGGTTGCGGGCGATCCTATGGACCAGTGCCCACCCGTTCATAGTGTTGGCCGGTCTAATCAGCCTTATATGGCTGTTATCCCGCCTATGTTATGGTACACAGTGACCCTCTGGCACTCTTATTAGCATACTGAGCTCGACGGATATCCATACAATAATCCTGAAGTCCATTACAAAGCATGCGTACCTTTACCAAGAGGGCTTGAACTGATGAACCAAATCGATCGCCTCACCTTTGCGGGAAAAACGAAACCCTATGTCATGGCGCATCGCGGCAATAGGGTGGCTTGCCCGGAGAATACTTTAGCGGCATTCCGCCGAGCGATCGACGATGGCGCAGACATCCTCGAAACCGACCTGCACCAGTCGGCTGATGGTGTGTTCGTCTGTATTCACGATGCGACTGTAGATCGGACGACGAACGGCAACGGCGCGGTGGCGGAAAAAACATTGACCGAATTAAAAACCCTGACTGCAGCCTATGGTCGTCCAGCGTTTGAAGATGAGCGCATTCCCACGCTCGAAGAGCTTACTACACTTCTTCCTTCTGATGTAGCGTTAGCGCTCGAATTGAAGACCGATCGTTTTCTGAGCGCCGGCATTTGCCGTCAATTAGTTGCTGAATTAGATCAGGTTGGTGTAAGCGACCGCACGGTGATGTTGTCCTTTAGCCTGGACCGCATTCGGACGGTGCAGGCTGTCGCTTCGGATATCCCGATCGGCTGGATCACACTCACCAGACCGTGGCCGGTCACCGGCGTTCAGTTTTTGGGACCGCTCTGGCCGTTGATCCTGCTCAACCCGTTATATGTTCAATGGGCGCATTGGTGTGGTCAGATGGTTGGTCCGCTCGATCCGACCCCCGACTCAAGGTTGTGGCTCTATCGTTGGTTGGGGTGTGATGTAGTGTTGAGCGACGATCCTGGAGCGACAGTTATGGCATTGGGGCGGCATGGATCGTGAATTCACTACGTACAGCGCACCTGTTTGAACGAGCTATCCATTTCAGTTCTTTTCAGGATTCTATACCTTCTTGGATCACCTTCGAGTAAAATCAGCCTATGTGATACTCTAGGAAAGAAAGGAGAACGACGATGGCATTTACGTTACAGATAGGTGAAAAAGCTCCGGATTTCGAGTTGCCCGCAACGGATGGTAAGACCTACCGCCTATCCGATTTTGATGATGCACCGGTTCTGGTTATTTTCTTTACCTGCAACCATTGCCCCTATGTCATTGGATCAGATGAGGTGACCCGCCAGACGGCCAAGCAGTTTATCCACCAAGGGGTCAAATTCGTGGGTATCAATTCCAACAGTTCAGACACTTACCCGGAAGATAGCTTCAAACATATGGTAGAGCGCATGCGAAACCACCAGTTTCCTTGGATATATCTGCGCGACAAATCTCAAGAGGTGGCTTTAGCCTATGGTGCAATAAGGACGCCGCACTTTTACCTATTCGACAGAGATCGAAAACTCGCCTACACCGGTCGGGGTGTGGATAATCCACTCGAAACAAGCAAGATGACGGTCAATGATCTAGAAAGAGCATTGCGGGAACACCTAGCTGGCGAGTCTGTGAGCACACCGTATACCAATCCGATTGGTTGCAACGTCAAGTGGGAGGGCAAGGACGCACATTGGATGCCGCCTGAGGCGTGCGATTTGGTGTTGTAGTTGGTGCTGAAAACGGGATCGATGGCTTGCATTGTAGAAAAGAAACCGGGGAGGTAGCCACTGCAGCTCGGTTGATCTCCGGTTTGCCGCGCCTGGGATGAGGTAGATGTCGACTTCGGTGTGCCCCTGAGAACGGTTTCATATTATTGGTGCTGTGTGAGTGTTGGTGGTAAATATGGGATAACGTTTCAAGCGGGTTAGTGAGCGAATGCGACTCGGGGCTTGGGACGTGTCGGATAAATGTACCCTCGCAATAAATGCCAAGAATTACGGACTATGATGCGGACTCCTGGAAGAATGTGATTTGATGAAATTATCCTAGGAGCACACCATGCCCGTCGATAGTTTCAAATATCTACCGCGTCTGATCTCGGCTTACTACCGGATGACGAAGTGGCAACCACAACTCCCCATTCCCTGGACTCCGCTTTCCAGCTCATTGTCTGAATGCAAGTTTGGGCTGATAACGTCGGGTGGTCTGTATCGCAAGGGTGTTGAGCCGCCCTTTGACTTGGCGCGGGAGAGGCAGGAGCCAACATGGGGCGATCCATCCTATCGAACTCTGTCTGCTGATATCCAGCAGGAAGATGTTGGTGTTAGCCATCTACACATCAATACCCGGGATGTACTCTCGGATATCAACATCTTGCTGCCCATTCACCGTTTCCAGGAGTTGGTTATCGAGGGTCAGATAGGAGATTTAGCCCAGAACGCCTATTCCTTCATGGGATACCAGGGCTTTCCGCCGGATACGACCGCTTGGCATGAAGCCTACGGTCCTCAGGTAGCTGAGAGGCTCAAAGCTGAAGAGGTTGACTGCGTGTTGTTGACTCCTGCCTGAACGGACTGCGCACTGAACGTGCCCGTGCTGGCGCGAACGCTGGAGGCTGCAGGTTTATCCACCATCATAGTGACGATGATGCCTTTCTGGGCGGAAAAGGTCGGTGTTCCACGCACACTAGCCATCGAGTTCCCCTTCGGTCACACTCTGGGACAGCCCCACAACAAAGTCCAGCAAATGCGGGTGATTCGTCAGGTCTTGGAGGTGCTAGAGACAGCAGATACCCCTGGCGCGATTATCCACTCCACGGAAACCTGGCCCGAACCTTTGAAGGAAGCAAGGGCAAGCTGGCAGCCAGAGGAGCCCTCGCCTATTATTGAGGTAATAGCTACACAGGTTCTCAAGGTGATACGACAACGGACGGGGGGAAGATCGTAGCTTTTAAGCTTGGGCATTACATACACCACATTAAGTGTGCTCCAGCAAACATTCGACAAATTTACGAGAGAGGTCCCATGACCAAAACACGTCTAATCACGGCACTCACACTTTTCTGGCTCATCGCCAATGGCTGCGCCGCGGCCACTCCAGAGACTCCCACCCTGACTGTAGGGATTGAGTCTCGCATAGTCATCAGCGAGGTCCTGGCAAGTGTTGAGGGGAACAACAACTTCGAGTTCATCGAGCTTCACAACACTGGTGATTCCATTATCGATTTACGGGGGTGGTCGTTATGGTATCAGCTTACTAGCGACGGAGGGGAATTGCCGATCTACAGGTGGGAGGCTAAGTTCCTGATCCCGCCTTATGGGCACTTCCTCCTCGGACGCGCCGGGCAGGACTTGGGAATTGTGAAGGACGCGGAGTTTGAACAGGGGCTGGTCACAACCAAGGGCGGTCTCGAACTTCGCCGGCCAGACGGCGATATCGCCGACGCGCTGGGTTGGGGTGTAGCACCGGAGGCTTACACGGAGGGGAGTCCTGCTCCAGCAATGGAAAACGGCATCTCGGTCGAGCGAGTTCCCGGCGGTGAGCAAGGTAATGGGACGGATACAGACAATAACGCCGCCGATTTCGTCCTCAATTCAATCCCAAGCCCGCAAAACACCGGCAGCCCGCTGACACCGATGGAGGAGAAAAGCCTGGCCATTCATCTGACGGCGCCGGAAAGCGTTGAGCCGGGAGAAACATTCGCGTACACCCTGACCATCGCCAACGAAACGGTAGTGGATGCTCACGATGTAGTGGTCGAATTTCCAATCCCCTCTGATCTAGAAATGGCTTCACCTCCGGAAAGGGTAACCATCGAGGGTGAAGTGGCGACCTGGAATGCGGTAGCGCTTGGGGCGGGAGAGAAGCTGTCTGTCCAATTAAATGTTACCGCTCCGATGAACTATCTCACGGTCATTGTCAGGGACTACTATGTTCTAACCTCGAATTTCCCCGGAGTGACTTTCGGCGCGCCAGTCTGGACGCTGGTTGAGGGAGGGGCGTTGTCCATCGCCGTCGCTAGGAGCTTGATTGGAGATGAGGTGATAGTCGAAGGGGTCGCTACGATGTATACCGGGGGCTTCTATGCGGGATCGGGCGTTAAATTTTACCTTGAAGACGAGACTGGTGGAGTGCAGGTTTATGTCTCTGGCGCGGGCGGGCAGTTGGTAGTGCCATTAGATGCGCGCGTCAGTGTTCGAGGCACGATCGAACTTTACCGTGGTTCAGTGGAAATCGTTCCTGGGGCGCTAGAGGACGTGGAGATCATCGGCATAGGCGAGGTGTGGCCTCCCGTGGAAGTCAGCTTGAGCCAGGCAACCAATGATTCTGAGACGCTCCCTGGCCGGTTGGTCCAGGTTGAAGGGACGGTGAACCGGATCGAGGAGTTCAGCTACAGCTATGAGATTGATCTTATCGACGACGAAGGTCAACTGCTGACGCTCTATATTGACAAGCTTACCGAAATCAGTGCGGAATTGCTTGAGATCGGGAAGCAATACCGAGCTGTTGGCATCATTGAGGTGCAAGACGCCTTTCAGCGTCTCAATCCACGGCTCCAATCCGATTTCAACGAGATCTACCCGCCGGTTCTACTGATCGAGGCTAGAGCGCCCAGCTCGGTCCAGCCCGGTGAGGTCTTCACCGTCACATTCACCGCCTTCAACCACACCCAAGAGACCCTGACCGACCTGCAAATCTGGGCGCCCCTGCCGGATGAGGGTGCTTCGCTGGAAGAGATCCTCGACGGCGGCGAGCTGGTCGAGGGACAGATCGATTGGGCGGTGACGGAGATCGCTAGCGGCGCTAGCGCCAGTCGAAGCTATAAGCTTAAGCCAGGAGAAGGGACTGAGCAAATTGTAACCGAAGGCTACGGCGTTACCGCGGCTGAGTGGACTGAGCCAGCCATAGTGCAGACGCTGCGCGTCTTTGTTGGGTCAGGTGTTCCAATCTGGGCCATTCAGGGTTCGGGTTTCAGCTCACCCTATAAGCTTGAACAGGTATCTACCTCCGGCGTGGTTACCGGCGTCTTCTCCGAACCTGGTGGATTCTGGATCCAGGAGCCCATAACCGATGACGATCCTGGAACATCCGCCGGCTTGTTCGTCTCCATTGGAGAGACAGAGATCGCCGTCGAGCCGGGCGACTTAGTGGAGATTAGCGGCCAGGTGCGGGAGGTTTCTCAACAGACCCAGGTTCAGATGGACGACCCGGCGGATGCGAACGTGCTCAGCGGGGGTTATCCTCTCCCAACGGCGGTTAGTCTGGATCCGCCGGTGGAGGGTGCGGAGGCCGAGGTCTATTATGAGGCATTGGAGGGGATGCTGGTGAAGGTGGCTGGACCGGCGGTGGCGGTCTCGCCGACCTCGAAGTACGGCGAATATGATCTGGTGCTCCCTTATCACGAT
>Ga0209986_10004257_pt1 | contig 12181 bp, 7 predicted proteins | sample BlataG_FD_183168 | JGI IMG/M metagenome (GOLD analysis project Ga0209986, IMG submission 183168) | Deep subsurface microbial communities from Black Sea to uncover new lineages of life (NeLLi) - Black_00105 metaG (SPAdes) (version 2) | ecosystem: Environmental > Aquatic > Marine > Oceanic >...
CTCTATCGCCGTTTCGATTGGAGGCGGCTCGAATTGCCTGGTTATTGCTGTTTTAGGACTGTAAATCAAAGGATAAAAGGATATTCCATCAATCCCTATTCCCACCGCCTTTTGCAAATCCGCAATTACATCCCTCTTCTCTTGCCCCGGAAGATCATACAAGACATCTATTGTAAGAAGTGGAAAAACCTGTCTCGCCCTATTTAATTTTTCGATGACTTCTTTACCTCTTCCTCTTCTTCCAAGGAGTTTTCTTAAATCCTGATTGAAAGTCTGAACACCCACGCTAAGGCGATTGACACCTATGTCCGCAAGCAGGTTCATTTTATCTTCCGTGAGTTCGCTGATCGTTGTTTCAATACTGATTTCTGCATCGTTCTCGATTTGAAATATTTCTTCAAGTCCGTTAAATAACAATTTGAGTTCTTCTGAGGAAAGAGATGTGGGAGTCCCACCGCCTACATATATGGTTTCTACGGGTGAAAAGTAATCGCTCCACTCCCTCGCTTCTTCCAGAACCGAGTTCATGTATTTCGTTGTATGAGAAGGGGACTCCCTTGTAAGAATGCAAAAAGTGCATCTGCCAGTACAGAAGGGTATGTGTATATATAATGCACCCTTTTCACCTCCCTGCTCCCTTAGTATATGGAACAGCCATTTAATGCTCTTCTTTTTGAGGTAAGGAAAAAACGGGAACAGCGTATCGTGATGCGATTTTAGCCATTTCCTCGTGTTATTGTTCTCCATACATCTTCTAATTTGATTTTTATTCAATTTAAAATCCATCAAAAAAAATAAAAAAACAAGGAACAGATGTTCATGTCATCCTTCCGTTCCTCGTAGCACTTTATCTATTTCTCTTTTCAAGAAAATAGCTTTATCGCTGGTATTTGGTTGTCAGAACTTTTCCCATTTGCATCTACGAACTCCGTGCATGTGATAACTCCATCAGCAATTTCCAATCTATTGGTGTGATGTATCTGAGGATAAGAGCCTGTACGAATGGTGTAGTTGTATTTTTTACCTGTTTCTAAGGTAAAAGTCGAATCAAAGGATACATTGTGATAATCATCGGTGTAGCCGTTCCAATGAGTTTCTGCTACTGTCCCCGAAACATTGTAAATCCTGACATATTCAGTATGCCCCCCTGTTCCAATGCATGGGTAAGTGTACATCGTATTGGCAATGATGTCGTGGAAAGGCGTGATTGTGCCGTTATGCGTGCCGAAGATACTTGGATATGTCCCTGCTTTGGTGTCAAAAGTTGTCGTCTCCTCGAATACGCGGTCCATTGGCTTGTACATCGCTTTCTCCTTCAGCTTTTCCCAGAGCAATTTAAACGCTTTTTTCTCTTCTGGTGTTGCAGTTCCCAGCTTCTTCTTCGTCCTCAGTTCAAAGAATCGTTCCGGGAATAGGTCCTCCTTCACGCGAAGCGTGATTGACTCGTTGGTGGTTTTGTTTATGAACGTGTAAACGTAGTTGTCTGCGGTAATGTTTATTACGTCCGTTCCTGGTGGCAGATCAATCACCACGTCCTCTATGGAATTCAGGATGTATTCGAACGTCATCTCGTGCCCGTCAGAAGGATGTGCGCTGATTATTTTCACGTCGCCGCGAGACGGTATTCCGCCCCACAGTTCTTCTTCTGAAAATGCTTGTAAGGTTGAGCGGAATGCAAACGCTACACATGGGCATATCTTACCATGATGTGCACCCACTTCGTCCAGCGTAATGTCCAGCAATTCCTCGCCATCGTATATCTGAACCGTTGGGTATCCGAACTCCTCTATGAACTCTTTGTATGCGCTGATTTCTATCCAGTTCGGGACGTTGTCGTGCGGCGTCAGCGCTCTTTCACCTTTTTCCGGGTATTCGTAACTAAGGTTCTTCAGCAGCTTAGGAATCTTTTTATTTGTGTAGTGGCCCTCGCTGATAAACAGAGGAACGACAATGGGATTAGAAGTCGTAGAAACGTCTTCCACAACCGTTCGGACCTCAAGTTCCGGATGCAGTGTCTCATTCACTTTAACGAACGAATATCTCACGTCCTTGATATTATGCCCCTTGCTGTGTCTCAACATCAGCCGTACCTTTTCGGCAAGCGATGCTGAACTTGCGTTCCAACCTGCGAATTGTGTTTCATTTGTTTTTGTGCCGTGCGCAACAATCACAACCGTTTCATTAGTTGCATTTACACACAATTCCGCTGCTCTGTCGGTGAGTATCTGCGCAATTAACGAATGATTGTCCATTGCGGGGGTGAGAACAATCTCAGCCGTGGTATTTACCTGAACGAGATCTTCTTCTCCTTCTGGCGGCGTTTCTCGCAGTCCGAGAATATATTCGATTTCGGCAATGTGCCCGCTGCTCGAAGATATGAACATCGGCACTGCGATTATCTTCGTAACGTTCTCCTCGTCGAGTTTATCAACTGCAATGTTTATTGTTTCGTTCGGCACCTTTTCTAAGAAGCCCAGTTCTACCGGATATTGCCAGCTAACGTCTTCTACGGCATCACGAACCGGAGCGCACCAGCTTTCGCTTGAACTGCCGTGCCCAATCGCCAGAATACCTACCTTTTCTGGTGGTGGGAACTCGAATACCCTGTCCATAGGCTTGTACAGCGCCTTTTCCCTCGTCTTTTTCCACAGCAGTTTAAATGCTTTTTTCTCTTCCGGCGTTGCATTTTCCGGGATGCCGAACTTCACCTTTTTACGCAGTTCAAAGAAGCCATCCGGGAATATCCCTTCCTTCACTTGAATCGTGACTGATTCATTGGTAGATTTTCGGATGATGGTAGCGCGGAAATTGTCTTGCGTGAGATTTACTATGTCCGTTCCCTCGGGTAAATCGAGCACATAATCGTCCCCTGTTGCATTCATGATGTATTCAAAGGCGTCTCGTATTCCTCTTGTAGGACTCGCTGAGATTACCTTGAAGTCTCCTTGATGTGGCATTTCTCCCTCGTACACGTCCCACAGGTCTGCGATAGCAAGTTGAGTACCACGGAACCCAAGAGCCAAGCAGATGCAGACATCTCCATGATACGCACCCACTTCTTCTATTGATATGTTCAGCAACTGAGAGTCATTGTAGATCGGTATAGTCGGATAAGTGAGTTCCTTAGCCGCGGTTACTTCTATCCAGTTCGCTACGTTATCATGTGGCGTAAGCGCCCTTTTTCCACTTTCCGGGTATCCGTAGTCGAGACCCGCAAGTTCCATGAAAGGAATGTATGTGCTTGTGAAGAAGCCTTCGCTGACCATCAGCGGAACCACAACCGGATAAGAAGTTGCAGAAACGTCCTCAACAACCGCGCGTGTCACGAGGTCGGGATGTACCGTAGAGTTTGCGAATAAGAACGAATACCTCACAGCCTCGATTTCTATTCCCTTACTGTGTCTCAAGACTAACTTCACCTTCTCGGCAAGCGATTCGGAATCGTTCACCCAGCCTGCGAAATAGGTCTCGTTGGACGTGCCGTGAGCAACGAGAACAACGGTCTCGTTTGTTGGGTTGGTGCACAATTCCGCTGCGCGATCCGCTAATATTTGCGCAATCAGCATGTGATTGTCTATTGCACCGGTAAGCACGATTTCCGCTGTGGTGTCAACAGGAACGAGCTCTTCCTCTTCTCCGTCATGCTTTACACTTGCACCTTCTGTTGCACTTACACCTTCGCTTATCGGCGTGTAGGAAACGAAGTATCTCCCTTCACGTGAGATGATGGAACGTTCCATCTCCACTCCTTCGACGAATGCCCGTGTGCTGCTTATCACGCTCGTCCCGGGCAGTGTTTCCTGCAGTGTGCTGCTCATCATGCTCATCCCGGGCAACGTCTCACGCAATCCAAGCACGTATTCGATTTCCGCAATGTGACTGCTGTGCGAAGATATGAACAAAGGCACCGCGATTATCTTCGTAACTCCTTGTTCATCAAGTTTATCAACCGCTTCGTGGATGAAGTCATAACCCTCGAGTTCGCCCACGAATTCCAGGAAACCAACTTCCGTGGGATACCCCATGCTAACGTTTTCCACCGCTTCATTAACCGGTTTGCACCAGCTCTCGCGTGGACTGCCGTGCGCTACGACCAGAATGCCTATTTGTTCGTAGTTCTCTTCCGGATGCATCAGTGGATAGTTGTCCGAACTGTTTATCTCGTAAGGTGTATCACCGATACCATCGGCATTGGCATCTTCGCCTTCGTAATCGCTCCAGTAGTTGCCCAGGTAATTTGTGTAGTCACGACCTTCGTAGGTGTAATCCAACTTTTCCAGTGAGCTGTACGCGTTCGTTGATTCATTCACAAAAACATCCTGCGTGTTGTTCACGAAATCGTTGAGGTAAACGGTGCTGTTTGAGCAATTGAGTAGTTTGATGCCGTAATCCCAGTCAGAGGCGGTATTTCTGGTGACCGTTGCATCCACCGTGCCAACTGGCTCAACGCCCCAGCCAGCACCAATACCTCCTATGACGATGCCGCTGCCCGGTCCACCGATGAGCTGATTGTCTTCTACGGTAGCTGTGACAGATGGATCATAAGCTGCAAACACAGGCGGATAAGTAGTGATTGCAATGCCAGCAAATGGACCGCATTCTTCCTCATGCACTCCAGAGACATCCACAGTGTTGTTCTTGATAAATACCATTGAGTGCGGATATCCACATCCCGTGTTCACCAAGATACCACCGTCGATAAGGGTATTGCCTTGCGCTGTGAGGTTTGTATCAATTATGCTCATCCCCGAGGCATACCACATGTCTTCAGTATAGATGTGACCACTAACGATATTGTCATTCACTGTGGCTATGGCGTCATAAATGGAAATACCCATTTGGTCTGAAGATTCCGGTGATCTCGCACCAGTGACAATATTTTCGGTAACCATAGCTTCAACCGGGTTTTTAACAAGCCCTATGCCAAAAATGAGTATCCCGCAACTTTCAACACCTGTATAGTTATGGATGTTGTTCTTGTGGATAACTATGTTAGACTCGGAAAGCGCGAACACACCATTACCATTCCATGGATATGGAGGTTCTCCCTCCTCTTCTTTCACGCCCCAGATGTTTTTAATCTCGTTGTCTTCGATAATGCCATCCGCATTGTAATATAGTATACCAGTTATACCATACTCTGAGTTTTCTGGTGTAACAGAGCTGCCATCGATAATAAACCCGCTGATGTTTACATTGATGTCGTCAGAACTCCCGTTTACCATGATTACTGGTGTGACTGAAAGTAGCATTGTCCGTCCAGGAAACATTTCATAATCATAGCTATAGCTTTCAAGCATTTCCGGCGCCCGAATCTCCGGGCTCTCGCCTTCCGCAGCCTTCAAATCGAGGCTCTTCGCAATATACAACTGCTCCTCGTAAATACCTTCGTGCACGATTACCGTGCCATTTGCGCTGACGTTATTTATCGCATCCTGCAGGGGATTACCACTCATATTAAACTTCGTTGGGTCACTCCACCATCCAATTGGATTAACGTGTATAATCGCTGTGGCATCTTCTGTTACTCTCTCTGCACTTGTAATTCCCGTAGATAGCGCAAGAGTTCCCAATAATAAGATGCCTGTTATCACTACAACAGCACTTCTTCTTGTTTTATTCATTTTTTTCTTTCTTTCACCTCCTAAAACTTTTTAAAAAGAAAGCCAAAGAACCAGGGATTTTTATCTCCCGCTGTCTTCTTTTAGCACAGGTTTCTAAATAAAAAGAGTGTTGTTAGGAATACATAAATCAAACCCTAAAAAAGCTCGGTTATGAAAACTAAACCCTAACACTGTTAGGAAAAGGAGAATAAACCGAAGTAAATTAGGAAATTCAAACTGCCCCTAAAAAGGTTAGGAAGCGATGAAAGACCCGAAAAAAGGGAGAAGAAAAGTTGCTCTTCCATGATCGCCAATCAGTTTTTTTTAGTTTTTGACTGCCCCATTGGCTATTCCCTATTCCCTATTCCCTTAAAGCCCAACTTCAACAGAAATGGTATCGCAATCAGCGCCACCAACATCTCAGAAAAACCTCCTAAAAGGAAACTCGTGCAATAACCATACAAATCAGAAAGAATACCAGCCGCGGAAAAACCTGCTACAAAACCCAGCGAGCCGAAAACATTGAAACCGCCTATCGCGGCTCCTCGCTTATTTTGCGGTGATAGGTCGCCAGCCAACGCAACGCTTGATGGAAACATCATCGCTGCGAACACGCCACAGCCAAGCATTATCGCGATAAGCGTTGTTTTGTCCACGAATCCTACCGTGCACATCTCCAATCCATAGAAAAAAGAACCGACGATAATGGGCAGGGCTCTACCTATTTTGTCTGACAGCTTCCCGAATGGATACTGGAGCAGGATAAGAGGAAAGAGGAGCAGTGCCTGATACAGGCCTCGTTCTGCAATGCTGAATTCAAAGGCATCAAACAGATACAGCGGGAATGCGAAGATAAAAAATGCAACTGTGAACCGGTCAATAAAACTAAAAAGATAAGGAATTGCGAGTTCTTTCTTCTCAACTAAAACTTTTACGGATTCGAGCATTGTGCTGGGCTTGTTTTCGATGCGAACGTCGTGTATCAAGGTCGCCGAGAGCAGGGTGCCAATCAGGAATAGAAAAGAGGCGAAATACAGTGGAAAAAACACGCCGTATTTGTCTGCCATCAGACCACCCGTTGGAGCGCCGGATGCCATTCCAAACATCATTGCCATTCCAATCACGCCCATTGTCTTGCCATAACTCGTTTTATGCACGCAGTCCAGCGCACTCGTCATCACGAGCGACCAGGCCATAACCGTAATGGCACCCTGTATAAATCTTAGTGTCAAAAGAAGGGAAAGAGAATTCGCTTGTGCCATCAAAAAATATAGAACGGCAGAGCCACCGAATCCTAAAACAATGAAGGGTTTCCTTTTACCACACTTATCCGAGAGCGAACCCCAAACAACGGCAAAAATCACGTATGCGAGCATCTCAAGACTAAAAAACATGCTTGCTTCTGCCTTACTGGTGCCGAAACGGTCAATGATGAATTCTTTAATTCCCGGTGCCATAAGCGTTAAACTCAGCATCGCTATAAACATTAAAACCGCATAGATTGCTACTTCCTTACGGTGGTCAATGTTTCTGTGTGACATGTTTTCTTCCCTATTCTATTCCCGTAAACGCTTTTTCAAAAAGAAAAAGTATGCTAAGAATATAAAATGAGCTGTAAACTTAAATCCGCATCCCTCTTTAATTATAAAAAGCTCTATCATCGATTACAGCTTCGAAATCCCCGGTGGTTATTGACAGGTCGCCTGCCTTCTTTCCTAACCGCTTTGCTTCTTTTGTCTTTTTTCGCCAGACCCTGGAACAGACATTCTTGATAGCCCGCCCTGTGTAGTTCTCGGATGTCAGGTCAACGATGCGATTGAAATCTATATCTTTATCCAGATTGTATTTGTCGGTTTTTATCTGGTAAATATCAAGCTTTGCCTCCCTGTCAGGAACAGGGACTTCAATACGTTTGCTCCTGGATAGAATTGCATCGTCAACCCTGTCCGCGCGGTTGCTTGTGAATATCGTAATGATTGGTTCGCCGCGCCTGCTGAAGCCATCAAGTTCTGCACACAACTGCAGCATGGCTGTCCGCACCTCGGCACCCGCATCTGTTTCTCCCCCTCCATTTCTACGCTTCAGTGCGAGACTGTCTATCTCATCCATAAACACTATGCATGGTGCTTTTTTCCTCGCCAAGGCATAAAGATCGCGTATATTAGCTGACGTCGTGCCGAGCCATTTTTCCACGAGTTCTGGTGCATTAACGCCAAGAAAAGGCACTCCTGCTTCGTTGGCTACGGCTTCTGCCAGCATCGTTTTCCCCGTACCAGAGGGACCAACTAACAATAGGGCATTTTGGAGTTCTACTTTTGCTTCTGCCATTTCTTTGCTTATCTCTAGGTCGAGTTGAAGCTCTGTATATTCTCTAAGTTCTTCCTTCACACTTTCTAAGCCCCCTATATCGTCATAGGTCACGTCGGGGCACTCCGTAACCAAAAATTTCTCTGCTTTGAATTTGTAAGAATCAAGAAGTTCAAGAATGTGGTGGCTTTGCGGATGAAGGTTGACCTCCTTTCCGGGGACTATTTCCTCTCTTGAATATCGGGCAGGTCTTGGGATAACGTAAATTATTCTGTTACCCCCATCAACAGAGACCAATACTTTATCGTTTTCTTTCTCATATTTTACAACGTAACCCCTGACTGCAAGAGTAGTTTTTAGCTCTTTAATCGTTTTATCCAGCTCATCTCTTGTCTTTTTTCCTTTCTGTACCTCTCTTCCAATCTCTAATCGAAGTTTATAAATCTCCTGTTCATACTGTACCAGCTGTTCTGCCTGCTTTGAGATTAATAAGTCCTCTTTTCCCTCGGTTCCATCGGTTCCCTCAAAATTAGAAATAGCCATACAAAAACATAACGTTGTTAGGTGAATAAATAGACTGCCCTAAAATTATTAGGGGAATAGCACTTTTCCTAAATTAGCCTTTTCACCTCTGTCCTATCTCCATAAATTATAATAGATGTAATAAAATCAGCACACCAAAAACAAGGTGTATTATGCTCATAAAATCAGCATAGCATCCACCATCCTGTTGCTATAACCCCACTCATTGTCATACCACGCAACTATTTCTACCATTTCGTGTTTTGATATAGGAATTGCTCTTGTAAGCTGGCTGTCAAAGATAGATGAATGAGGGTTGCCAACTATGTCTGCGGAAACAAGCGGGTCTTCACTATATTCTATAATGCCTTTAAGCTCATGCTGTGAAACGGTTTTGAACGCTTGATTGATTTCTTCTATGCTTGGTTTTTTTTCAAGCTCGCATACAAAATCCACGATTGAGCCATCTGCTACTGGGACACGCATTGCCATACCATCTATTTTACCTTTTAACGCCGGGATTACTTCTGTAACTGCTTTTGCCGCTCCTGTGGTTGTAGGTATGATTGACAAAGCACCAGAGCGAGCACGTCTTAAATCCTTATGCGGGGCATCTACAAAACGCTGGTCCGCAGTATACGCATGCACAGTTACCATAAAACCAACGTCAACGCCAAAATTATCGTTAAGCACTTTAACGACTGGAGCCAAGCAGTTTGTAGTGCATGAAGCATTGCTAATTATGTGATGTTTATCCTTATCATAAAGATGTTCATTAACGCCTTTAACAATCGTAATATCGGGACTCTTTGCAGTTGCACTTATAAGCACTTTTTTTGCGCCTGCATTCAAATGTTTTGAAGCTCCTTCTCTATCTCTAAAAAGACCTGTTGATTCTATCACGACGTCAATCTCCAATTCTTTCCAGGGCAGCATTTCAGGATCTCTCATAGAATAAACGGCAATCTTATCGCCATTAACCCAAAGATGGTCGTCATCATAACCGACTTCACCCTTAAAACTTCCATGCACAGAATCATATTTTAGCAGATGAGCTAATGTTTTTGTATCTGTCAGGTCGTTTATTGCAACGAAATCAATATCGGGGTTATTGATACCAGCACGAAGAACCAGCCTACCTATCCTACCAAATCCGTTTATAGCTACGCGTTTCATAATCCCGCTCCACTTTTTTTAGATTACTTTTTTTTTATTGTATATAAAGTATAGCCTCCTTCTATTTGAGACACAGATTTACACAGATTTTTTCTTTTTTTGTTAGGCTGGCTGGCGGGGCTACTTTTAACGGCATTGCCCTTTTCATCGTATTTTTTGGTAAAGCTTTTTGCTTGCAAAAAGGTTTGTGTTAATCTGCATTAATCTGTGTCAACGATTTATTTTCAAAAAAAAGAGGAAAAAGAAATTTTACCCTTGGTTTCCTTTATGCCCTTGTCATTTTTTCACCGCACTTTGAGCAAATTTGCTCATAGCACGGGGTTCCTCTCTTGTGTGGCTCAGTATGTCCGCACTTTGGGCATCGGCACTCTCCACCAGAACCCAATCCTCTGCCCATTCTTCCTGCTCCTGCTCCTCTTCCTACGCCGCTACCACTGCCACTCATTTTATCTTCCTCCTTTCTCTCCTCATCCCGTTTTGCCGATAAAAATCTCGTCTTCAGGCAAGCTCAGTAATTTTTCCCTGACTTCCATCTCCCATCCCTCATATTTTTCTCGCTCTTCCTCTGTCGGTTCTCTTGGAATTTCATGCTCTACTATACTCCCCAGCTCAAAAAACCCCTCTGGAAACAGCTCTGGTCTTACCTGCACCTGAAACGAAGCATTCGTAGATTTCCGGATAAATGTAAACACATAATTCCCTGTCGTCAGATGTTTCGCATCTGTCCCATCCGGGGGCTCAAGCACGTAATCACCTGTTGTTCCTTCTTGCCATGGTTTCAGTTCTATCCCCAGCATATACTTGAATGTCAGTTGCGAACCCTTGGTAGGAAGCGTGCTGATTATCTTGATGTCTTCTCTCGCTGGTATTTCTTCATCTTCATGCCGCAGGTTTGAAAGAGCCAACTGTGCTGCTCTGAAACCACTCACCACGCATACGCACGGTTTTCCATCCATCGGTTCATCTCCATGCATTTCTGCATGCAATTTCGCTATTTCTTCTATTCTTATTTTTACCCGGCTTCCTCCGGAATCTTCCATTATTATAGGTTTTAACCTCTTCATTTCTTTACCCACCTCGTCAGTCGTACATCACATTTCGGGCATGTCTCCTCGTTGCACGGAACTCCCCTTTTGTGTGGTATCGTATATCCACAATTAGGGCATTGGCATTCTTCGCTCGGACCCAGTCCTCTGCCGCCCGTTCTTCCTCTTCCTGCACCAGCACTACTACTACCACTTCCACTCATCTTATCTTTGACACCTCCTTTCCCTTACGTTTCTTCATTTCTTCTTTTCTTTTTTCCTCCTTTCTTTTCCTTTTCTCTCACCATGTCACCACGACATGTCCTTCGTTAATTTCCCTATAAGGTAGCCAAAAGGCAGCGCTATGATAAAAAGCCATACCGACGGTCTGAATTCTACGACCCACGACCACACGTCCGTATCTCCAATCACATACGCCACTGCATCTCCCCCTATCATTAGAATATACACAATACCGTAAACCAATGATAGGAAGAAACCACCGAGAAGGAAAGACAGACCCCTGTACTCGCCGTTAAAAACCCCTTTTACTCCCATCAAATACGTCGCTGCTATTACAAAGAAAAAGATTCCACCTAATGCATCAGTACCGGGAATTGGGCCCACACTTCCTATACCTGAAACCTGGAGAACTATTTTGGCTGCTCCAATGGCAATGTACAAGAGACCAAGAGCTATCGCGTATATCCCTACCGTTTTTCCTATTCCTGTATCAAAATCTGACATCTTCTTTTTACCTCCTATTTCATACATGTATTGGCATTCCAAGCACAAAGTGCCCTATTCCAAGAATTATTAATGAAATGAGTCCTGCCAGTATCATCAGATATGCTATTGCAAATAACATCCACTTCCCCGACATCTCTCGCCATATCGTCGCCATACATGCCACGCAAGGAACGTATATCATACTGAACGCCATTAATGCGTATGCCGAAAGAGGTGTGAGTACAGTAGGTAAGACCTCTGCCGTTTGCCCTAACGTCTCCATTGTTGCTACCACTGTCTCCTTCGCCATGAATCCGAAAAACAGTGCCACTGCAGTCTTCCAGTCCCAGCCGAAAATCTCGACTGAGGGCTGGAGAAAGTGACCGATCATTGCAATATACGAGTTCTCTATCACAGTACCACCCTGTGTTGGACCCCATGGTAACACCCCGAGGAACCAAACAATTATGGTTATACCAAATATGATTGTCCCTGCTTTATATATGAACCATTTCCCGCGCTCCCACATGTGTAGAATCGAAGCTTTTGCCGTTGGTATTGCGTAGCGAGGCAGCTCCATCATAAAAGCCGAGGGTACCCCTTTGAACAATGTCTTTCGGAAAAGTACTGCCATCGCTACCGCCAAAGCGACACCAAGGAAAACTATCGAAAATACCGCCGTCCCTACCATTGCTGCGGGGAATAGAGCACCTGCTATGTACATGTATATTATCATCCTCGCTCCACAACTTATTAATGGGTCCACCAGTATCGTAAGTCTTCTGTCCTTTTCACTTCCTATGGTACGGCATGCCATTA
>Ga0209986_10004258_pt1 | contig 12175 bp, 12 predicted proteins | sample BlataG_FD_183168 | JGI IMG/M metagenome (GOLD analysis project Ga0209986, IMG submission 183168) | Deep subsurface microbial communities from Black Sea to uncover new lineages of life (NeLLi) - Black_00105 metaG (SPAdes) (version 2) | ecosystem: Environmental > Aquatic > Marine > Oceanic >...
ACCGCCGTCGGCCAAAACGCGATCACCGAGGTGCGGTTGATCCGCCGTTCGGCGAGCGCCGGATCCGAGGCTGCGCAAGCCTGACAAAAGGGACCTATCCGGCGCCGTCGCGTGCCAGAATTTCGGTCATGGAAGCTCTTATCATCATTGTGGGGGCCGTGGTCCTCATCGGCCTGATCTGGGCCGCCCTACGCATCACCATCAAACGTGACCGGCAGACGATCAAAGGGGATATGGAACACCCGGACGACATCGAGGCCTACAACAAGAGGTGGGGAAAGCGGCACTAGGGTCGCGGCCCTACTCGTGTCGTAAGCGGTCATACCCCAGTCGAACAACGATGTCCCGTTCGATCTGGGGCGTTCGCCGGAGTCCTTGCTAGGTTGCCGTGATGAGGATTCCATAATGCATAGACAGATCACCCGCGACATTGTCATGGTCCGACCTTGTTCGTTCTATTTCAATGCCGAGACCGCGACCAACGATTTCTTCCAAAAGAACCTCGGCGAGAAGCGCGATATCGTCCAAGCCAAGGCACTGATCGAGTTCGACGGATTCGTGGCCAAGCTGCGAAGCAAGGGAATCAACGTCCACGTCATTCAGGACGACGCAACGGTGTTCGACACACCCGACAGCATCTTCCCCAACAACTGGTTCGTCTCGCTCGAGGGCGGGAAACTCGTGCTGTGCCCGATGTTCGCCGAAGACCGCCGGTTCGAGCGCATCAAATTCCTCGGCGCCCTGATCGAAGCCATGGGTCGCGATCATCTGAAGATCTACGACTACACGAAGCACGAAGCTGAAGGCCGGTTCCTTGAGGGGACCGGTGCCATGGTGCTCGATCGGGCCAACAAAAAGGCCTACTGCTGCCTGTCGGAACGTGCCGACGAGGGGCTTTTCCTGCAGTTCTGCAAGGATTTCGGATTCAAAGCGGTGCCGTTCCACGGATTCCAGACCTACCGCCGGCAACGTGTCGCGATCTACCACACCAACGTGATGATGGCGATCGGCGAGAAGTTCGCGGTGGTTTGCCTTGAGGCCATCGACGATCCCGCCGAGCGCCAGATGGTGGTCGACGAATTGACCGAGAGCGGAAAAGAGATCCTCGACGTTTCCGAGCACGAGATCGACAATTTCGCCGGCAACGAGATCGAATTACTCGGTGACGACGACAGGCACTACACGGTGATGACCCACTCGACCTTCACCGTGTTGACCGATGTACAGAAGGCGGAGATCGAGAAGTCCAGTGAAATCCTGGTGGGAGATGTCCAAACCATCGAGGCCTACGGGGGCGGTTCTGTGCGCTGCATGATCTCGGAGGTCTTCTGAGTCGGTTGGCCCGAACTCAGGTGCTGTCCCGGCCACGGCGGCGGCGAGATCGTCCCGAATGTCGGGTCAGCCGCCGACGAACCCCTTCCAGTTCGACATGTACTCGAGAAACGCCGGTCCGAGTCCCTCCGCGGCGAGGACCTCGCGGGCCACGGGAAGCTGACGCATCGCCGCTGTCGGATCTGCCTGAACCAGTCGCGGGAAATCATGGTTGGTGATCGCCGCGCGGCCGATTGCCGCGATATCGGCGCCACCGTCAATGGCGCGCTGCACATCCGATCCCGAGTAGAGATGACCGGCGACGGCGAGGCGAACCGGTCCCCGGTCGAGGCCGGTGAAAACCGCGAGCAGCGGCTCGGATGCGAACTGCTCATCGGCCGCCGCCTTGAACACGTCCCATAGTGAGAGGTCGATGAGATCGACCATCTGCGTCGCTACCAGCCGCTCGAACGCATCGACGACGTCCGCGGTGGCCAGGCCGAATCGTTCCGGCGAGAGTCGGACACCCACATGAAAGTCCGGACCGCAACGCTGGCGGATGCCTGCGATGATCTCGTCGAAGATCCGGAACCGGGCCTCCCGGCTCCCGCCGTAGTCGTCGGTTCGATCGTTGAGCTCACCGTTGAGGAATTCGCAGAGCAGGTAGTCGTGCGCACCGTGGAGTTCGACGCCATTGAATCCGGCCGCATCGCACCTGGCTGCGGCGGCGACGAATGACTCGATGACCTCGTGCACTTCGGCGGTCGTCAGCTGCCGTGCCCCTGTCCCGGGGTCGTCGGCGGGAGCGGCGGGGAACGTTCCGATGAGCTCCGCCGGTGCGCGGCGCCCCGCATGGTGCAGTTGAACGATCGCCACACTGCCTTCGGCGCGAATCCCCGCGGCCAGGCGAGTGAGGCCGGGGAGATGAACATCGCTGAAGCAGCCCAGCTGGCCAGGGAAGCCCTGGCCCCGCGGGTCGACATGGCTCGCACACGTCACGGTCATGCCGAATCCACCCGCAGCACGCATGGTCAACCACCGTTCCTCGTCAGCCGTAAGCGTCCCGTCGGGGTTGCTCTGCAGATTGGTGAGGGGGGACAGCATGAATCGGTTCTTCATGGCCGGCCCGTGGGTGAAGGTGACACGGTCGAACGGTGATGACACGGGCGCTCCTCATCGATCCCGGCGCTGCGGAATCAGGGTCAGTTGACGCAGGGTATCCCGCCGCCCTCGATCGGCGAACCGGCATCCGGGATAGGCAGTTCCGCGTTGATCGGGTCCGAATCCGGGTCCACAGCGGATCCCGGCGTGGTTGCAGGATCCGTTGTTGCCGAGGGCAACTCGAAATCGTTACCCAGGACCACCCGCACCTGGCCGGCCGGGACCTGGGCATCGGACTCCGCCGGGGAGTCGATGCCGAGCGCCGCGGTGATGGCGTCGGCGTCTTGTTGTGCGCCGGTCCCGTAGCCGACGACGGTACCCGGGGGCTCGCCGTCTTCGCGGTCACGGATCTCCCCGATCTGGTAGCCCTCCCGGCTCAACATGTCGGCCGTGCTTGACGCCAACCCGTAGGTGTCGCTGGCGTTGACGACGATGACCGGGATCTGCGGGTCCGGCGCCGCGGTCGGCATTGGGGTGGTGGCCGCCGATGGCCCGCCGATGGCGGCGGCGATCTCGGCGCGGATCGCGGCCGGGTCGACGATGTTGACATCCTGGCCGTCGATGTAGGCGTAACGCACCACCGGCAGGGTCCGGAACTCGACGTTGCCGTCGGCTAGCGCGGCCATCCGCCTGAACTGCGCCTCGCCCCAGCCCTGTGAGAGCACCAAATCCTTCTGCACCACCTCGATCAGGTTGCGGAGCTCGTCGAGATTGCCCAACACGCCGGTTTCCCGCAGCTGGTGGCTGACTGACAGCAGGTAGGCCTGCTGCCGATGGGTGCGGTCGAGGTCGCCGTTTTCCAGTCCGTGGCGCTGACGCACGAAGGCGAGCGCCTGCGCCCCATCGAGGATCTGCCGGCCGGCGGGAAAGTCGGCGCCGGAGTACTCGTCGTAGACATCGTGGTTGAGGCACACTTCGACTCCGCCGAGACTCTCAGTGAGGTCATAGAAGCCGGCCAGGTTCACCTCGGCGAAGTAGTCGATCGGCTGCCCGGTGAGCTCACGAACGGCGCGCAGGGTGGCTTCCCTGCCCGCTTCGCGGCCCCGGGCCTCCAGTTCCGCAGGATCGTTGACACCCTGGCTCTCCAACTCGTCCTCGGTTTGGGCCTTGGTCAGCCCGTAGGCCTCCTTGATCTTGATCTGGTCGTATCCGGTGATGCCGGTGACGGCGACATAGTCATCGCGGGGAATGGAGAAGGCGACCACTCGGTTGTCGTCACCGATGTGCACCAGGATCAACGTGTTGGTGTTGTAGCCGCCGGAACTGGAGTCACCGGCGTGCAGCTTGTCGAGAATGCTGGCCGGCAGGTCGTTACCCTGCTGGTCCTTTCGGGAGTCCAGACCGATCAGCAGAATATTCGTGCCCCCGCCGCCAGAGCGAGGAAAGTCCAGTCCGAGGGCATGCGAGACGGTGATTCCGCCGAGCACTCCCCTGGCCTGCCAGTATCCCAGGCCGGTTATCGAGAGCACCGCCAGCGCCAGCGTGGTCACCAGCACTCGACGGATGACACCCACAACTCGCACGCTCGCCAGTATGCGGGTGTTGACTCGGCGGGCGGCGGCAATACATTGACCTCATGCGAAGTTGCCGCAATACCAGTCGGCGTTGTGGGCGTGGCCGCCTCGGTGTCGTGATCGCCTGCCTAGCGATTCTGACGGGGTCCTACGTCGCCACCGCGCCCATCGCCCGCGCGGACGTCGTGCTCATCGACTTCGACGATGCTGCCGCGGTGTCCGGCTGGACGACGGTCAACGACCCCGTGATGGGCGGTCGGTCCACCTCGCAGGTCGGTTTCGGAGAGGGCGGCCTGGTGTTCTCGGGCAGCATCTCGCTGGAGAACAACGGCGGGTTCGCCTCGGCCCGCGGTCCGCAGGACCCCGATATCGGCCGTCGGGCGTCGGGGGCGACCGCGCTGCGCATCCGCGCTGTGGGTGACGGTAAGACCTACGTATTGAGGGTGGGCGTGGCTGGCCAGCCGTGGTCCTACATCCAGCGGTTCACCACTCAGGCTGGCGTTCAGCGGAGCTACGACCTGCCGATTGGCGGCTTCCAGCCGGTCGGCATGCGGCTGGATCCTGAACCCAATGCGCCGGCGACGGTGGACCCGTCAAGCATCAGCCGGGTTTCGGTCTACATTCTTGATAAGCAGCAGGGCCCCTTCGCAATCACCATCAGCGGTATCGACGCCGTCGGCTGAGGCGTTCGAGACCGCGATCGGGATCAGGACTGCGCCGCTGCCATTTCCGCCCGTTTGGCCAGCGCCAACTCCCGGATCTTCGCGAGGTCGGAGTCGGTGTAGACACCGTTGACACCGGAGATCGCGGCGAGCTTCATACCGTGCTTGAGCCCGAGCCGATAGATCTCCTTGACCTTTTCCCACTCGATATTGCGCCCGACGGTGAACGTCTCGTAGCGGCCTTCGAGTGCCAGGACGATGGTCTCGGCCAGGCAGGCGTAGGCCACGCCCTTCGGCAGGCCGATTCCCTTCATCTGCGGATCGCCGGGCAGTTCGATTTCCCCGGACTCGATGACCAGCACATCGGGCCGCTTGGCAACGTCCTCGGCCGAGAGGTCCAGTGGCCGTGCGACGTCGGTGATCACCGCGCCCGGCTTCACCTTCATGATGTCGAGCACCTTCTTGCCAGCCCCCGAGGTCGCCGTGACGATGACATCCATGTCGGCGATGTGCTCGTCGGCATCGGCACCCACGTTGATCTTCGCCCGCGGGTGTTCCCGTTCGATATCTTCCTTCAGCGCCAGCAGCTTGGCCGGCTCGATGGAGACCAGCCAGAGCTCATCGGCGGCCATCGCCAGAAGTCGGGCACACACCGAGCCGATGGCGCCGGTCGCACCGACCACCATCGCATTGCCCTTGATATGCCCCTTTGCGTCCACGTCGGCGATACCGAGTCGGCGGATCGCGTCATGGGCGGCCCACAGCGCGCCCGAGGCGCTGTAGGAGTTGCCCGTGGTGATGGGCAGCGGTGCGCGCTTCGCCACCGTGACACCGGCGTCGCCGACGACTTTGGTGAACGCGCCCAGACCCATGATCTGAGCGCCCAGCTTCTGGGCCATATCGGCGGCCGCGAGCAGCCGCGAGTAGGTGAACTCCGGATCGTGGGCCATCAGTTCTTTCGGGGTGCCGCCGACGGTGATGAGCCAGCCCTCGACCTCAGCGCCCGTCGGTGACGTGATGCCGGTGACATGGCTGTAGACGAACGGTGGCGCGTGCGCCATCAGTTTCTCCACGCCATCCATGAAGATCCCCGGCGCCACGTCGGCGACGGCATCGAGCGGCTTGACGTTGCGAAAGTACTCCTGGGACAGCGGGTGGATCACGAAGGCGAACCGGGATTTCCGCTTGAAGCCGCTCGGGTAGAGGATCCTCGGCTGCAACCCAGCCGACTGGATCATGTCGAGTAGGTCGTCGTCGGACAGCCGTGACTCCTCGGCTTCGCCGGCCACCAGCATCAGCGCCTCGAGCGTCGCCTCGTTGACCACCACATCATCGAAGGGCTGCGGCACGTCGTCGAGGATGAGGTCTACTCCACGCTCCCGCAGACTGTTCAGCCGCTCGGAGCCGATGGACGTCGAGATGAGGGTCTTGCCCTTCAGATCGTCCAGTTCAAACTGGGCGAGTTCGCGGAAGGTGGCCACCACCACGTCGCACTCCTGCAGGGCCGCCCGGACTCTGGAATCAAGGATCTTGCGGCCCGGGGCGGTGGCGGTCGACACCACCGAGGACGGGATCTTCTCCACAAGCCAGCCCGCGGCAGACACGACGCGCTCGAACACCTCGAACGGAGTGTGAACGTCGGCAAGGCCGAATTCCACCGCTGGGTCGGCGAAGCGCATGTTCTGCGTACTCTCCGCAAGAACTCGGGTGGAACGGTCATGGTTTCGACCGCCGAGCACGACCACTCGCGCGTTGGCGAAATAGCCGGGCATCTCGCCGTTCAGGTGCCGAATGGTCCACTCCTGCAACACGGTGCGCAGCCGGTGGCCGTCGGTGACAAACGTCCCGGTTGCCGCCTCCGCCGCCCTGCGAAGGCGGCTCGGATCGCCCTTCAGGGTCCGGGCCACCGCAGCGTCGTGGACTCCGCTGACCCCGATGGCCGCGGCTTGACCGGACCACGTGCGCAGTTCTTGTTCTGCCCGCTTGACGCTGCCGCCGGTTCCCACTCGGACGATCCGGAAGGCCCGGCCCAGGAACTCCACCGACTCGTCGTAGTCCCGCGCGGGGTCGCTCAGGCTGATGTTGACGACCAGCGACTCATTCATGGGATCGCGTCAGACCATTGCCTGCGAGTCGAATTCCGGGTGCGCCGCCATGAAGTCGAGCAGTTTGTCTGCGTAATCGCGGAAACGGGGGCAGGAGACCCCGGTGCCTTCGAGGTCGGCTACCGCTTGGGCCGTGCCGTAGGTGGTGGGGAACGCGAAGTAGTCAAGAGTCTCTGCCGGAAGACCGGTGAGCAGTTCCATCCCGGGGACGGTGTCGAGCAGTCCGCGCACGACCGATACCGGGATGGGCAGCCAGACCAGCCTCCTGCCGAGGTGCTTGCCGAAGATCTCGGCGACCTCGCGGGCCGACGGCGGATCGGGGTCGGTCAACTGGTAGGTCTTGCCCTCGGACCGGTCCAAGACGCTGAGTGCATCCATCGCGGCAATGACATAGTCCCGCGGAACCAGCGACGCCATCACGGACTTGTCGACGTTCGGCAGGAACGTCACGCCCGGCAGTCGCTTCATGTAGTCGGCGACGAAGTAGGGCCCGTCGTACTTCTGGGTCTCCCCGGTGCGCGAGTCCCCCACAACGATGCCGGGGCGGTAGATGGTCGCCGGCAGCCCGTCGGCCATCGCCGCGCGCACCAGTCGCTCCGCCTCGTATTTGGTTTCCTCGTAATGGTTTTGGAACTCCTGGCCCTCCTCGAGCATGTCCTCGGAGAACTCGCCGTCATAGGCGCCGGAAACGTAGCAGGTACTGACATACTGCAATCGACGGAAGTTCGACCGGGCCCGGCAGAACTGCAGCACGTTCTCGGTGCCGACGATGTTGACCTGCTTCGCGATGTCCTCAGGTACGGCAAGGTCATACACGGCCGCTAGGTGCCAGACCTCGTTGACGTCATCTACCGGGACGGAATCGGACAGCCCAAGACCCCGCTTCGTGATGTCGCCTTCGACGAGGTGGACCCGGTCCACTGTGTCGGGATGGGCCGCCTGAATCGCGGTCAGCTTGGCCTTCGCTTCATCCATGTGTCTCGCCTGCACGACGCACATGACGACTGACCCCTCCCGCTTGGCGAGGATCCCTGGGAGCAAGGCCGAACCGAGGAAGCCCGGGAACCCCGTCATCAGTACTGCACTCATCTTGTTGCCTCGCGTCCGGTTGTCGAAGACTCGGTGGGCGCTGCGCGCCCGCGACGGGTGTCTCCCCCATTCCGCATATTTCCAGAACACGCCCCGCACGACATCGAGAACGGCTGCAGAGGTCCCTTGACGTCCACGCAGGCTCGCGGGGTGAATGGATGATCTCCATTCACCCCGCGATCACGGCGCAATGACGCAGCGGAGGGCTGCATCGCCGTGACAGGGCGCTAGAGCGCAGCCATCACGGCACGCAACTCGGCCGCCAGGCTGCCGGAGCCACCGTCGTAAAGCGGTCCGGTGCCGTCGGTGAGCAGCGTCCACAGCCGGGCCATCCCGCGCGGGCGCACCGGGCGGGGCGACTCCAGCAGTGAAGTGATGTGATCGATCTCCGAGCGACATCCCGCAACCCGACCCGAGTGAATCGGAAACGGAACACTGACGCCCTGCCTGGGGCTATCGGTAGCCTCGACGGCCCGGCAGAGTCCGCGGGCCAGGGCCTGGCGTTGCTGCACCGAGGTGAGTCGTGCCACGTGTACGGCCAGCGGAGTCCCGGGGACGACCACGGCGCCCGCTTCGACCTCGCGGTTGAGCCTCGACGCGAAGAGACGGGCCTGCAGTCGGGCTGCCAGGGACGGGCGGCCCATGTCCTGCTCTTGGGCCGAGATGTCAAAGTTGCGGTCCAGAACGATGTCCTGGTTGATGTCCTGTTGAATCTGATTCTGCCTCATGGGCGCTACCTCCTCCCGGGATGACGATCTGTCATGACCCGTTTCTAGCGCCTTCCACGGTAGGCAGCCCCACCGTGACCAGTCAAGCTGGTTTACCGGTCACGGGCCATTAGAATGGGGTGATGTTGCCGACACCCGAAGAGGTGCCCGGCGCTGGGTCACGCGATACCGAAACCAGGCCCGCACCGGAACCACTGAACCGTGTCCAAGCCCTGATCAACAGCGCTGACCTGGTCTCCGGCGTCGACCGGCTGGCTGATCCGGCCAGTTCGCAGCAGTGGCTGGAGGCGCAGGGACTGATTGCCCCGGCCTGCTTTCCCACCGCCGAGGAGCTCTCCACCATCCGCGGCTTCCGAGAGGCGCTACGCGCCCTGGTGGCGCACAACAGCGATGGCCCGGCGCCCACCGAAGAGCAGCTGGCACCGCTGAACAGCATCGCCCACCTGGCCACTGCCCATGTCCAGCTCGACGCCGACGGCAACGTACGGATGGCCCCGGTCGGCGACGGGCTGCCCGGGCGGCTGCTCGCCCTGCTGCTGGTCATCGCCGACGCTCAGCGCGAGGGCAGCTGGGCACATTTCAAGGCCTGCGCCAACGAGGGTTGCCGGAGAGCCTTCTACGATCGCTCCCGCAACCATCGCAGCACCTGGTGTGACATGGGCAGATGCGGTAACAGGGTCAACAACCGGATGTTTCGTGCCCGCCGAGGCCATCGAGATACCTAGAACGAGGCCTACGGCGCGACGACGGCTCGACGATCGGTGTCACCGAAACGCACAGCAGAGCTGACCGACCCAGTTGAGCGCGGCGGAGGTCAAGTCCCGATAGCGTGACCACCGAGCGGAACGAAAGGGTTCACACTGTGGTGCGCTGTGTGCGTTTGTTCACCGGAGCCGACGAGCAATCCCACGTCCAGATCGGCAGCATCGACCTGGCACGCGGGCGAAACAACGACCTGGTTTCCTCGGCGATGGCTTCGACCCGGGTGACCGTGGAGGAGACCGCCAGCGGCGGCGCGCTGGCCTGGCATACCGCGCCGGTGCGCCAGCTCGTTGTGACGCTCGCCGGGACTCTGCGATTCATCACCCGCGACGGCGAAGAGTTCACCCTGTCCCCCGGCGACGTCCTCCTGGCCGAGGACACCACCGGTTCCGGACATCAATGGCAGCTGGTCGGCGACGATCCATGGCGACGGATTTACATCGTGCTCGCCGAGGGCGCCGACGTGCCCTTCATCGCGGACTAGCGGCCAGAAGAATTGCCGTGTACATCACCGTGCTGCTCGATGCCAGGGTCAATATCGTTGGCGTCATACGGATCCCAAATCATTGCGCTGCCGCCGATGATGGGAGTCGTCATCAGCAACCGCCAGCCTTCGGTAGGTGAGGAACGTGACGCCACGATTATCCCGGTGCTGGTAGGGATCTGGGAGGGCAACTACCGGGTATGCGGAGCCCGCAAGCTGTGCAAAACCGCGGTCCGGGCAGGTCACGATATCGGCCGCGACCGGATTGCCCGGCTGATGGGCATCGGCGGCATGCAGGGCGCCCGCCGCGGCAAGCGGGTGCGCACCACCCGGCCTGACGCGGTCGCTGCACGACATCCCGACCTGGTCGGTCGCGACTTCACCGCGGCCGCCCCCAACCAGCTGTGGGTGGTGGATCTGACGTTCGTGGCGACCTGGGCCGGGGTTGCCTACGTGTGCTTCATCACCGATCGCGGGTGCAACCAACCACCAGAGCGGGTAAGCCGCCGCATCGCAGCCCGAAGGTCAGGGCCAGCTGTAGAACGCGTACTCGACCCCACTGGCGCGGAGGTCCTTTCCGAGGCTGTAGGCCTCGCTACCAGAGTAGCGCCGTTCCAGAAACTCAAGGATGTCCGATCCCGGCTGCCCACCTAGAGCGGTGACCAATGCGGGTACGTGGTCGGCTTCCACCGTGTACCACCACTCGTACTCGCCGCCGAAGAACGCTGACACCGGCCCGCTGATCTGCAGGTCACCACTGGAATTCACCGCGGCGTCGATAACGAGGTGACTGCCGTCCTGGCGGCGCTCAATCCGCAGTCCGACAGAGCGCGGTCGATCTGGCGCGCCCTGTTCCTGGCCCTCCACGTCGAGGAACATCCAGTCCATCGCGGTCCGCCACGTTCGGTCCTGAATCGTCCACGCCCACATGACGTCCACGACCAGAGCGGAATCGCTGATCTGGACGGCGAAGTGAGACTCCGGCCCGCCCTGCCGATACTCCAGCTGATAGACACCGTCATCGCCGAGCCAAGCCTGGATGTAGGACCTCGACGCTCGCCCCGCCCGCTGGGTCGTAGATTCGATTCAGGTCGATGTCGTAGAGGGCCAGGCCGTGGTCCCTCGCGAGCAGCAGCAGGGCCTCGAGTAGTCCGGTCTCGGGGCGATCGACCGACAGTAGTGCACCGCGGGAGGTGTTGTGGCACTGCAGCATGTAGTGTCCGACGGGGCTGCCGTCCAGAGCGCCGAGGACCTCGGAGAGCGCCCCATGCGGGTCCCGATTTACCGCTCGTCGCATCGTTTCGGTGATCTCCGCCGCCCGCGCGGAGTCGGCTGAGCCGGCCGGAATAACTGCGAACCGAAAGTCCACGATCTCTGCCCCCCTTGCGGCTCCTACGCTAGGCGTAGGGTCCGACTCGAGCGCGCCTTCCGAAGAAGGCCATGGCTGAAACAGAGTCGGCGTCAGGCCGATTACTTACCCAACATTGCATCCGTCGGCTCATTCGGGAACATCGCGGGCGAGGAGATCGCTCCATGTGTCGCGTCGCACGACCAACCGCGCCTGTCCGCCGGAGACAAACGCAACCGGGATTCGGCGAGCACCGCTGTACTGGTTCGACATCGTGTAGCAGTAGGCGCCGGTGACCGGAACTGCCAGCAGGTCGCCGGTTGCCGGTCGCTGCAATGCAACTGCGTCGATCAGTTGATCACCGGACTCACAGTGCCTGCCCACAACCGTAACTGTCTCTCCTCCACCGACGCGGTCCACGAGGGTGGCTTCGAACTGTTGGCCGTAGAGAGAGACCTCCAGATTGTCGCCCATTCCACCGTCGACAGCCACGTGCGTGACAATCCCCCGTTTCACGGTCGTGACCCGATAGATGGTGCAAGCCAGTGTCGCTGTCATCGAGCGCCCCGGCTCGACGATGAGCCGCGACTCAGCGGGCAACATTTCTCGCGCCTTGTTCACCAGTTCGGTCGCGTACTGACCAATGCTCGGTGGAGCGTCCGAGTAGGTGTAGCGGACGCCGAGGCCGCCGCCAAGGTCATAGACGTCGAATTCGCCCAACTCGGCAAGTGGTTCCACCGCGGCGGCCAATTGTCCAACCTCGAGGATCTGAGAACCGACGTGGGTATGAAGACCGTCGCAGCGCAATCGCGGGCTGAGTCTGATCCTGTCGATCGCCCTGCGGGCGGCCTGCGGCAAGAGACCGAACTTCGACTCAGCGTGCCCGGTCAGGACGGCGGAGTGCGTGTCGGCTCGGATGGCCGGGACGACACGAACGAGGCAGGCCTGCCGTTGGCCCTGCTCGACGATCTGCTCCAGACGGTCGATGTCATCTTCGTTGTCAACGACGAC
>Ga0209986_10004259_pt1 | contig 12173 bp, 23 predicted proteins | sample BlataG_FD_183168 | JGI IMG/M metagenome (GOLD analysis project Ga0209986, IMG submission 183168) | Deep subsurface microbial communities from Black Sea to uncover new lineages of life (NeLLi) - Black_00105 metaG (SPAdes) (version 2) | ecosystem: Environmental > Aquatic > Marine > Oceanic >...
CCACATTATCAAGTCGCCTCTCCAGCAGCACTAGTAGACTTTCCCCGGTGATACCTGACTGTCTCTCGGCGCGAACAAAGAGCCGCCTGAATTGCCCCTCCAAAATTCCATAGGTATAGCGGGCTTTTTGTTTTTCTTTTAATTGAAGACTACGGTCAGATAGCCTGCGCCGCTGAGCTGGTTGCTGCCCCGGGGCTTTACTCCGTCTGTCCATAGCACATTTAGCAGTAAGACACCTATCACCTTTAAGCATCAACTTTTCGCCGCAGCGGCGACACAATCGGCAAACTGCTGCTGTATATCTTGCCATTTTTGCTCCTTACACTCGCCTTCTTTTAGACGGGCGACAACCATTATGAGGAATAGGGGTCACATCCCTAATGCTGGCAATATGAAGCCCTGAACTTTGGAGAGAACGGATGGCTGCCTCACGCCCACTGCCCGGCCCCTTAACATAAACATCTACTTGGCGTAAGCCATGCTCCATAGCTTTCCGTGCCGCATCACGAGCCGCCAGTTGAGCCGCATATGGGGTACCCTTGCGTGCACCCTTGAACCCGGCTGTCCCCGAGCTTCCCCAGGTGATGACATTCCCCTGTGGGTCAGTGAGAGTCACTATAGTATTATTAAAAGTGGATTGGATATAGGCTCTCCCTGCAGGAATGGACTTTCGTTCCCGTTTTCTTACCCTGGCTCGTTTCTTCTCTGGCGCCTTCTTCTCCTGCTTCTTCTCCTGCTTCTTCTCCTGCTTCTTCTCTGGCATCTCCCTCTCCTGTCTGACTATATATGAGTCTAGTTACCTCTTGGCCATACCACGCCGCTTTCCTCTACCAGCTACCGTTTTACGAGGACCGCGCCGGGCACGAGCATTGGTTTGCGTTTGCTGCCCTCTAACTGGCAAGTTATACCGATGCCTGATACCCCGATAGCTGCCAATTTCAATAAGGCGCTTGATATTAAGGTTAACCTCTTTTCTAAGCTCACCCTCAACCCTATACTCCCGGTCAATAAGCTCTCGGAGACGATTGGCCTCTTCTTCGGTAAGGCTACTTGCCTTAGTATCAGAACTGATACCGGTCTGAGCTAGAATCTTCCGGCTCAAAGTAGGACCAATGCCATAGATATACTGTAGCGAAACCCAGATTTGCTTATCTTTAGGTATATCTACCCCAGCTATACGTGGCATTAGACTCCCTCCTTGCTCAATAGATAATTAGCCCTGCCTCTGCTTATGCCTAGGGTTAGGGCAAATGATTCTGACCACCCCGTGCCGCCTCACCACCTTACACTTATCACATCTAACCTTGACTGAAGCTTTTACTTTCATGATAAATCCTGTACTACTTTAATCGATAGGTAATCCGGCCTCGACTCAGGTCATAAGGAGAAAGCTCTAGCAACACCTTATCGCCGGGTAAGATTTTAATATAATGCATTCTTATCTTACCTGAAATGTGAGCCAGCACCTTATACCCGTTAGGCAACTCAACACGAAACATAGCGTTAGGCAGGGGCTCGACTACTGTCCCTTCAACTTCAATAACCTCTTTCTTAGGCATAAACTCCTTGCCTATACAATAGTAAGCACCTCTGGTTCACCATCAGTGATAGCAATGGTGTGTTCAAAGTGTGCTGAAAGACTCCCATCAGCGGTAAGTACTGTCCAGTGGTCATTACCAACCCTAGTGCGCCAGTCACCAGCATTCACCATAGGTTCCAGAGCCAGGGTCATGCCTTTCTTCAGCATCGGTCCCGTTCCTGGCAGTCCAAAGTTGGGTATTTGAGGCTCCTCATGCATCTCACGTCCAATGCCATGCCCGGTATACTCACGCACTACCCGATAGCCATTTTTTTCCTCCGCATAATCTTGAATAGCGGCAGAAATATCCCCCAATCTCGCCCCGGCATGGGCAGCAGCAATGCCAGCTTTCAGGGCACCTTCAGTGGTTCCCATAAGCTTTTTAGCCTGTGGGCTAATATTACCCACACCTACTGTTACCGCAGCATCACCCTGAAAACCGGTGACAATGGCTCCGATGTCAAGGGATACAATATCACCTTCGTTTAGAACCCGTTCCCCGGGAATCCCATGTACTATTTCGTCATTCACTGAGACACAGAGATTGGCTGGAAATCCCTGGTATCCCTTAAATGAAGGTTTAGCTCCCAGCCTTTCTAACTCTCTAGCGGCAATAACATCTAACTCCTTGGTCTTCATCCCTGGTCTCACCTGTAACTTAAGCACCTCCAGTACCGTTGCCGCAATCTTGCCGGCTTGCCGCATAGCGGCAATCTCCTCATCGGATTTAATAATTATGCCCATCTAGCTGCAACTTCCCCATGAAGGGCTACCATTATCCTCCTCGTCACCTCGTCCACACTCCCCTCTCCGTCTATCTCTAATAGCCTAGCCGACTGAGTATAGTAATCAATAAGGGGAGCCGTTTGGGCAAAATAGACCTGTAGCCGCTTTTTAACTGTCTGGGCAGTATCATCACGGCGTTGATATAGTTCGCCGCCGCACTTATCGCACTTGCCCCAGACCTTGGGAGGAGAATCTATGCTGTGGTACGGAGCTTGGCATCGGCGGCAAATCCAGCGCCCACTGAGCCGCTTCAACAACTCTTCCTCAGATACCTTGATATACACCACCTTATCGACAGCCTTAGACTGCTGGGCTAGAGCCTTATCTAATGCCTCAGCCTGCTGTAGATTCCTGGGGAAGCCATCAAAAATTACCCCGCGTTCACAATCTAGAGCCGACACGCGCTCTAAGACCATCTGTATTGAGATGGGGTCAGGAACTAGCATCCCCTTCTCCATGTAAGGCTTAGCCTGTCTGGCTAACTCGGTTTCCTGCTCCAGTGCCTGCCGAAACAGGTCGCCAGAAGCGATATGCGCCATATTCAGCTCCTGAGCCACCATAGCTGCCTGGGTTCCCTTGCCGGCTCCCGGAGCACCCAGAAAAACAATATAGGAATTCTTTCTCAACCTCACTCCTTAGCTTATTTGATAAAGCCTTCATAGCGCCGCATGGCTAGCTGCGCTTCCATTTGTTTCATAGTATCCAGAGCAACACCAACCATAATTAATAAACCCATACTGGATAGCTGCATTACCTGGACATTGGTAATCTCACGGGCAGCAAAGGGCATCACCGCCACTAACGCCAGAAACAAAGCTCCTGCCCAGGTAATACGGCCAATGACCTGGTTAAGGTAGTCAGCGGTATGTTTACCGGGGCGAATGCCAGGGACAAACCCTCCCTGCCGCTGCAAAGTGCCAGGCAGGTCCTGCTGTTGAAAAACCACCATAGTATAGAAGAAGGCAAAGCCAACCACCAGCAAGAAATAGAGACCCCAGTAGAATAAACCCAGAGGCAGTGCTGCTCTTGGGTCAAACAGACTCACAATATAGTTGGCCAGGTTAGGGTCAGCACCGGTTGGATTGGCAAAATAACTGGCTATCATACCAGGGAACATTACCACCGACATAGCAAAGATAAGGGGTATCATCCCAGCGGTGTTTACCCGAAGTGGAATATGAGTTGACCCTGATTGACGATACATACGGCCACTGCGAAAGACACTGCGGGCATATTGCACCGGAATGCGGCGGTGTGCCTCAGTAAAGATAACTATTACCGCGATGGTGGCCAGGGCTATGAGAGCATAGGCGGCTAAACCGCCGAATTGTCCCCTAGCCAGGAAACCCTGACCAATCAGTTCCGGTAAGCCAGCCACAATGCCAGCAAAGATTATTATAGAAATACCATTGCCAATACCGTATTCAGTAATGAGTTCCCCTAGCCAGACCAAGAACATGGTGCCGGCTACTAGGGCAAAAACTATAGCTACCGTCTGTAGAGTTGCGGTGCTACTGATAACAGCCTCACGCTGGAGCAAGACTAACTGCCCGTAACCGGCAAGACCTGCCATAGGTACTGTCAGCCAGTGGGTAATTAGGTTAATCTTATTCCTACCCGCCTCCCCCTCCCGGGAAATGGCTTGTAGCCGTGGGATAACCGGCACCAGTAGCATCATAATAATTGAGGCCGTTATGTAGGGGTAAACCCCCAACGCGGCCACACTGAAATTCCTCATGGCACCGCCGCTAAACATGTCAAGCATGCCAAATATTGGCATACGCTCAAATAGCTGCGCCAAGGCATTGGCATCCACCCCGGGAAGGGGCACATGGGCCACAAAGCGAAATACTACTAGAATACCCAGGGTAATGAGAATACGCCCCCTTAAATCAGATAGATGGAAGGCATCAAGCATTGCTTGGAGCAGTCTCGGTCTACTTTGCCTTGGCCGCATGCTCCACCTCCTCCGCTTTGCCCCCGGCTGCCTCGATCTTGGCTTTGGCAGCAGCCGAGAATTTGTTGGCTTTTACCAAAAGCGGATGGCCAATATCACCCTCAGCCAGGACCTTGATTGGGTGCCGTAGAGATTTTACCACCCCGGCCGCTACCAGTCTTTCTGGTGTTACCTCACTGCCAGACTCAAACATATTGAGTTTATCTATATTAATAACGCTATACTCCGTCCTAAAAATATTAACGAAGCCACGCTTTCGGGGCAAGCGCTTAATTAAAGGCAACTGCCCACCTTCAAAGCCACGCTTCATCCTGTAACCGGAACGAGACTTCTGCCCTTTGCAGCCCCGCCCGGAATAGGTGCCATGTCCGCTACCATCCCCCCGACCCACTCGCTTCCTGTTCTTTCGGGAACCGGGAGCTGGCGCGAGTTCATCCTGCCTCACGAGCTTGCCTCCTCCACCCTAATTAGATGTCTCACCTTATTAATCATACCTCGAATTGAGGCGCAGTCACTATGGGTAACAGTCTGGTTTAGTCGACGAAAACCAAGAGCCTTCAGGGTTCGCTTCTGAACCTCATCATAGCCGATACTACTTTTAATCCAGCTGATACGCAGCTTAGCCACTAGTTACTACTCCTCCCCTACCCCAGCTTCCTCGGTTAAAGAAGTGGGTTCTTCAGCAGTTTTACTAAGGACCGGCTTGCGTTTAGCTAACTCCTCTTTAGGGTCTTTAAGCTGGCTAAGGGCAAGCATCGCTGCCTTAGCCATGTTAATCTTATTTGAGCTGCCCAACGATTTAGTCAGGATATCCTTGATTCCGGCTGCCTCAAGCACAGCTCGGATACTGCCACCGGCAATGATACCTGTGCCTGGTGCTGCTGGTTTTAGCAAGACCTTGGCCGCTCCAAATTTAACCCTTATTTCATAGGGGATAGTAGCCCCAGCTAGCGATACTTTAATCAAATTCTTTTTGGCAGTAGCGCTAGCTTTGCTAATTGCCCCTGGTACCTCGTTAGCCTTACCCACGCCCAAGCCTACATGTCCATTGCCATCTCCGGTTATCACCAGGGCGCTAAAGCTGAGGCGTTTCCCCCCTCTCATTACCTTAGCCACACGATTAATATTGACCAGCTTGTCATTCAGTGTCAGGTCTGTTGGGTCTATCCTGCTCAATGGCTCCTTCATAATACCCCTAAAACCATCCTCCTAAAATTTTAACCCCCCCTTCCGAGCTGCCTCAGCTAGGACTTTGACTCGGCCGTGATACCTATATCCACCCCGATCGAAAACTACCTGGTTTATCCCTTCACTCAAGGCTTGCTTGGCTATCAGAGAACCGACGAGCTCAGACTTGCCTGCCTTTGTTTTGCCAGCTGCCTCACTTTTTATCTCTGGGGCGAGGGTTGAGGCAGCGGCTAGCGTATGCCCTCGTGAGTCATCGATAACCTGAGCATAAATATGGTTCAAGCTGCGGAAAACACACAGACGAGGTCTAGAGGTTGTGCCCTCCACCTTAGCCCTGGCTCGAGCGTGTCTTCGGCAACGGGCTACTCTTGGCTTATTCTTGTCCATTATGTCTTCTTGCCTACAGCCTTACCTGTTTTGAGGCGAACTAACTCCCCAGCGTATCTAATGCCCTTACCTTTATAGGCATCAGGGGGACGAATAGCCCGAATTTCAGCTGCCATCTCGCCAACCACTTCCCTATCAATCCCCATAACCTTAATACGATTTACCCCCTCTACAGTCAGGGAGATACCCGGCAACGGTGATACCTCCACAGGATGTGAAAACCCGACACGAATTACCAGCCTATCCCCGGCTTTTTCCGCCCGATAACCCACACCTACTATTTCAAGGTTCTTCTCAAATCCGTTAGCTACCCCCTCAACCATGTTAGCCAAAAGACTACGGGTTAACCCGTGTAGGGAGCGGTGTACTCTGCTGTCACTAGGTCGCGACACTATCAGACTATTATTGTCTTGGGTAATAGACATATCGCGATTGAAGCGGCGACTAAGCTCCCCTTTAGGTCCAGTTACAGTGACCTCGTCCTGTTTAATGGTTACCACCACACTCGGTGGTACAGTTATCGGCATCCGCCCCACTCTAGACATATACATTACCCCCAGACTTACTTACCACACATAGCATAGAAGTTCACCGCCAACCCCCTGGCGCCAGGCCTGCTGTCCGGTCATTACGCCCCTAGGCGTAGAAACAAGAGCAATGCCCAAACCACCATAGACACGGGGGATCTCTTTTTGCTGAACATATACCCTCAACCCAGGCTTACTGACTCGCTCCAATCCAGAAAGGACTGGCTGGTTTTTACCACTATATTTGAGGTAAATCTTAATTACCCGGTGCGGCTTACTCTTAAGCACCTCATAATCACTGATGAAACCCTCATCTTTAAGGATTCTAGCAATAGACAGCTTCATCCTCGACGCTGGTATCAGCACAGTATCATGCCTTGCCATAATGGCATTACGTATTCGAGTCAACATGTCGGCTATTGGGTCAGAGATAGTCACCTTACCCCCTTAGTTACCAACTTGATTTTCGCACCCCAGGGATTTGGCCGGCGAGGGCCAGTTTACGAAAGCAAATACGGCACAAGCCAAACTTACGAATATAGGCACGAGGCCGACCACACCAGTAACATCGATTATGCTGCTGCACTCTATATTTGGCCGGGCGCTCCGATTTCACAATTTTTGACTTTTTAGCCATTCCTACCTCTACTTAATCCTTGGCGAAAGGCATGCCTAACAACTCTAGCAGATGCCTGCCTTCCTCATCTGTCTTAGCCGTAGTGATAATTGACACCTCTAGTCCCCGTGCCTTATCTATTTTATCATAATCTATTTCAGGAAAGATGGTTTGCTCCTTAAGCCCTAAGGTGTAGTTGCCCCAGCCATCAAAGGAGTTTCTAGAAACCCCCCGAAACTCACGCATACGGGGTAAGACGGCATTTACCAGCTTGTCAAAAAAGTCATACATGCGCTTCCCCCGCAGGGTTACCTTTAACCCGATAGGCATCCCTTCCTTTAACCTAAAGGCAGCTATGGATTTCTTGGCGCGGGTAGTCACCGGGTGTTGCCCTGATATAGCAACCAAATCCCTATCCGCCGCTTCCAGAGCCTTGGCATCTTGAGTTGCCTCTCCCAAGCCAATATTAAGCACCACCTTGTCCAGACATGGCACCTGCATTATGTTCTCATACCCACAAAGCTTCATCAGGCTGGGAATAATCTCTTGTCTATACCTTTCCTTCAATGGTGACATTTAATCAATTACCTCACCGCAAGTACGACAAATACGGGTTTTCCTACCATCCTGTAAGTAACAGAAACCAATGCGGGTAGGGTGATTACATCTATTGCACAGTAGCATAACATTGGATACATGAACTGGTTCCTCACGCTCTATTATGCCTGCCTGCCTAACTCGTCCTCTTGCCCTGGTATGCCTTTTGATAAGGTTGACACCTTCGACCAATATCCGTTCATCCTTAGGGTAAGCAAAGCGAACCTTACCCTTCTTGCCCTTATCCTTACCCGCGATAACCAGCACGGTATCATTCTTTCTAATCTTCATAGCCCGCTCTCACAAGACTTCAGGTGCCAGTGATATAATCTTGGTAAAATTCTTCTCTCTCAACTCCATGGCTACCGGTCCGAATACTCGAGTTCCCTTAGGGTTATTCTTGTCGGTGAGAATCACGGCAGCATTCTCATCAAACCTAATATAAGAGCCGTCGGGGCGCCGATATGGCTGAACGCTGCGAATGATAACTGCCCTGACCACATCTCCTTTCTTTACTACCCCTCCTGGGATTGCCTTTTTTACTGAAGCCACAATGATATCGCCCACACGGGCATACCTCTTCCTTGTGCCACCTGGCACACCAATGCACATCAATTGCCGGGCACCGGTATTATCTGCCGCCTTAAGTCTAGTATATGGCTGAATCATAATATTCTATCCTAAGAAACCGACTACAACTTCTGGCAAAATGCCTTTTTAGCGGTTTAAATTTCATTCTATTTCCTTGGGTTGAACCTCTATCAGCTCTCCCTTGGTTAGTATCTCAGCCACTCGCCACCGCTTCTGCCTTGAGAGGGGACGAGTTTCTATAATCCTTACTATATCTCCTACCCCACACTCATTATTTCCATCGTGAGCCTTAAACTTGACCGCTCTCTTGATGGTCTTTTTATATAAGGGGTGGTGTCTGAGTGTTTCTACAGCCACAACCGCTGTCTTGTCCATCTTATTACTCACCACCCGACCAACCCTAGTTTTGCGCTTCTTCTCCATCATCCTAACACCTACTTTATACTCAGCTCTCTCTCCCTCACTATGGTCTTCAGCCGAGCAATCTTCCTCTTAACCCTCGGAATTTCGCGGTGATTTACTAGCTGTCTAGTGGCCAGACGAAAACGAAGGTCAAAAAACTCTTGCTGAGCTGCCTCCAGTTGCTTTGCCAATTCGTCAGGGCTGAGAGCTCGAATTTCCTTAACCTTCAACTTGCACTAGCTCCTTACTTACCGAATCACCACCAATAGCCACACCGGTTTCCCTTAACACAAATTTGGTGTCTATGGGAAGCTTGTGCGAAGCCAGACGCATCGCCTCCCGAGCTGTTTCCTCGCTAACACCCCCCATTTCAAATAGAGTTCTCCCTGGCTTAACCACAGCTACCCAATGGTCCGGGGGACCTTTACCCGAACCCATACGGGTTTCGGCTGGCTTCTTGGTAACTGGTTTATCAGGGAAAATGCGTACCCAGATATTCCCACCACGGCGAATATGATGAGTAATCGCCCGTCGAGCTGCCTCAATTTGGCGAGCAGTAAGCCAGGCAGACTCTAGCGCCTGCAAACCAAAATCACCAAAGACAACCGTATTCCCGGAATTAGCTCTACCCCGACGGTGTCCTTTATGAGTCTTGCGGTATTTCACCCGCTTGGGTTGTAACATCCTTCTCCTCTTTTTCCATAGAAGTTGGCTCTACCTCCGTAGTAACATCTATAGCGGCAGTATCTTCCTCTGGTTCTGCGGAGGTTACCGCCTTCACCTTTCTTCTCCCACTTGGTTTAGCCGGCTTCTCTTCCATTTTCACGGTGGGTGCTACCTCGGCACTTTTATCGGCTACTGGCTCAGCCTGGCTCTCGACTAATTCTGTAGGAACCGACGGCTTTGCCTCCAGGCTCCGCTGATTGCTGATTCAGCAATTATCCCCTCAGCTTCTTCCACTGCCTTAGGTTCAGGAAGAACATCACCTTTGTATATCCATACCTTTACCCCAATCCGACCCAGGGTAGTATGTGCCTCAGTAAAGCCGTAATCAATATCAGCCCGTAGTTTATGCAAGGGGACTTGCCCTTGATGTATAGTCTGGCGGCGGGCTATCTCGGCACCACCCAATCTACCGGCACAACTAACTCTCATTCCCTTAGCACCAGCCTGAATGGTGCGAAGCGTCGCCTGTTTCATCGCCCTTCGGTAAGCGACACGGCGCACAATCTGCTCAGCTATCGTCTTGGCTACCAGATAAGCGTCAAGCTCGGGCTGCCGAATCTCCTGGATATTCAGCTGAACCTTCTTCCCGGTAAGTTCATCAAGGCGAAGCCTCATTTCATCAACTCGCTGTCCTCCCCGCCCAATGAGAATGCCAGGTCGGGCAGTATGGATAGTTATCAACACCTTATTTGACTGGCGGTTAATTTCAACTTGAGAGATACCAGCTTCAGCATACCAAGATTGAATAGCCTGCCGAAGTTTTAGGTCTTCATGTAAAAACTCCGCATAATGCTTATCAGCATACCATTTTGCTTGCCAATCGCGTATGACACCAAGTCTAAACCCCATGGGATGAACTTTATGTCCCATTAATCCTCCCCCTGCTCGGCGACAATAACTGTAATATGACTGGACCGCTTGAGGATAGGGCTGGCTCGCCCGCCAAAACGGGGGCGAAACCTTTTCAGAGTTTGTGCCTCATCAACATAGATGCCAACAATCTTCAAGTCCGAAGGGGACATCTGGAAGTTGTTTTCAGCATTGGCTGCCGCTGATTTCACCACCTTGGCTACAACCTGAGCCGTGGGTGTAGGAGTAAACCTAAGCATAGTCAGCGCCGTATCCACCTTCTTGCCCCGTATCATATCCACTAGCGGACGCACCTTGCGAGGTGATACACCGGTATTCTTAGCTACTGCTCTTACTTCCATCTTACGCCCTACCTAAGCAACCGACTTTTTCTTTCTTACTTGAGTAGTTCTTTCTGCCTTGGAGGAATGCCCCCTAAAGGTTCGAGTCGGAGCAAACTCGCCTAACTTGTGCCCCACCATATTTTCGGTAATGAAGACAGGCACGTGTCTCCTGCCATCATGGATGCCAATAGTAAGGCCTATCATCACCGGCAGGATGGTGGATGACCGTGACCAAGTTTTTATTACTGCCTTTGTACCGGAGCGGTTAAGCATCTCCGCCTTCTTTAGTAGTTTGGCATCTACAGCCGGTCCCTTCTTAGTTGACCTTGACATTTTGCTTACTTCCCTCGGCGCTTAACAATCATCTTACCTGACGCCTTTGATTTTTTGCGAGTTCTATACCCCAGAGCTGGCTTCCCCCACGGTGTTTTAGGACCAGGCATGCCTATTGGTGACCTGCCTTCCCCACCACCATGAGGATGGTCACGCGGACTCATAGCTGAGCCTCTGACTGTGGGTCGCCAGCCCAACCAGCGTTTACGACCTGCCTTGCCTAACTTAATACTCTGATGGTCAATATTCCCCAGCTGCCCGATAGTAGCCGAACAATCGCTACCAATACGTCTTATTTCACCGGACGGCAACCGGACTAGGGCATATTCACCCTCCTTTACCATAAGCTGAGCTGCACTCCCAGCACTCCGCACCAACTGCCCGCCCTTGCCTCTCTCCAACTCAATATTATGTATTTGACTGCCAGCCGGGATTAGCTTCAGAGGTAGAGTATTGCCTGGCTTTATCTCGGCGTCACTACCCGACATTATGGTATCCCCGACACTAAGTCCCGAAGGGGCAAGGATGTAGCGCTTCTCGCCATCGGCATAGTAAATGAGAGCAATGTATGCCGAACGGTTGGGGTCATATTCGATAGCTGCCACCCTGCCTGGAACACCAAACTTGTCCCGCTTAAAATCTAGTAAGCGCAACCTTCGCTTTGCCCCGCTGCCCCGGTGTCGAACTGTTATTCTCCCCTGGTTGTTACGTCCAGCCCTCTTTTTGAGGGGCAAGAGCAGCGATTTCTCCGGCTTGCTTTTAGTTATTTCCTCAAAAGTAGCGCCGCTCATCCCCCGCCTACCGGGAGAGGTTGGACGATATACCTTTAATGCCACCTGGGTTTCTCCTTCATAAAAGTCTAAACCCCCTCAAAGAGTTCTATCTTGTCCCCTGACTTCAGAGTAACAATCGCCTTTTTCCAGGGCTGGGTCAATATCTGCCGTCTTCCCACCCTTCGCTCCTTGCCAGGCACTGTCATTACATTAACTCCGGTCACCTTGACCTTAAATGCCTTTTCCACAGCCTGTTTAATCTGGTGCTTGTTAGCCTCTCCAGCTACCTCAAAGGCATACTTACCTTGAGCTTGGAGAGTAGCGTTCTTCTCAGTTATTAACGGCCGGCGTAACACTTGGTAAAGGTGCATTGCTTCTCCCCTTGGGCGAACTCCTGCCCCATAGCTGTTCTGCTTTGCGCACCGCAGCTACAGTCATCACTAGCATCTTATAAGAAAGAATGTCAACCACATTGAGTAAACTGGCTGGCGTCGTCTTAATCCCGGGCAGTTTACGGG
>Ga0209986_10004260_pt1 | contig 12171 bp, 10 predicted proteins | sample BlataG_FD_183168 | JGI IMG/M metagenome (GOLD analysis project Ga0209986, IMG submission 183168) | Deep subsurface microbial communities from Black Sea to uncover new lineages of life (NeLLi) - Black_00105 metaG (SPAdes) (version 2) | ecosystem: Environmental > Aquatic > Marine > Oceanic >...
CGCCGTTAGCCGCCACCAGGTGATGCGCCGCCTCCTGGAACTTCCGGTTTGCCTCTACGCCGACCTCACCGACGCCGACCGCGCCTATTTGGCCAATCAACGAAACCGCATCGCCGAGTGGTGCCGCGAGATGACTGGCTGGGTGGTCGAACAGCGGTCCGAAGGAATAGCGCTGATCGCCACAGACGAAGAAGACACGGACCTGCCGTTTCCCCGGCTGCGCGCGCTCGACTTCGCCGGCCTGATGCTGCTGAACGAACTTCGCCAGCTCGCCGATGCTGATCGCCGCATCAACGACGAACAGGCACTCCACGCCGCCGGCGAAGTTCGCATGCGCTACCCCAACGCCTTGAAGAAGGAACTCGAATCCGACGAAGCCATCAAAGACCAAGGGCTACAGCTACTTGCCGCGCTGGACCTTGTGCGCCGAGTCGATGATGGAAGCGCAGATGGCCGATGGTGGTTGTCGCCGGCCGCCGAACGATTCCGTGATCCGGCGGTCGTCGCGGTCTCGCTGCGCCTAGCAATCGACGGAGATGAGGAAATATGACCCGTCCGGTCGACTATTTCAGTGACGGCAAACAGTGGCTAGAAGCCGCCCTGGAGAAGAGGCTCCCCGAACCGATCCGAGAACGCTGGCAGCCACTTCGCGTCGGAGTTGTCAGCCTCTGGGAATATGACGCGGCGGAGTTCTGGTACGCCGACGGCCGAATGGTGTTACGCGGCCAAAATGGAGCAGGCAAAACCAAGGTGCTGGAGTTGACCACCCTCATGCTGCTGAGGGGGGAAACACGACCGGCCGATCTCGACCCATTTGGCTCTCAGTACCGCAGCATGCGCTTCAATCTGCTGCCCACCGGAGAGGGGGACGATCCACGCCCACCCTCCGATTCCGGCCTTGGATATGCGTGGATCGAGTACGGCCGCATTGACAGCCAAGGCCGACCCCGATTCTTCGTCTGCGGGATGGGGATGAGCGCCCGAAGGGCTACCGGTACGTCGAAAGTTCAAACCTGGCACTTCACCACCAGTCTCCGCCCCGGCAAGGACTTCCACCTGACCAAGGGCGGCAGAGCCCTGGAGTACAAGGACCTCAAACAGATCGACGGCATCGACCTGCCCGGCGACGCCGCCGCCTACCGGGCGCGCCTCGCCCGTGACCTGTTTGACCTTCCAAAATCCTCCTACGACAACCTGACAACGCTGCTCAAGACCCTGCGTAAACCCAAACTCGGCGAGGCGCTTAGCCCCGCGGTCCTGGAGGGAATGCTGCGTGATGCGCTTCCCCCAATCGACGACCAAGAGATCGAGAGTCTGGCGTCCGGTTGGGACAACCTCGACCGGCTACGTGGGGCCGTTCAGTACACCCAAAACGCGGCAGTCGCCGTGGCCAACTTTGTCCAGTCCGCTTGGAAGCCGTGGGCGCGCACCATGGTGCGGCATCGCGCTGATGAGTTCGTCAAAGCAACAACGCGACTGGACAACACAACCCGAGACCGCAATGACGCCCAGAAAACACTCTCCGACGCAACAGCAGCTGTAAACGCTTCGGAGACTCAACTTCTGAACGCCAAGCGGTTGCTCGGAGACCGCACCACCGAGTCAAAAGAACTAGCGGAGTCGCCCGCCTATCAAGAAGCTGCTGCCGCCGCGACCCGAATCTCCGCGCTCCAACTCCAAGTCGAAGGCTTGGACAAACAGGTCAGGAAGGAACAGAACCGCGCCGCGCAGGCAGCCGAGTCCCGTCGCGCCGCTACCGAGTGGCAGGAGAAGAAGTCTGCCGAGGTCAAGGGCGCGGAACAAAAAGTCGCCGCGGCCATCGAGCAGGTCCGTCGTGCGGCCGACACCGCGGGACTGACCGAGTGGGTCGAAGGGCACCTGTCCCCGCCGAACCCCGACACATTGCGGGCCGAGTATCAACTTCGATCCGAGCGTTTCGGCAGGCTTCGCGGGCTTCACGGTGAACATGCCAAGGCAGCCGAGACCGCTGACCGGTCCGGCGAGCGCGCTGAAGAGGCGAAGAGGGCCGCCGACGCCGCCGAGGAGCAGAAGAATTTAGCCGCCGTATCGGTAATGGGGCGAGCGGAGTCAATGCGCCAAGAGATCAGAACATGGTCAACCTCAGCCCAGGTCGGGAAATGTCCCGACGAAATAGTTGAGGACTGGTGCGATCAAGTCAGCGACCTGACTTCGTTCGATGAAGACACAGACGATGTCGTCGCCGCAGATTCTGTCGTGGCGTTGATGCGCTCGCACATCGCTCAGGTACGCATCTCTCTCGGTGCTGAGCTATCGGAACTGCGTGAGCATCGAGTGCCCCTTGTCTCCCAGCACGAGGTGATTAACGACCAACTTCAGCGGGCTCTGTCCCAGACAGAAGTGATCCCCCCGACACCGATCTCATGGTCACGGCGAGAGCGCCCCGACATTTCAGAGGGACTCGGTGGACCCCTCTGGCGGCTCGTCAATCCCGCACCCGGCTTAGGCGAAGAGACGCTGGCACTTCTAGAAGCGGCGGCCGCCGCGGCGGGGTTGCTCGACGCCTGGGTGTCAACCGACGGATCCCTTGAAACTAGCGACGGCCGCGCTCTCGCCGACATTCAAGTGACTGACACCGGTAGCCGGCCACCGGTCAGCCTTCTGGCCGTTCTCCAGCCTGATGAGCAGAACCATGTCGAGCGCTCTGTCGTGGAACGCATCCTCGCCGGCGTTGGTTGGCGAGAGACCGGTAGTGACCATGACGCAGGAGACTGGCTCTCCGCCGACGGTAGTTGGCGCATCGGCGGACTGACTGGGCGCGCCGAACCGATTGGCCCCGCGTCCTACCTAGGTGCCGCGGCCCGAGCCGCAGCAAGACAGCGCTCGATAGAGCGCCTCGGGGCACAGTTGGAAGAACTCGATAACCAATTGTCGGCCATCGACGGGCGGATCGGTGAGGTCCAAGCCCGAACTCGCCAGCTCGACAAGGAAGAGAGACAACTCCCCAACGCCGCGGAAAGGGCTCTGCAGGCAGAGGTTTCCCGGCTGGCGGAACGATCGCGGGTTACCCGGCTGGCCATCAAGAAGATGGGCGCCGCCGCCTCTGCTCATCAATCTGACTTGGCACTCCAGGACCGAGCGTGGTCGCAATTCGCCGATTACGCCGCCGAACATCGCTTCGCCACCAAGGATCTCGACGGTCAAAGCACAGCCTTAATGGCGTACGGCACTCGCATCGGTGATCTAGACGGCGCGTTGGGAGTCCTAAGCCTGGCTGCGAGTGCACTCACCGAGGCTGATCGCCGCGCCACCGAACAAGAGTTATTGCACGCCGGATCACAAGCCGAGGTACTCAGGCTGGCCGGAGATCACCGCAGCGCGCAGTTGCAACTTTCCACTGCACAGAAATCGCTCAACAGCGACTATGGCGATCAATTGAAACGCAAAGAGAACCTCGACGCTGATATCGCACGCTTGAGCGCCGACATTGAAGAGACAAACGAGCGGTGGGGCTTGGCGCGCTCCGCCGAAGGTGAAGCCAAAGGCCGCTTAGGCGACTACGAAACGAAGAGAAAACTCGCCGAAGAGCACCGCGACACGAAGATGCTCGAATTATGGGAACTTCTCGATCAAGATCTCGTTGAGCCGCTCGGGATTCCAGCCCCCGAGAAGCGCACGGTGGCATCGGCCCGCGACTTCGCGACAGCCATAAAGCGTGACATTCGTGAACAAGATGCCGGCACGTTCGTCGAGAAGACAGCTCGACGCTGCCTCAGCGAGGTTCGAACACTGCGACAGGAGATATTGCCAGACCGCGACGTGCGCGTGGAGGACGAAGACAGCCCACTCATGCGGGTAAGCATCCTCATTGATATCGAACGCGGATGGTTGGCACCCATCGCCGCCGCTGATGCGCTAGCCGCGCGTGTCCAAGAGCAGCAAGAGAGGTTCGACGCCGAACAGCAGCGAGTGCTCACCACACTGTTGGGTTCGACGTTCATCGAGCACCTCAAAGACCGGTTGGACTACACCGCCGACACGTTCCTACGCATCAGTGACCAACTCGCGGCCCGGCCCACCCGGCAGGGACACATCGTGCGGGTGGACTGGTTGGCCGACAAGAATGATCCCGCCGCCGAAGCGGTGGTGACTGCACTGCGCCAGGGCTATCAGCAGTTGACAGCCGAGCGACAAGAGATCGTCCGCGACTTCCTGCGACGCCGGATCGAGCAGGCGCGCAGCGAGGCAGCCGCCGATGGCGCCCCGCATTGGAAAGAGCACCTCGCCGAGGCCCTGGACTATCGTCGGTGGCTCCGCATCACGTTGAGCTATCGGGCCGGAGCATCCGGAAAGTGGGGGGTCCTAGATGCGGCGCGTCATGGCGCCAAGTCCGGTGGGGAGAAGGTGATTCTGTTGGCCCAACCCTTGTTTGCTGCTGTCGCTGTGGCGTATAACGCCGCCGATCCAACCGCTCCTCGTAGTGTCTGGCTAGACGAGGCCATGACGGGAGTCGACCCAACCGTCAAGGCGTCGTTCATGGGACTCTCGGTCGACTTCGACCTTGACATCATGATCACAGCGTTCGACGAGTGGTGCAATTACGCCACCGTCCCGGCCATCGCGATCTATGACCTCGCCCGTCAAAAGAACATCGCCGGCGTGGATTGCCAAACCTTTCTCTGGTGCGGCGGGGAACGTATCGAAGTCGACGTCGAACGTCTCGGCGCCGCTGCGCCGGACGTGACGGGCGGGCTATTCGAGTTCGTTGATGAATGAGATACCGGCCGGCCTCAAGGACTGGGCGCGCCTCGCGGGCCCAGCCGTTGTGCTTGCCGCGGTGCGTGACCGCGCAGCGAGGGGGGCTGCTACCGAGACTGGCGACCTCCGAATTGCCTTAACTCACGAACAGCGCCGTGAGGTTGGCCGGCTACTCGGGAAGCCCTGGGAAATGAGCGGAAAACCGTTGCGGCTGCAGATCCTGGCCCGCGCGTTGGCCGACCACGGATTGTCGGTACGGGAGTTTATCGAAGGCTTAGACGGTGCCGAATTGGTTAACCTCCGTGTTCGGCGCGCGGAGGAGCGAACCTCAGCCCAAGAGGCAGCGGCGGCGGAGCGAGATGCCGCCGGCAAGGCATTGCGTGTGGTGGGTGTTGAAGATGCCGCCGCTGAAACGTGGATCCTCGACCAGGGACTTCCCCGGGCCGGCACGGGCGAGTTACTGGCGCTTGCCCAAAGAGTTGCCGCCGTATGGCAACACCTACCCGCCCAGTCTGGATCAATTCCGTTGGCGCAGTTAGCGGCCCGAGTTGCCGATCACAACGCCCACGCGCTCGACTTCAAAGATCCTTTGGGGCGTGCTGTCGTCCGACTCATTGCGGCGCAATACCGCGTACCGAGGCCGACCCGTGGTGGCCGGATCTGGCGGCAAACCTGGGCGTATGTCGGAGTCAAATGTGATGGGGTGTCATCTCGGGTTTTGGTTCTCAATCTCCCACTAGCCGGTGATTCCCCAGCGGCGCGGTGGAGCGCCGCCAGCGCGGGTGAGCCGTTGTGGCTGACACTGCGGTCGCTGCCCGCCGAATGGTCGGTCCACGCTTCCGCAACAGTTTTCGTTTGCGAGAACGTCACCGTCGTCGAGGCCGCCGCCGACCGACTCGGCCCCGAGTGCCCACCAATGATCTGCACCGACGGCTACCCGGCGAACGCCGCCCTCGACGTCATCGCGGGACTGTCCGAAGTCGGCTGCCGCTTCAAGATCCGCGCCGACTTCGATGCTGACGGCCTGGCCATCGTCGAGCAGATCCGATCGGTTGCACCCAGCGCCACTGGGTGGCGCTACGACGCCGCGACCTACGCCCGGGCTTTGCAGGCCTCGGTCCAGGCGGACGACCACCAGGGCGGCTTCGACGAGTTACAAGACCGGTATCGGCAACACGGAATCCCAATCCACGAAGAATCTCTACTCGACGCACTTGTGGAAGACCTTCGCGCCCACGCCCACGCTCTCGCCACTGACACATCCTTCGCCTGAACAGGGACGTGCCGTTCTCGCAGTTGGGGGGGCACCTCGGAACATTTCACAGTTGGCGAGCATCACGATTGTCATACCTGAGACATACGATGAAATACCAGGCCGCGAGGCCGTCGATGACCGAGGAAGGGGGATTGGTATGGAAGATGCATCAGTGCGGCACCGCCGCTACCTGGCTCGCCGTGCCGCGCGCACTGCTCCTCCTGCGGGAGAGTCCGCCCGTCGGCCGTGGTCGATCCCGGACGCGAAGATCGCCATCGACCCCTCACTGACCGTGGTGGAGGCCGCTATGCAGATCGGCCGCACTGCAAGCGCGGTGGAGTCGCTGCGCAGCCGGTGGCGGGCCGGCAAACTCCCCGCCGCACTGGCCGCCCGCTTACCCGCCGCACCTGATCGCCCGACGGAGGGACACCGCCATGTCGACTAAGCCGCACATCGTGGTCACCGCCGACGGGAAGGTATGCGCCATCCCAGCCGGAGACGGGAACATCGACACCTTTCTCGACGAGTATCTGTGCGGGGAGGTCGGCACTCCCACACAGATCGTGGCCATGAGCCGCGCTCAGGTGCTGGCGCGCATCGCCCGCTCGGCGCTGCCGACAGGGTTCCCTGATGCCGACGTGGTGATCGGCGACCCATCCCGGGAGGGTGGGTTCACCAGGGGCTGGCTGGAATCCACCGTCGCCCGTTGGGAGACAGCGGAATTGGCGCACCAGGCCGCCGAACCGTCAACCAGTGAAGTCCATGCCGGCGAGACTGAAGCGCCTGACACCTCAACAACTGCCGCCGTCGAGGACGGCGACCAGAAGGCCTGGGCACCAAATACCCGCGTGTGGACCGATGTACCGATGTCGGCCGATCAGTGGATCGTCATCGTCACCAGCCGCGGCATCGTCAGCCCCTCGGGGATGGTGCGCGCCGGTGCGCTGCCCGACGCCGCCGCCCTGCGCCGCTTCATCTTCTGGAAGTGGACGGCCCCCGGACACACCAAGGAGATGCCCCAACTGTGGCTGACCGACGAGGCCTTGGCTGGTGTTGGCCTGACCGAGGAAGTGATCTCCGATATCGAACTCTCTGATCTACCGGCGTTGATCGGTGAAACCTTCGGCGCGGAGATCACCCGCAGCAAGTCCGGTTGGCTGACCGCGAAGTTCCCCAACGACAGCGGCGAGACCAAGACGGTGTATCTGGTGATCGTCCCGTTGCTGTGGCACGAGACGTCTAAACAACGCCCCGGCGACATGGGCCTGGCCGGCTTCGAGGGGCAGGAAACCGAACTGCCCGCCGATGAGACCCAGGCCGCGCACCTCCTGGCTGACCGGATGGCCTGGCTGGCCAAAGTCGGCGACGCCGGAACCGTTCCTGCCCCCACATGGACGACCGTCGGCGCACAATTGCTGAACCGGATCCGCGGCGGCCGTAAGACCCACGACATCCGACCCTGCCCCCTGCCGGAACTGGTTCGCGACTCCCTCGACGGCGAGCTGGAGCCCAACCTCCTGCGATTCAGGGCGGGTAAAACGAATCCCGAGACCGGCTTCACCGACAAGGTCCCGAAGCGCAGCCATGACGGCTATTTCTTCGTCACCGTCGACCAACGCGCGGCCTATCTTGCCTCAGCCGGCCAGGTATTCCTGGGCTACGGCGCCCCCCGCGAGAAGCGCGTCACCCGCAAGATGTTCGACGAACAGAAGCCAGACTTCGGGCTCTACCGGGTCAACCTCGCCCCAGCCAACCAGTTCGACCTGGACCCGATGCTGCCGCTGCCCCACCCGCACATGCAGTGGGATCAGCCGACCACCTTCTGGGCGACCACGGCCGGCATCTTGTATCTGATGGGCCCGCGCGAGAAGGGCGGAGCTGAACTCGGTTTCGACGAGCTGGCCATCGACGGCGCCTACCTCTGGCCCCAGCAGCAGGTTCTGCTGAAGACCTGGACCGACAAGCTGCGCGTGGCATTGAAAGAGGCCCGAGAGACGGGCCGCACCGACTACCAACGCTTCATCAAATCCATTTACACCTCCTACATCGGCCGGATGGAGACCGACTGGCCGCGCGGACTCCAGGAGCACGAGCAGCCCGCGTGGTCGGCCACGATCCGCGCGGACACCCGCTCACGCGCCTGCCGCTACGCCGCCCGAATCGCCGCCGAGCACGGGCTGCATCCGGTGGCCGCCAACGTCGATTCCTGGACCTACCGGGTTCCCGAAGGCGCCGACGTGACGGTGTTCAACGACGCCGACATGACCAGTAACGGCAAGTACGAGATCGAGGCAATCCAGCCCGGGCCGAACGGCGAAGGACCGTCCCCCGAAAGCCTTCAGCAACTCGCCAAGACCTTCCACGCCGCCGGCCGCACCCAAGAGACCATCGCCGCAATGCTGGGAGTTGACGCCACAACCCTTGCCGGGTGGCTCCGATGAAGAAGTGGCGCACCCGCGACATGCCCCCAGCCGACCCCGACGAACGTGCCACGCAGACCTCTCCGCGGCCCACACCCCCGCCACCGAAGACCACCCCCGCCGGCCCGCCCCGAACCGGCTTCAAAGCGGCCCTGCGCGCGCTACGGGAACGGAAACTCGGCGAGCTGCTCGACACGGCCAAGTGGCGCAAGCGCCCACAGGCCGAGAGGGAGGCCGAAGCAAAGGCGCGAGCAGATCGGGAGATGGCCCGGCGAATTGAACGCCAGACCGGAAAGAAGCCGGCGGAGAGCACGATCCGCCGCAACGCGGCCAAGGACACCGCTCCCCGCGGCGTGGACCAGGAGCGTTTGAATCGGCAGGCCATCATCGACAGGGTCGGGGGAGTAAAGACGTTCGCGTCGCAGGCGAATGTGTCGGAGTCCACCGTGCGGCGGTGGCTGGCCGGCAAGGCAGTGATCATCGCGCCCCTCGCGGTGACCGGCCCGATCACGATCTTTTTCACGGTCGTGTGCGATCTGTGGCACACCTCTGCGGACCCCAAGAAGGGCAAACGGCCCTCGCCGCAATTCGACAAAACTCTCAAGACCATCGGCCAGGGCGGCGGATGGACCGGCGTCAGGCCGCTGCAACTGAGCGGTGAGGACGCCGCAGACTTTCTCCAACTGCTCGCCGACGGCGACCAGCAAGCACTCAAGGACAAACTGGGTGAACTGCTGGAGATGTACGAGCTGAACGGCGAGGTGTCGGAGTGGGGATCGGCCTCCATCCGCTGCGAGGTCAAAGAAATCGTAGAGATCGCCGTCTCGGAGGGATAGAGCGCCCGAGTAGTTGTCGGTGGGCATCTCTAGACTTGGGGCTGTCGGGACAACAGATCCGACACCACATCCGGCCAGGCCCGCGCGGCCCGGTCACCAACGAAAAGAGCAATACACATGGAACCCAACGAGTTACGGACGGGCCTGCTCGTCCAGCACACCACCGCGCGGGGAACGGACCTGTATCAGGTGTCTACCGTTTACCCGCAGGGAGCGGCCATGCAGTGGGTGTACAGCCGCACCGGAGAAGATGGCTACCTGCCCTCGCGCACCTCGGTGGTCATCTTCTCCAGCCGCGACATCGAGCGGCATCTGCGCCCGGCGTCGACGCAGATGGCCAACCGCTTCCAGGAGGCCCTCGCTGGCAGCCGCGCCGGAGTGGGGGCCTAAACCATGCGGCAGCAGACGAACCGGGAAACCTCGCCAGCGGCCGAGTTGGTGGACTTCGCCTACACCGCGGCGGTCACCATGGCGCGGAAGCGCTTCACCTCCCCGGAGGACGACTGGGCGCCAGTGCTGTTCTTCCACACCCCGGCCGGGGTGATGCACGTCGTGGCGGTGCCGATGATCGCCGGCCGCAAAGACGACATCGCCGCGGCGATCGCCGCCATGCTGAAGATGAACAAGGCCACCGATGCCGCCCTGCTCACCTCCGCGTGGATGGTGGCCCGCCCCACCGAAACCCCGGGCGCCACCACGGTGCGGCCGTCCGAGCAGCCAGACCGCCGCGAGGTGCTGGTCCTGACCGGAGTCGATGACGCCACCGCCATCACCCGGGTGGCGTTCATCAAGCGGCATCCTGAGCGCCCGCCGACCCTCGGGCCGTTGGATGACGTCGGTGCAGGACCGGAGATTGCGGGCCGGTTCGCCGATGCGCTGCGGCTAGGCATCGGCTGAAAGTCCATCAACGCCCATCGCCATCAAGGAGGAACCATGACCGAAACTGATCTAGTCAGCACCGCCCGCCGGCTGGCCGAGCGCCACCACGCCGGCCAGGTCGACAAAGCCGGCGCGCCCTACATCGGCCACATCCTGCGGGTGGCCGACCGTGTCAGCCATCTCGACTCGGAGGCGATCGCGGCAGGTCTGTTGCATGACGTCCTGGAGGACACCGCCGCCACCGAAGACGAGCTGGCCGCGGCCGGAATCCCGGCCACGGTGATCGAGGCGGTGGTCTTACTCACCAAGACCGGCGGACCCTTGGCGGACTACTACGCGCGCATCCGCAACAACCCGATCGCGCTAGCAGTCAAACTCGCCGACATCGCCGACAACAACGACCCCAGCCGCCAAGCACTGCTGGCCCCGGAAGTTCGCCAACGCCTGCAACGTAAGTACGCCCAGGCCACCGCCGCCCTCACCCACTGAAAGGAGCACGCCTAACCACAACGGCCTGCCCGACACAGCCGACTTAAGCCCCGCTCGAGCCGGCGACATCGCTACAGTCATCCCAGCGCCCCACACCACCGCGTCGGAGTGGGGCGCACAACAACACAACCGGCCGGGTGCGTGTCGCCCGGTCCACATGAGACAGGACACACCACATGCTCTTGACCGAAGAGGAAATCGGCTCCCGCGCCGGCCTACCCGGCCCCGTCGTGGCCGAACTGCTTCACCCCCGCAGCCAATCCCAAGAACTCACTGCGGACACAGGCCCGAAATACGGCGCCGAGGACGCCCTGCGCGCCGAGATCGCCGCCGCGATGTTCGCCTTCGGCATCCGCTGGAGATGGGTCCAATCGGCGCTGTCGACCATGCCCGACGATCTGCCCACCTTGCAGCGCGCCCGCCGGGATTGGGCCGAGTTGGCCGCGGAAACGGCCGAGCCGCCGTCTCGCGGCCGGGTATGCGTGGAGTCGGCGATGGTGACCGCGCTGATGGTGCTGGCGTTTCTCCTCGGCCTGCTCGCCGGCTTGGCAGGGGCCGTCCGATGACGACTGCAACAAATCGGGGGACATGCCATTTGGCCTGGCCCCGGCGCCGGTATCCCCGCCTTCCCGGGGGCTGCCGCCCGCCTACCTCACATAAGAAGGAGATGAGCACGTTGCCCGAGGGTGAACTCGTATACACACCGGAAGCCCCATGGCTACCGCCGGCTGACCCGGTGAAGTTCCCCGAGGGCCGACTCACCCCCAAGTGGGTGGGTGGGGTGACCTTCGGCAACCCGGGGGCACCCCCGGTCGACTTGGTCGTGCGCTCCCACCTCAATCCGATGGAGCCCAACGACCCGCGGTACATGGCGGCCTGGCGGACCTTTTGGCGGGCCTTATCGTTCGCCAACCGGAAAAAGGTCTACCTGATGCTCATGCGGTGGAAGGAAGCCGCGCTGGAAGCCCAGGACCGCCCCGACCTCTCCGAGGAAGAGGCGACATGGATCAGGCGCTTCCTGCCGAACGTCGATGCAGCACTGGGGCGGCTCCAACGCGCGAAGGCGGAGCCCATGTCGTGGGCCGGCGCAGAGTTCAGCAAGTATCAGCCCGAGCATCGCGCAATGATGGAAGGCCTCATCGGGGCAATTGTGTTGCACCGCAAAGGCGAGATCAGCGACGCCGAGCTCTACACCATTCTCCAGGCCATCGACGTCGATCCCGACGACTTTGACGACGCGATCCACACACCGAACCTGAATCGGGTCAAAAAGGCGTGCGTCACCGGCGAGCCCTTCACCTGGGAAACCACCTACCGCAATTCCTGACCGCGGCTACTGCAGACGAGGCGTCCGCCGCGCGCTGGGTGTGCCCGCCGCGATCCGGCACCGGGGTCACTGCGGCGCGCGTGCACGTCTAAACGCGCACCCGGCGGGGACATGCTATTTCCGCTGGTAAACCGTGCGCGACGAAAGAGATGCCGTGCCCTGCCGTGCAGGCCCATAACGACTGTCGGGCAACGGAATCCACCACTGCGGGGGCAACCGTTTGGCGAA
>Ga0209986_10004262_pt1 | contig 12171 bp, 10 predicted proteins | sample BlataG_FD_183168 | JGI IMG/M metagenome (GOLD analysis project Ga0209986, IMG submission 183168) | Deep subsurface microbial communities from Black Sea to uncover new lineages of life (NeLLi) - Black_00105 metaG (SPAdes) (version 2) | ecosystem: Environmental > Aquatic > Marine > Oceanic >...
CTCCTTGTATACAACCTCCCCCGATTCAATTTCACTCGAAATATGCGTTTTCATACATGTACAACAATATACAATTGAAAAATATGCGATCGCAGTAAGTACACCAACACAGGAAGGGTATACCAAACACGGTGATTGGTGGATATATCTGGGACCACCTATAATCAACAAATGCCTGTACTTCTCCTTGTATACAACCTCCCCCGATTCAATTTCACTCGCAATATGCGTTTTCATACATGTAAAACAATATACAATTGAAAAATATGCAATCGCAGTAAGTACACCAACACAGGAAGGGTATACCAAAGGTTCCATGAGAGTGCGCTACTTAAAAGGGGATGCCTATTACTTCATAGCAGCATAATATAATTGAATGTAGTCAGCACCTGGCTTATTCCAACTCCAATCCTGCTCCATTACTCTCTTTTGCAGACCACGCACCCACTCCTTGTCATTATAGAATGTATCAAGGGCACGATTCAGAGCCCAATCCAATGCTCCCTCGTCTGTACCTTCAAAATTAAACCCATTAGTAGCATCTTCAACACCACTACCTTCTTCCCAAACCTCACCCTCCATCTCCCAGGCAGCCCTAGCCTTGTCACTATCTAAATCAAACACAGTGTCAGCCAGCCCACCTGTCTTTCTCACTACTGGCACACTACCATACCGCATTGCAATCATCTGAGTGAGCCCACAAGGCTCAAACATAGAGGGAACCAGAATATAGTCACAAGCTGCATAGATTAAATGACTGAGAGGCTCATCAAATGCAAAGCAAAATGCTGCATTGTCTCCTCCCAGCCTACTAGCCAGACCATCAAACTCAGCCTGTACCTTGGGATCAGGAGCAGAGCCCAACAAGACAAATTGTCCACCACGATCTAATGTACGCCAAGCAGAATGAGCGATGAGATGAGTTCCTTTTTGCTTGGTAAGACGGGTGACCACTCCCACCAGAGGCTTGTCGCCCCATCCAGTCAGATTCAATCTACGTCTCAACTCTTCTCTAGCTGCTGCTTTGCCTTCCACTACTGTCTCTGATGTATAACCCATTGGTAAGAATACATCAGTCTCTGGATCCCAAATATCAATATCTATGCCATTCCTAATACCTTTGAGCTTTCCATTGTTTGGTGCAATAGCAGCATTCCCACCAATTTCCCAAGCATACGTTGGAGACACAGTGGTGAAGCGTTGAGAATAGAAAGCTGCCTCGCCAATCTTCTTCTCCCCATAATTCAAGTTGTGAATTGTAAAGATAATCTTGGGTTTCCACAGACCATAATGGTGATACTCATCCCAATATGCCTTGGCCACATCAGCAGTAGACCAATCATGACAGTGAATGATGTCGTGTTGACGTCCAGTGCGCACCAAAAACTCCAGAGCTGCTCTACTGAAGAATTCAAATCTACCAGCATCTACTTGACCACCATGGTATACAGGACCATTGAACATTCCATTGCCAGCTTCTATAAAGAATACTCTCAGCCCCTCTACAACACATTTAGATACCCAGATACGTGTACCTGCCCATTCAAATTCAGTTTCAAATTGCATGTCACCAAGTAGTGGAGATTGAGCAAAGAAGTCGTAGCGGGGGAGGATGACTTCCACATTGTGTCCAGATTCTTGAACGGCACGGCCGAGAGCGGTGACGACGTCTCCTAGTCCTCCTACCTTGGCAATGGGAGCCATCTCAACTGCAATGTGGCAAATGTTGAGAGGGGGTTCACTGACAACAGAGCCAGTCACTGGAAGGTGATAATCTAGACCATTGTTGTTATCATAAACACCACCTTCTGCAGAATTACTAAACACAAACTCCACGCTGTAAGCATCTTTGGGGACTTGAATGCTCGAAGTAAAGTGTTGCTGACCCTCATCACTGGGTGCCTTCATCTCAATGCTGGTAAAGTTCTTCTTGTGACGCCATCGATTGTATCCTCCAGTCAAATAAATCCTCTCAGATCCATTGAGATTGGTGTTGGAAGGATTGTAATGAATGGTAACATCACTGCCTGCCTTGACATCGCCTGGGGTGGTGAACAACACATGACGCATCTGCTTTCTTCTCACTTCCTCCGTCTTCTTCTGAGCTGCCTGCCTGACAGCCAATCTACGAGCCTCCTTCTTAGCTTGTTTGTCCTCGCGAGCTTTGCGTTCTGCTCTGATACGAGCCAGGATCTTGCCTTCCATAGACTCAGCCCAAGCTGAGGGAGAAGAAACTCCAGCTGGGAGGGAGACGGGGATCTTGTGATCATTGCTATTGTTGTTGTCGTAATGCTCGTAGTAGTTGAAGACAAAGTTGAGGACACAAGCATCTTGGGGAACTGTGTATGAAGCCTCCCACCATTCACCATCTTTAGCACTACTACTACGTTTCATCACAACATCCTGAGGACTCTGCCAGCTGTTGAATCCGATCTTCAATACAAGGTGCTGATCATCAGGGATGGGAATGCCAGCCAAGCACCCAGCTGCCTTGTTGTACAGAAGTTTGATGGTACTACCTGGTGACACTACTGAAGAAGAAGAAGAAGATTTACCAACTGCCCCCCCTCCTACTATATGTATATTCCAGAATGGAGAGGCGTCAGTGACTGCACCTTGCTGCCATCCTTGGTAATTATCTTTCAATTGTTGGACAGCCTGCTTGGCAAGATCTGCATCCTGTTGCTGAGCAGCAGCTTCACGCTCGGCAGCCAGCCTCTCCTGTTCATTTCTTTCAGTCTCTTTAAGAGCCAGATAGGCTGCTTCTGCACGCTCAGCTGCAGCATCAATCCATGAATCTTGCGTCATGGGACCAGTGACAGGAATGACGAAGTTAATTCCACTATTGTTGTCATAGTTGTTGTTGCTATCACTCACTACAAAGTTGAGCTCAAACGCATCATTGGGGATTTCAAACTTGACAGACCAGAAATCTGTACCATCAGATCTGGGGGTATCTGCAGCAGGTTGCATGGTGATACGATCACCCAGAGGGGAATCCAACTCCCAAGCATTATACTTTGGGTGCAGCTGCAATTGAGAGGAATGTCTTAATATCTCAGATTGGGCCTTGTTGAAGAATACTACACAGTCAGCACCAGCAACTGGTTTTTCTGGTACTGAAAAGTAGAGCCAGCCTTCTTTGCCTGCTATCACCTCAGCAGGGGAGTGGGATGTGGCTTCTGCTTGTGCAGAAGAGCGAGCTGCTGCGAATGGATCTTTAGTCTTCTTGGGAGTGGTAGAGGCTGGGATACTAGCAGTACTACTGACAGAAGAAGAAGATACAGGCGGTAAGTCAGCAAGAGCAGGTGGCTTTGACATGGTTGTTGTACGACGTGTTTTGTTAGTTTTAGCTTTTGGTTTTAAAGTTGAGCTGGATGTGGCTTCTACATTGTCCTTGTCTTCAACCGACTTGGTGGTAGCAGTAGTGCTGCCGCTGCTGCTAATGGTACTGGCGACAGAAGAAGATGTTGGCTCCACCGTCTTCTTCTCCTCCACTGGTTGTTTATCCTCAGCAGCTTCTTCTTCTACTTCATTAAAACGAAAGACAATGGTATTATCATCAGCCTTGGCAGCACCACTAGTAGTATCAGCTCTGGAGCTGACTACTCTATTATTAGTTGGGGAAGAGGAAGATCTCCTCCTTCTGCCTTGACTACTTTGATCAGTTGGCTCACCAACAGACATGGCCTTTGGTGATGTCATGTTTTTCACAGCGGATGAGGCAGGTTGGTCGGAAAATTTAAAGATCAAGGTGTCTTCATCCAGTTGCTGCATGACAACTCCATCTTCCAAGTGTTTGATGGTGGAATCTGATGATTGTGCACCCTTCTCCTCCACTACTGCATGAGCTTGAATAGTATTTGAAGGTTCCTCTGCTAATACTGCTTCTTCTCCAACATATTCGAGAACAGGAATATCTTCACCCAGTGACAGAGCTTCAGATCTGATACAGCTATGTTGCTGGAGAAATGTGGAGCGCTGATCGTCAGCCATGGTGTCGAGGTGTTCTGCGACGAGAGACCTGAGGCGGGCATTCTCCTCTCTGAGAGACTGCAACTCGGAATCCTCATCTGCACCTCCTGATGACGATTTTACAATGATGAATGAACTCTTGTTCTTATAAGCATAGCCTGTGAGTTTTAAAGTGGGACAAGATGATTAGATTTATTGATCAACTTTGAAAAAGCAGCAAAGAAGGCAATATATGGCGCATTGACGGTATTCACGATCAATTGTCAACCACACCAGTCGTACTTCTTCTGGGAGCTACTTGGAGACCAGTAAATGGCTGGGTTGGGCCTTTATAGACCCTAGAAGCTGGCAATGACATCTTGTTTTCGAAGACCACTGCCCGTAAAATATAATCTTCTCTCTTTTAAATGGCAGATTAGACACTCAAACTTTAAAGAAAATCAAATTGAAGACCAATGCACCGATCTCGGGCACTAATTCAGGCAAGATAAGGTGATGAGGTGCATCAGCGCTGACGTCGAACGGTGTGCCTTTTTCATCAACATTTCAATCAAGGTGTTCTAATGTTTCCAGTTCATTAAACATGCTACATACATGCAGCTCTAATCTTCATATAATGGAGTAGTATCAAGGAGTACAATAATGCCTGTAAGATCAAATCCTTTATAATAGAGTTTATTGAGGTGATGCACGACCCTTTCATTCCAGTTGTTCTCTCTCTAACGCTACCTATCTATAGATTTATTTATTCAATGTACATTCATCGCTCTCTGACTAACTATGGTACACAACATCTAATACTATCTTATCTAATCTCCTTGTGATCATCAAATCTTCCACACAGCAATCTCCCCAGATTTATCCCCCGACAACAACACTTCCTTATTTCCGCTAGCCATGACACGCACGCTATGATTATGACAATGCAGAGGCCCCATTGCAGTCAACAACCTAGCATCCCACCTTCTTACTAGATTATCATCACCTCCAGTGTACAACAATCCATCACCAGCCAGGGCAGCACAGTGCACCCTCTCCCCATCATGACTTCCAGACACGCCCATCACATATTCCAATGACTCAGCATCCCATGCCTTGATAGCACCATCGTAGCCTACTGAATACAGCATGTTACCACCTAGGATAATAGAAGTGATCCTTTCCGAGTGGGCTTTGGGATGGATCTTGGGATCTACTAGATCTCCAGTCTTGCGATCTATACTCCATGAGAACAGAGTGCCATCAGCAGATGCTGCATACAAACGACCACGGCCAGCTTCTAAACAGAGAATATCTCCTTTATCTAATGTGATTTTAGTTACATCTGATGGAACAGCACGAGCAACGTCCCATTGTCTAATAGTATTGCAAGCCGCACTAAACAGCCAGCGGTTTTGAGCCAAGGCTAGGCCCCTTACCCACCCGGTGTGATTATCAAAGTTGACTCTTGCATCCAGTGATGTGGCTGGAGGGACCCAGGTGGAAATGGTACGAGAATGGAGACCTAGGAAGATCTGGTTGGGGAGTCCATCTTGTTGTCTGTCATCGTGAACTAGTGAGAATGCGGGGCCTCCTGGTAGAGCGAGGCGGCAAGATAGTTCGTATCCTTGACCACACAGTTCTTCACAATCTCCGGTGCTTGTCCATAATGCAGCAGTTTTATCTAGACCAGTTGTGATGATTTTCTTGGTGTTATCTGTATGTGTGAAGAGGAATGAGGAGAGTGAGTTTGATACGTAGAAAGAGGGGGTGAAGGTACGCGTGGGTGTAAAACGAGAGGGAGGGGAGTGTGGACGGGAAGGGAAAAAAGTGAAGATAAGATGAATTTCCTGCTTACCTGCATCTTCCAGGACTAGAGCGCTTGAAACAGTAGAGGTATGGGCTGTAAATCTCTGACAGAGGATGGCCTCTCGTGGAGGGACGTCGACAGCCTCAAGAATTGCAAACACCTTGCATGCTCCTCTCCTCCTCAGGTTAACATACTGCTGGCGACCAGTCAATTGGGTGGATCTAATGGATAGAGATGACGTTGACACGCTACTTGACGATCTTTGGAGGCCAACTCGACTAGACTTTAGCATTCTGGCGTTATTTTTGGGTGTTTGTCCAAGTCATTTAAAATTAGTTCTACCCCCCAATTGTCTAATACATGAAATTATAATTAGTTGATCAAAGCAACTACCTATGGAGCTGGTAGCATTGATGAATGGTGTTCGTTCAGGTGAGAAGATCAGTTCCACTTCTCCTCCCACCAAACCTCTTCCCCGACCCTGCTTCACCTCTCACTCCCCCAGTTTGTGGATACTACTCCAAGTCATATTCTGTAAATTTTATTGTTAAAACATATGATGGGATACTGCCAGTAATCTAATAATCAGGAAGGCAAATAAAAGAGAACCTCTCACATACGAATAATAAAGGTGAAAGTGCTAGTCTACTAAAATTATTAAAATTTCTCCATCTCCGTCCCATCCCCCTTCTCCCTCTCTCTATATACGCTACAATCTACCAAGAGTTATACATACAATACAATGCAAACTATTATAAGTGTACACCACCATAATATAGTTTTCTGAATGGAAGACGCATATATCAGCTCTTCCTCAATCACCTTAGGTATAAATAAACAAGAATTTTATAAAGCGACAGGTTGGCAGGGGGAAATGTACCCGAACTATCATCATCCCTCTCATCTACCTACTCAGCCCCAGGCCATATCATTATCATAGGGAAGAGGTTTCTAGTCTATCAATCAATCAATCAATCAATCAAAAATACTAAACAAAATTGGGGAGTAGTAATGGCCGCTACCACTCCCTATCATTGTCATCATTATCATGGCAAGATGTCTTCAGATGATGATCATACATCATCATTCATCATCCTCTCATCTATAGAATCAACATCCATCATCATTGCCATCACAGCATTTTGAGTATTGCTTTGGGGAGGGGATGGTAATGATGATAATGCACCACCACTTCCACTGCCTCCAAGACCAAGCTGTTGCTGTAGCAGAGCATCAACATTCATACCACCATTTTTACCACCGTCATAGTCCATAACTTGATCATCAGCGAGGAATGGAGCTCCATAAAACAATGTGCGCCATGATGGTGTGTGCATAATGTTTGGAGAGGTACTAGTAGTTGGTGGTGAGTGGGAGAGGGGTGACCCAGATCCAGATCCAGAAGAGATACTTGCAGAGCACCTTCCTTGGGGGAGTGCATCGCAAGAGTAGTTTAGTTCATCATCATAATGAAGAGTATGCAAGATATCAAACTGTGCCTTGGCCCATGATGTGATTGCCAATCTTACTGGATAATCTTCAGGATATTTCTGTTCAAATCTGACTTCCCTGGGGCCACGATATGGGTGCTCGACAGCGACACCGTTATGCCATTCAACTTGAACTGCATCTTGAGGATACGTGAGGCAGACGTCTAGCTTGCCTTGTCTAGCAATGATCTCTAAGACAGTGCCCTTCATGATTGGAACACTTAGAGGAAGCAGGGAACCAGCAGTGATAGCCGAACAGAAGCCAATAGACTGTGCTGCTGGTCTGCCAGGGAGGGAGGCGCATTTGTGGAGTGAGGTGTGGGAGTGTTCGAGGTCGGCAGGGATGATTCCAAACTCGACAGCTGTGTTTCCTTTGATACACAGACGCCAACGTAAGACTGATTGGTCCTTGGTAGAGAGGTCACTGACAAGGATCCTGGGGCCCATGCCTGCGAGGCGGATAGATTGCAGCTTGGAGGATTCAGGGTTGCGAGCCATGTTGAACTGGCCCTCTTGGGCTGAGACGTTGTCAAAGCCGCAGGCCGTTCCTTCTTCTATGAATAGACGCTCTTTCCATGAGATATCCCTGTAGATATAGATAGAAACATAAGGGATGAGGTGTGAGAAGAGGTAGAATGAGTAGGGTTGCGAAGCATACTAATTTCCCCAAACACAAAAAGAGAGGGGAAAAGTGCTGAGACGGTCAGCCTTTGATTCAACCGGCCATGGAATGCTGTCAAAACTTTATTATACCGCATTCTGCATTTTATGCGTAGCAACTTGTTGGATCAACATACCTGAAACGCTCTGAGAGGCCTTTATCGCCACAAAGTTTCAACACACGGTCTTGAGCAATGTGCTCTGTCAAAGTTAATCCAGTCCATTCTCTTTTGTTGAAACACGTAGCTGTGCAAGCTACGTTAACTAGGCTATGTGCATCTAAACGCTTGAGCACTTCTACTATGGCGTTACCGGGCAAGTTGAGAAAACTTGGTGGTGCGCTTTTCTCTAATCTTTCAATCACTAATGCACTTTCCATTCTACTCTTATTATCAGACATAAGCTCAACAATGATATCGATAAGTATAACAGTATTGAAATAAAGTTATTCTATTTGCTGACAACACTCGACAAAACGAGGAAATGTATACCAAAATTTGTAGAGGGAGAAAAAGCAAGAGCCCGGCCTCTCACCCACCAGTTTTAGATGCGCCCAAAACTGCAGATATGGTCCTGTCTCGTTTTCCACCCACTTTTCAATATTTTCTTTGCTCTCCTCCACTGTTCATGTCCCCAATTTGGGTCCCATCTGTTCTGTACACCTATTACATCCATATCAGAATGCTGGTTCACAGGTAAACTTGAAAGCACGTCCTTCATAAGCTCCTACTCTCAAAAAGTGCCCCCACAACTCCTCCTTTGTCTTCCAAAGACGAATGTCGGGGTTCTTCTCCGTATAATATTCAGCATCAAAACAATCAGGTCCTCTCATACGCATATATGCCAACCTAGGTGCATTTATAGGACCTGGATCAGTCTTGTATATGTTGGAAGTTATCTCATGAACCCCTTCCTCTTGGGCCTCCATCCACCCAGTGTACTTTTGAGCTTGTACAGCGAACGACCAATCATTCTGCAACACCCTTTCCTTCACTTTAACAAACATTACTTCGAATGGATTCAGACTGATACCATCATAGTAATGCTCTCCGTATGGATTAGCCTGCTTGTTGCATCCCCAATTTTTAGAGTCCGTCCAATCAATCCCCTGGTACCTCATCATAAAGGAATCCAGTCCATATCCTGCATTTAATACAGCCAGACTACTACCAAGCTCACCATGCCATATAACATCCCACATACTGGTCCAACATTCAAATACATTCTTATCAGCCATCCAAATGGCAATACCTCTCTTATCAGTTGCAAGGACATAACTTTGGACGTGGGGGTTGGACCTCCACTCCCCAGCTACATTTCCTTGATATGGGCTTCCTTCACAAGAAATGGTGGGCCCTACCAATGCTATCTTATCATTCAATTTTTCTATTAATAAATCTTGCCATCTAACCAGGTTTCGGAGATGGGGAGGGACAAAGGGCCCCCGGACACTGGAGTTCATAAATATAAAGTAGGTGTAATTGTCTGGGTCGACAAGACGGTTGTCAAACACCCAACCGATACTACCCCAATCGTAACATTTATTCGTGTGGTGGACATATCTAGCATTTTTGGGCAGGGTGGGCAAGGGTGGAGTGGCCTTTTCTTCATCATCTTGTATCACTATGACATAGTCGCAGCCATCTTCCTCGCTCATACCAAAACGAGCAAAGAAGTAGAGATTGTTTATATACTCAGGGTCTGTGTCGGAAAATATGTATACTACCAGGGTGTCCGTCTTTAGTGTACCATCTTTATTAGTCAGTCTACGGCTGCTATAGCCAGTGGTGCTAGTGGAGTAGGAGAAGCCAAACTGGCCAGTTCGGAGGCCTGCCCAGAGCAACACAGTGAGGCATGCCGCTGAAAACAAAATGAAGAGAGTCTGGGTATTTTCCGAACGCTTGCGTCTGGACTTCAGACGACAATGGTACTCGTGATTCATTGAAGAGTGTAATTAATAACAACACGGTAGACGATCTCAGTCCCAGATCTGCTTGACACTAAAACTCCAGTCCAACAACGGGTGTTTTAGTCTATAATTCAAACACAAGTCTAATATAGCAACTCTGCTCAATATGGAAACGTTAACAGTATGAACATTGATGGCATGCATGAGTGAATTTCAAGCATTTCCTTCCACCCGACAACCGTCGCTCGAAAAAAATTCTGGCACCAATGCCAATGGAGGGTCTTCCTTTCACTCTTATTCGTTCCGATGAGACTGTAATATGAATGCTGGATACATACCAATGATTGTGCTATGGTTGATGATGTTACTGGCCTCCTATATCAAGAGCGCCCCTCTGTGAAGGGCTGCCTTCAAAGAGAAGAGTAGGAGAAGGATGCCCGAGGAGCCGTGAAAGGGAAAAAAACTAGAGCGGGCATTTCCATAATTTTCACTCCTATGCCTCCGTGTTGCACTCCGTATATTTAAATATTCAGAGGGGGTGATTCATACGTTCTAGGGGAACATCGTACGTCCCAGCTTCGTGGCGACTAGACTAGAATAAGGCCGTGTAGTAAAACTCATCAAATTCGAATTTTCTTCAATTCTTCTTTGAGTTTAAAAACTAGAAAGCAATCATGAATTCCCCACAGAGCAACGCCAAGTTCGCCAAGTGCGAGGTACGCAACTCCTATCCCAGGCATTGGAAGACCGACTTGATGAGAGCGACCGCTGCCAGCCCCGGCTGTAAGTTTTTCATGCATGTTTTCCCCCACTCTACATCTTTGTTTACCACACTGTATCGCCACCAGCCATCATCAATGAAAGCATTTCTCAGTTAGGTATTGGAATTTATGATCCATAATGAAAATTAGAACTATCAGGCTTTATGGTGAAGTTATTGCGAACGTGTCCGGAGCATTGAGGATTCAAGCATAGGCTGTCAAAGCCATGGCTTGTTTCAGAGTTGCCGTGTGAATACTTGATAGCTAAAAGAACTCCCAATACTCTTTCTACTCGCCTGGGTCTTTAAGATAGAGAGGATGAAATCCTGTCTTGCGAGGATATAAAGGAAGGGTGTAACGTCGAGTGGATTGCATACACTCTTCGGTTACGGCCGGGTTCTCTATTTTCCATTATGGAGCATAAACTGGGGTCGACTCCCCCTCGAGAGTTCCTCGAGTTTGGCTCGGTAGTCACCGTACCCTGATTTGATATGTATTCTTTGATGATGGATGTGGATGGGTTTCTTTCCCATACAGATAATTGATGTGTCGTTGTTTCTTCCAGCCCATGTTTGCTGTACTCTACCACCCCCTCCCCTCCTTTTTCCCTTCTCATCATGCAGACTGCTGCTTCGCTACATGGTGCACATGGTGTGCTTCTTACAGTTTAAGAAAACGTGCTCTATATGGGGACATGAGGCGTTACGTCTGCTGCAATGGTGACTGGCCCTGCTCTGGTAGATGTGGAGAACAAAAGTGCCCCGGGTTTTGCCTATGCGTGGAGGTAACCTGCTGCTTCCCTCAATCGGTAGCTTCCACACGTTGGATGTTGCAGGATGAAATGCAACTTATGAACACTAAGTGCGACAATGCCATTATTGGAGTCATGATTGCAGCTCAGTATCTTGCTTGCATTTGCTGGTTGGCAGCGTGCATTACTGGTAATGATGTGTTGAATGATATTGCTAGGATTATAGATCTCATTGCAGACATCATGTGGTGCACTGTGTGTGGATGCATGCAGACTCAGCACAAGGTGCAGTTGGATGAGAGAGATGTGAACCCAAGCATTGTCCCATCCTACAATCCATATATGCAGCCAATTATTCAGCAAATGGGGGCACCACCACCAGGGCAACAACAACAACAACCTTATGGGTTTGCACCACAACAGCAGGGACGTCCAGGCGCATACCCACCTCCACCTCCTGCCCAGGGATACCCACCAGCTGGATATCCACCTCCTCCAGCAGCTGGATACCCACCTCCACCAGGGGCTCGCTATTAAGAGAGAAAGCTGATGGTCGTGAACACGCAGCCAATAAATTGAATTGAATATCATTGTGTAATACTACTGACCCTTTTTTCAGAAATGTAGGGTTCACAACTGATGCAATTACATTCTAAAAGAGATACTTAATAAAGATCAAGGATCAGGTGCTAGGAGAGCCCCTGCTCAGACCTCCTTGCCAACCCATTACAAATTTCACAGATCTGGCAGCAAATCTCTGCAACAATCCCCACTGTACATTAGCCAACAATTCTTGAGCACCAGGTCTATTCAAAATAGCTCTCAATTGAGGTCCA
>Ga0209986_10004263_pt1 | contig 12164 bp, 7 predicted proteins | sample BlataG_FD_183168 | JGI IMG/M metagenome (GOLD analysis project Ga0209986, IMG submission 183168) | Deep subsurface microbial communities from Black Sea to uncover new lineages of life (NeLLi) - Black_00105 metaG (SPAdes) (version 2) | ecosystem: Environmental > Aquatic > Marine > Oceanic >...
ATGAATTGGGTCCCTAAGTGATTTTTATCAAGCAGTTGAAGTCTATAAGTCCCAAGGTTTACCCAATCCGATTCCGGATCCTTAGTGACCACGAAGTGGGCTGTTCCGAAAAAGCGTCCGCCATCCATGGGGAAGAACTTGGGCACGGGAAACTTGAAAAGATCTACCTCGTCGACCATCATTTTGTTTTCCTTACAAGGGCCTGTATCAACTAATTTAGGGGGGACCTTGGTCTTACCCTTTTCTACCCAATGCCTCATAAGGTCGACTAAGGTTGAATTCATTGGCATGCCCATGATCAGGGAGAGCCTCTCCGTGGTGGTGCAGACACTGGTGATTACAGGAGAATCATAATCCTTTACATTCTCAAAAAGGAGGGCCGGACCCTGTTTCTCCTCATTGATCTTGGCGATATGAGACAGTTCCAGATCCCAATCCACCTCTGCCTTGATCCTTTGAAGCATTCCCTCTGCTTCTGCCTGTTCAATAAAATCCCTCATGCTTTTCATCTTAATGTATTACCTCCTCTCTACGAGCTTATTAACCATTGAAAAACCATGCGCTCTGTGCATAGTTAAAGGTCGTCGGTTTACTTGGATGCATTGTACAGAAGTGTTGGGGTACTGAAGGAGACATAAAAGATTACCAGGTTCCGCTTTTTTTCATTGCTCCAGACATAATACTAATCATTATCTACCCTGAAATCTTGATCCGTTTCATTGCCTGTTCCATCAATAGCTGGTACCCACTCTTTTTTCCGATAACAGACTCTTTCTTGCGTTGGCTCCATACGGTCTCCGGACGGGCCTGTACAATGAATACACTTTCCGGAAATAAAAAATCCTTATCAATGGCCCACTCGATATCCATGGCACAGCCATAGTGTTTTTCGATTTTTCTAGCTATCTTTACAAGCTCTTTTATCTCAGGGTCCTCCAGGCAGCATTTACGCTGCATATCCGGTTCTATATCCGCATGTACTACCTCCCCCTTCTCAATGTCGTAGACGCATTCAATATGTTTGGCTGATATGGTCCTTTCACTGATCTCCATCACAACCTTATCCACGACAAATTTATCAGGATTTACAGAGCCGGACACAACCGTCTCCCCTAACCCCCAGCTACCTTCAATGACTACCTTGGATGGGTCTCCATCGGTTGGGTGAAGGGTGAACATAACACCCGCTGCCCTGGAGTTAACCATTTTCTGTACCCCGACACTTATTAGTACCTTTTCATGAGGGAAGTTGTTCTTGATTCTGTAACTTATGGCACGCGGCGTAAACAGACTGGCCCAGCACTTCTGGACATTTTTGATGACCTGGTCTGCCCCTTCAACCCAAAGGTAGGTGTCCTGCTGCCCGGCAAAGCTTGCTGTGGGTAGATCCTCAGCTGTGGCGCTGGACCGTACCGCCCCAGGAACACTTTCAGCAACGCATCTCTCACAAAGTTGAAAATAACCCTCCCCTATGGCTGTCTGAACTGTATCAGATATGGAGGCACTTTTGATCAATGCCTGAACCTCGGCGCTAACATTATTAAGGGATTCCATATCTTCAGGATCCACATCGGAAAGGATGTGAAAGATTTCATCCTTTTTTCCCGCCTCGGTTATGAAGATGAGGTAGCTATCAGTGGTCACGGCAAATCCGGGTGGGACCCGAATCCCCGCCTTGATCATCTCTCCCAGACTGGCATTTTTGCCCCCAACCAATGCAAGTGAACCCTTATCCACATTTTCAAAGTTCAGGATATAGTTCATCGCTTTCTCTGGGATTGTCAACAGGTTTGGAATGGGCTTTGGGGCTGAACCCCAGCTGGTTCCCCATTCCAAACATAGTTAACTTCCACACCTATTACAGTGTTTAACCCGCTCGTTTAACAATGGTGACCACGCCCGTTTCGCCGTCAACCTTGATAATGTCCCCGGTCTTGATAATTGAGGTGGCAACGCCGGTGCCGGTAACTGACGGGACACCATATTCCCTGCACACAATGGCCGCATGACTGGTGAGCCCGCCGATGTCAGTGACCGCAGCCTTGATCTTGGTAAACACTGGAGCCCATGAAGGATTGGTGGTGGGACAAACCATGATTTCTCCTTCTTTGAGGTCCACGATCTCCTTGAGGCGCTTGAGAACCCGGGCCGTGCCTTCAACAACGCCTGCCGAAGAAGCAAAACCCTTGAGCTCAGACACATCCTCAACACTGACTTCCCCCATGCCTTTTAGCCACTCCTTGACTTTATCGGTGGTGACACCCCACAACATGATGGTGAAAGGCTCTGCCACTTCTTCGGGCGGAACACCTAACGCCGGGATCGGGTTCCACTCGCTTGCTGCCTTGAGGATCTTCCTTCGCTTGTCAACCTTGGCCTTGTAATAGTCACCCCTTACAGGTATATCCACCCCTAAGGCCCAACCGGTGGCTATTTCAGTGAGAAGCTCGGGTATCTCGTACCGGTTAAACATAAATATGTCATCCACTTCATTTATCATGCCGTTATCAACCAGGAGACTGCCGAACTCCCTTATCTTTGCAAACCATATAGTATGGAACCAGTGCTCCACCCAGAAGAGATGGTCCTCAGCATACCTGTAAATGGTCCTGACAGTATTGTAGGCGTTATTAAAGGCATCCCTGTCTTCATCGCTCTGAATAAGTTCACGGTATTTTGCAACAGTCTTATCTCTTTCCTTATCGACCTCATCCAAAGACCGCTCAATTGTCTCTCCCTTTTCCAGCCGTTCCACATAGCTCTTGATATAGCTGTAAGGGATATCTAAACTGTTGATCCAGCTCCCCTCATAATGGAACCAGCCGCTCCCGCACGATACATAGAACCAAGGGTCTTTAGCCTTATCAAAAGCCTCAAGCCACTTCTTCCCGTCCTCTGACTTTCCAAGCTCTGCAATCTTCTGATCCGCCATTCCCTCACTCTTAAGGATGTCTGCTACACCACTCAAGGAGGTGGCTAATCTGGATAACTGGCAGAGTTCTTCCTCAGGTCGGAACATGGACACATAGGCCCCTGCCACCATTTTGCCGATAGCGCTCTCACTAATCCCTGTAAAGAGCTTCCTGCAAACGTCACCAAACATGAGGTAGGCAAGGTAGGTCAGATTCAGCATCTCAAAGTGGTATTGCCAGCCCTTAAACATTTGATTTACAAGGTTGTTAAAGCTTTCGAGAATGTCATAGGATACATAATAGCCTGTGGGTGCGGGCAAGACCTGGTCTTCTGGAACGAATTTCGGCAGTTCTTTTGGTACCTCAATTGCTTCCATCTCTTTACCAAGGGCCTTGAATTTTGTCAGCCACTTGTCCCACAACTCATTATAATGCTCAAACACATAGAACACCCGCTTCTCAAACAACTGGGCCTTCTCGCCTATTACTTCATCCGGTGGAGGCGCAACAGCACAGATGTACATGTATGGCCCGACCATTCTCTGTGCGATCCCCTGTGCTGGAGGGATACAGAATACCCTGGTGGTGTATTGCGAAAGTGAAATCTGCCATGCCTCCTGAAAGAGCAGGTCCAGTGGTGGCATGGGCTCTGGCGCGTGTATCTTGTCCTGATACCAGAACTGGCCACTCTCCCATTCTCCCCTCTCTTTGGAAAACAGATAATGTGATGGGTACATCTCTTCCCACCCTTCAAGTTCCGATGGAACTTGAAACTCATGAGGATCCGGAAATCTTGCTGCTTTTTCTTCTGCCATTTTTATTCCCCCCTTTTAAAATTGTTAAATAAATTGTTGAAACAACCCGAAAAGCCCTAAGAGATAAATATACTTAAAAAATAGATAATGCAATAGAGAAAATAAAATCAGAGCAAAGTAACAACAGATAATGAAATTCTAATACTAGATCACATCAATCTGAAACTTCTCAAGAAGGAGGGCAGAAAGATTTATCTAATGGATGCAGGAAAAGCCCTTTATGAATATGCTCGGAAAATCTTTGAATATGAAAGGGAAATTGAAAATCTAATTTTTCACCTTCTGCCCAAGCCTTCCTAAATATACTTCTAGAAATAGCACCCAAAGAAAAGACTCTCAGGGGAATTGGTAGCCTTATGGGCAAAATAACGGCCCAGGAAAAAGAACTAAAGGGGTGAAGTCCCTAGGTTGATCCTCCACCCTGAATCCTGAAATCGAACCCATATCCTGGCTCCTGATATTACTTGCGGTTATGCCCAGGATTTCTCTTCTGCCAGTTTTCCTTTGACAATGGTTATATTATCTTCAAACATGCCTAAACCCAAACGCTTGAGTGTTTTGGAGGTAGGTATACCTTCTTTCGTGTAGCCAAACGCCTTGTAATATTCATCAAGAAGTTTATCTAATTTTTTAACAACCTGGTTAGTGGCAGGCCCTGCATTCTGTAACGGCTCATGAAGCATTCTTTCTGGCAATGTATCATCTTTACGGGTGAATCCTTCCCTGACATTAAAGCAACGCTCCAGACATATTATCCTTTCTCCTATTTCCAACAAATTCGCCACGCTGCTAAATTCCTTGATCCCTGTTGCGGCCAATAGGTATTCAGAGAGAAACTCCATATCTAAGCCGGAATTCCCGAAAGTACAAGATATTACAGAATCATCTACTGCTTGTTCCTTCTGTACCCGGGCAATTGACTCACCCTTCCCTTCCTCTGTTAACGGGTCAACCTTTCCGATTAGTTCATCCCTTGGTCTTCCATACATATGGCTGCCTCCTATATTTGAGGTGGCCATGCTCAATGCATATCCTTTAACAGCACGGGGTTCATAGCCCGGAAGCTCCAGCCCTTTGATGTGCATAGCATAAGAGCCAGCCTCTCCACCCATATGCTCAGCTGCTCTCTTTACCCCTTTCCCCAATAGATATCCGATTCCCTCCCTCTTTCCTATCTTTTCAATTAAAGAAAAGATGGTCTCTTTATTTCCCCAACTTAAATCAAGACCATCTGCCTCAGAGATTGAAATGATCCTTTTTTCAAATAATTCGCAGGCAAAGGCTATACTAACTCCAGCGCTTATGGTGTCTATACCATAATAATCGCAGAGGGCGTTGGCATCGATAATAAATGACCTGTCTGTAATACCCAGTAAAGGGCCAAATGCATAGATCGTCTCATATTCCGGTCCGTCGATTTGAGTTCCACGGAGAGGTCCTGTAGCAACTTCGCGGATTCCTCCGCACCTTGTCATACATCCATAACAGCCAGTTTTTTTGATTTTTAATTTATAAAACTCATCTCCAGTCAACTCTTCTATTCCATGAATACTTCCCTCCCGAAAATTCCTAACAGGTAAAATCCCAGCCTTGTTCAGGCCAGTAGTAATGTATGGGGTTCCAATGGTGTTCATTTTTTTTCTTCGGGGATGATTTTTCAGAATACGAATTTGTTGCTTAACCAGTTCCTTAAACTTGGTCTCATCAGAGGGTATAGGTTTCCGGACTGGCACATTAATTGCGATAGCCTTTAGGTTTTTTGACCCCATTACTGCTCCCATACCTCCACGAGAGGCAGTGCGCTCGCCAGACGTTATAACCGCATATCGGACCAGTTTTTCTCCTGCCAGTCCAATACAGGCAGACTCAGTTTTAGGACCATGTTTCTTCTTAAGTTCGAGTTGAACATTCCGGGCATCTAAACCTAAAATCTCATCTGCTCCTAAAAACTGAACACCTCTCTCATCTATATACAGATAAGAAGGTTTTTCCGCTCTTCCTTCAATTATTATCAGGTCATAGCCGGCAAATTTCATCCATACCCCGAAATTCCCCCCGGTAAAAGAGCGCATAATTGTGCCCGTCAAGGGGCTCTTGGACATCACCACCCATTTGGAAAAACCTTGTGCTTCAGTTCCTCCCAAAACTCCGATTAATAAAAGTAGCTTGTTTTCCCCACTTAAAGGATCAATTCCTGCTCTGAGTTCATCATAGAGGTATCTGGCACCTAGTCCTCTTGCTGAAATAAAATTCTGGCAATATATTAGTGGAATTTTTTCAACCTTTGCTGTTTTACTACTCAGATCTATCCTAAGAAGGTTTCCCGCATACGTCGACATTGTTTTATTGTCCCCTGATTGGATCAACGCTAAAATATTCTGAGCAAGAGAGGTTCCGAACTGGCCGTAATTTCGTAGGACTCAAGACGTGTTGGTCCCTGGAAGAGTTCATTGAAATGGCCTAAAAGCTTTTCATAGTCCCCACTTTTTTCATAGGCCTCGGCATCAGCCCGGCTGTCCCATGCTGTAATGGAGATTCCCTGGTCGCCTTCATCAACTCTTTCCAGAAGATGGGCAAAACGGTTGCCCCGGTGATTTTTATGCGCGGGAATAACCATATTGATATAGAGCTGACGAAGCTCATCCATCTTTCCTGACTTCACCTTAAAAAACGTTAGACGTAAAAACATATCTTTCCCCCTTCACAAAATTCGTTAAATGCATGGCTATGAAAAATAATCCCTCTTGAAGACCTTTTAATACAAGATCTCAAGTTTAATCCCTTTTATCCGCTTCTCTAAAATCCTTTCTCCATCTCACCCACGATATAAGTACCCGGATATGAAAAATCCCTTGTTATAGTTCACTATAGAGGCGCAGAGACCGCGGAAAGGAAAGATTTTTCCCTTGCCATGCCTAAGCTGGGCAAGGGAAAAGCTTCGCAGCTCTTTGGGAGCACACTCTATACCGGGCTTCAAAACACAGAATCCCCCTCCAGATTTCTACTCTGATTTTAACAATAAAATCCTGTTCCTGATGCCTCTTTATTTATCCAGCAAGTAAATAGCCCCGTTGGTAGCATCCACCCTTATCCGCTGCCCAGTTTTAATCTTTTCGCAGGCAACAAAGCTGTTTATTATTGTGGGCAAACCATATTCCCTGCCGATAATAGCGGTATGAGAGAGGGTTCCCCCTCTATCCCCAATAACCGCTGCAGCTATTCCAAAGGCAGGGGTCCAGGCTGGATTGGTGCCAGGGCAAACCAAAATCTCACCCAGCTTAAAATCGCCAAGGTCCTCATAGTTTATTATTACTCGTGCAATCCCCTCGGCCTCACCCGGGCAGCCACAAATACCCATGATATCAGCCTTAAGCTCCGGTCTCGGTGCAGGCATATCACCAATGATGATTTTGATCGCAATGGGATCAAGTGCAGGCAGCATGTCCTGGCCTACCGCCTCTTCAAAGCCACCTGGCCTGTCTGTGTATACAGGAGGCCTCCATTCACCTTCCTTTTGAAACCTGCTTACCCATCCCTCCCAGGCAGCACGGCGCCTCCTTGTTACCCAGCGGAAATCGTTCAGGTGCGGCAAAAGAATATTAGACTCAATTTCCCATGGGTTCATCATAAAGACATCGTCGGGACGATCTATGGCTCCACCTTCAGCAAGTTTCTTCCCAATTGCAAGGTAACCCCGCCTCATAAGTGCCTGGATGGTCATTTCACAAAAGAGGTCGTGCTCCTCGCTGTACACGGTAGCATTCTGCCCCAGCCTTATCAGCGAGCTGAACCACTCCTTATCCTGCGGCGGCACCCTATCAAGCATCTCTTTGACCGCCTTGTCCCTCTTTACTACGAGTCCCCTTCTTCTCACGTCGAGCACATATTCCTTATCAGTCGCTGTGCCACCCAATATGATGTCTTTTATTGTCTTTATCACGATGCTCGGCTTCTCCAGCCAGTAAGGGTCAACAAAGTCATTCATCCTGACCATCCTCCATCCGCGAACCTGAAGGAAGTCATTAAACTTCTGAGTCCATTCCTTTCCCTTGGCTTCTTGCTCTAACTTTGGGATTATGTCATCAGGCTCATTCCCCTTGAATATATCGCCAAGCCCCATCTCAACGGCCTGCTTGCTTAATAGCCATAGTTCCTTATCGACCCTGTATATCTCGTTATCAAAACCCCTCATCATGTCCTGAAACTCGGCCGACTGGTCATTTATGCCAAAGCGTTTCTTGCACTCCTCCTCAAGGAGTATCCAGGCGGAATAAGAGGTCTGCATCCCGAAGAAGTGTATCTCCCACATCTTCCTAAAGGACTCATCAAGTTCCCAGTTATGATGCAGGAAATCAAGAACTGTGGCCTTATCAGGGTCAAATTCCTTAAGATGCTCATGAATATCCATTAACTTTTTCTTGTTCCCTTCCCATATGCCGCTAAAGTCCTCAATGTAAGGCCTCATTGCCTCTTTGAATTTAACCTCTCTCTTTTTTTTCTCCTCCTCATCCCTAACTATCAGAAAGGAGGTATAAAGACCGCCATCCTTGAACCTCCACTCCCAGCCATAGCAGGTAGGCAGGCTCAGCGCTATGTTCATCCACTTGGTTCCAACGCCACAGTGCCTGACCCAGAGATAGCCATATAAAGGCGTAACCGGTGGTGTAGAATGGGTTCCATCAAGAAAAAATGAGTGGAACATGGGCAAATCAACCTCCGGGATAAGGTCATACCCTGGGGCCATATCCCATATGGCATTCTCCCCTTTTGGCTTTTCCACTTCCCATTTCTTCCACCTCTCCTCAGGTGCTAAATCGCCATATGTGCTTGGCTTTCCGTATTCGTTCATTTTTCTTCCTCCCTCATCTTAAGGTTTATTTTGTGCTAGCCTGTTCTTGCCCCTTCCCTACTAACTCATGGTAATCACCCCCTTTTGCCCTTTTAGAACCTAAATTTTATATCTTTCATCTTATCTTTGGCCTTAGACAGGTCAATCTGTTTGAAACTGCTTACTAACCTGTCAGCGAGTTGCTCACTAGCTGATTCTGGCTTCTTGGCAATCGTCTTCGCTGGGCGAGTTTGGAGGAGGAAGATATTGCGCGGGAAAGAAAAGTCAGGGTCAATAGCCCATTCCATATCCTGCGGTTTGCCCAGGCGTTCCTCAAGGCTTTTCGCCAATCTCGCAATCTCTTTAATTTCTTCATCGGCTATGCAAGGAATTGACTGCATCTCTACAGGGACATCCGCCCACTTAGCTCCCCCTTTCCTGTTCACCACGTGCCTTAACTTCTTGCCAACTGCCCTTTCCACTATTTCAAGGTTCTGTTTATCAACTACGAACCTGTCCACGGATTCAACACCACTAACTACCCCTTCTCCTAAGCCCCAATTGGCTTCGATGACTATCCTTGAGGAGTCACCGCTAACAGGGTCTATTGTGAAGCCAATGCCGGCGGATCGAGCATTTATCATCTTAGGGACACCGACACCAAGCATATCGAAATCAACCGGTATTCCTTTGTTTGCCCGGAAGGCAATAGCTCGGGCACTAAATGCACTCGCCCACACCTTTTTCACCTTGTCCAACACCTCTTTCTTACCTTTAACATTTAAATAGGTTTCAAACATGCCTGGCCTGCTTTCAGTCCCAGCCGATCTAACTGAAACAGGGACATCAGAAATTCCTACACTTTTAGATAATTCTTCATAGTATGAAACTATCATTCTCTCAAGTCTTTTTGGTATAGGTTTACCTTCTATCATGCAGCAGATTTTCTGGCTTATCTCATCACATTGCGCAATCCTTAAACCTTTAAGTTCGCCAAGACCCATCACATAATGTGATATTTCATCAGCTGTCTTGGTCTCCTCGATGAACTGTTTATACATATCAATGCAGATGGCAAATCCTGGTGGAACAGGGAATCCCATTCGAACCATCTCCCCCAGGTTGGCGCATTTTTTACCCACAATATTGTTGTGTTCTTGGCCTATCTCTTCAAACCACAGTATCAATTTGCTGGGACCCATCAGGATCACCCCCTACTTAGCGTACAAATTTGTTTACCACTCCCCTACTTCTTGGAGTTTTAGATCCCTTAACCTTTTTACTGTTAACCTGCCCAATTATCCAGACACTTTGCCTCCTCAAATCAAACATCTCCTAATGCATGTATCTGCCGCCATCAACCACTAAGGCCTGTCCAGTGATAAAATCACTCTCATCACTGGCAAAGAATATAGCAGCTCCGACCAAATCCTCGGGCTGTTCAAGACGCCTTATGGGAGTTCGGCTTACATCATATTTTGAAATATCATCTACTATCGATCTACTAGCTGGTGTATCAGTAAAACCAGGGCAAACAGTATTAACGCAAATGTTATATTGCCCAAGCTCAGCAGCCAGGCACCGGCTGAAGCCTAAAGATCCACCTTTGGAGGCTACATAGTGAATCATCCCCTTTGAGCCGGTAAAGGCTGTCTCAGATGATATATCAATAATTTTGCCCTTATTTTGCTTTATCATCTGGGGAATTACCGCCCTGCAACAGAGGAAAATCCCCTTCAAATTAACAGCCATCAGTCTGTCCCACTCATCCACAGGGGTTTCCAGGATTCCCTTCCTTGTTATACCTCGGTACATGGCTGCATTATTAAGCAAGATATCAATCCTGCTATATTTCTCTATTGTCTTCTCAGCCATCAGTTTAGTACTTTCCTCTATAGTAACATCAACCTCTAAAGCAAAACCGCCTTTACTTTCTATCTCACCAGCCGCTTGCTTTGCATCCTCGGTGTCAAAGCGGTGGGCGGCCATCACTACTTTGGCCCCTTCCTTAGCAAAGCCAAAGCAAAACTCCTTACCTATGCCCTTGGCGCCCCCGGTTATAATAGCCACTTTCCCGTTTAACCTACCCATCTTGGTCACCTCCCTGTTTAGAAAGCTCTCCCTTCCCACGGCCTGTATGACAAATTTAAATCCTTAGCAATTGTCTTATAGCAACAATAGGAACTGCCACGGCCTATCCCGTGGGCTGAGTGAGCTGCAGAAGAGCACAGATAAACATTCTTCACTGGCATCCGGTAACTTGACAATTCAGAGATGGGCCTGAGTCTACCCAATCGGTCAGCTGTTGCATCCAGCGCACCCCACCCTCCTCCTGGCATAGCCGGATTTCGGTTGACTACATCATCTGGTGTGGCAATCCAGGCCTCGAGACAATTTTCTTTGGTAACATTCGGGGCATATATCTGCATCTCCTTCAACATCCGGTCTACAACTTCTCTCTTCATCCTCAGCCAATCTCGCTCTGAGAAGTTCTTCCAAGGGCAGGTAAACTCTTCTATGAGGGCAGTCCATCTTCCCTTAGGGGCCCTGGTAGTGTCCCACATGCTATCCGGGGCAACAAGAAGGTATAATTGATTAGCAATTCCCATCTCCCAACGCTCTTTTTTATACCTACCACTTGTATAATATTCAGGATCGGCCTCCCCCATGTATAATCTTGGGACCCAACCTAAATCCGTGCTTGCAGTATACTCTGGCGGCTCATAAAGTGCTATATTTCCCCAGAATAGCTGTGTCCTTTCATAGGCATTTTCCATGAGCGCCTGCACCTTATCCCAGAGATTTCTGGGTAGATTCTCTTTCCCCAAAAGATCAAAGGTCAAATTAATGCTCAGGTCGCTGATCACTATATCAGCTCCTACCTCTGTTCCATCCTTAAGCCTGATGCCCCTTGCAGTGCCATTTTCTATTAAAATCTTTTCAACCTCATTCAAAACAAAGAACTTACCCCCCAGGCCCTGGAAAGCCCGGACCAAGGCATGGGTTATACTGTGAGTACCCCCCTGAGCTATGGCAGCCGCCTCCAGGGACAGGGTAAGTCCCAGCACATGGAAAAGCCAATAAAGACCAGGCTTATCATCAGGCATGAGACCGTTAGAGGTCTGAAAGCACCTCATAAACATAGTTCTCATTTCAGGGCTCTCAAAAAAATCATAGGCTATCTCTCCAACTGTCATGTTCCCATACTTAGGATCAATCCCATCCTTTGGATCATCATAGAGTTCTTCAAGGGGATCCTTTTCACCCCATTCTTCAGGCCCTGTATAGCGATATTTCCTGAAGGCATCCACCCATTTGGCTTTAAATCTCCTTATCAGGTCTTCAGCCACCCCAGCATCATGTTCGGAGAATTTGGCAATATCATCTATGTTTTTCTGGGCGTTCTCTTCCGAGAACCCAGTTTTTCCAGTGAAAGGGTCTATAACCTTCCAGACAGCTTCACCCATCATATATCTCCCGTCAGGGAAGATCCAGGCCTCATTATGTTCAGGGAAGGTATATATAAGGCCATATTCCCGCAGGTTAAAATCGGAATAAGCTGGGTGAGTATAGAAGCGGGTGAAATGGGCACATACATTTTGTATGAAA
>Ga0209986_10004264_pt1 | contig 12164 bp, 11 predicted proteins | sample BlataG_FD_183168 | JGI IMG/M metagenome (GOLD analysis project Ga0209986, IMG submission 183168) | Deep subsurface microbial communities from Black Sea to uncover new lineages of life (NeLLi) - Black_00105 metaG (SPAdes) (version 2) | ecosystem: Environmental > Aquatic > Marine > Oceanic >...
ATGCGGGCGGCCGGGTCCAAGGTGGGGATGGAGGTCCACACGCTCGCCGACTGGATGGACGTCACCCGGCGGCACATTGAGAGCGTTCTGAACGCGGACAATCGGGTCGTCTGCCTCAAGTGCACGTTGGCCTACAGTCGATCTCTCCGCTTCGACAAGGTCACCTACGCCGACGCCGAGCGGGCATTCATCGAGTTCTTCGAGGACCGCAACCTGCCGGACTGGCGGCCGCCCATCAAGGCCGGCAAGGCGCTGGCCGACTTCATGATGCACCATGTCTGCCGAGTGGCCGACGACAACAACATCGTCCAGCAGATCCACACGGGCATTCAGGAAGGCAACGGCAACGTCATCTATGACGCCAACCCGGTGCTCATGACGAACCTGTTCCTGGAGTACCGCAACGCCCGGTTCGACATCTTCCACATGGGATACCCGTACGTGATGGAACTGGGTAACGTTGCCAAGAACTTCCGCAACGTCTTCATCGACATGTGCTGGGGCCACGCGATCAGCCCGGAAGGGGCCCGGCGGGCGCTGGTGGAATGGCTGGACGTGCTTCCCGCCAATAAGATCAGCGCGTTCGGGGGGGACTACAGCTTCGTCGATGGTGTCTACGGGCACCAGGTCCTGGCCCGTCAGAACGTCGCCGCGTCGCTCGCCCAGAAGGTTGCGGACGGATCGATCAGCCTGGCCCGCGCCAAGGAACTGGCCGAATGGCTGTTTGTCGATAATCCGAAACGCTTGTTCGGCCTCGATCGCTTCCTGGATGGTGAGTAGGGTGGCATGCCCACGGTTGGGTGGGCATGTGAAATGGCCGACACTCAGCCGTAGGGCGGGCAAGTTCTCCCGTAGGGAAGTCTTGCTCGCGGGATCCCTGGCAGGGCGCGGCATACAGGCCTGGAGTCAGCGGTGTCGCAGCCAGCGTACCAACAGAACAAGCAACGCCGGAACTGTCAGAAGGACAAGGATCAGAAGGGCAAGAAGCGGGAGGCCCAGCGTTACGAGCATACACAGAAACAGCAGAATGGCAACAATGGGTGCGTTAACGGCCCAAATCGCCATCTTGTTCTTTGTGCGCCAGCGTATCCATATTGACATAGCTTCACCCGAGGAACATGAACCCTCTCAGAGATTCATGTCATTTCAAGAGTGACGTGTCAAGTAAATACATGAAAAGCCGGTCTGTAGGGCGTCGGTACGGACGCCGCAGGCTCTCTTCTTGCTCGCCGAACGAGCTGTAAGGTAGGCAAGTTCTCCCGTAGGGAGGTCTTGCCCACGGGACCCCCGGCCCGGCCCGACCGACTTGCCCGGCGTCGTCGATTGTGATAATGAGGTGTGGCCAAACAGCCGCGTGCGTCCATACGGACGCACGCTACCAACTCAGAGTTGCCGGCGGGGATGGCGTGTGTCGGCCAGCGGTGCTAGAATGGCCGTCGACACTTATGCTCGCCGACACAGACAACCCCCCGACGCTGTTTCCACCGGATGCGAAGCTGGCATCGCTTCAGGGCCAGTGGCGCGTGGCGCACGTCAAGGCTCGTCAGGAGAAGGCCCTGGCGAGGGATTTGGCGCGGTCAAGTGTGGCGTATTTTCTGCCGATGTATGAAGTTAGACGAACAAGTCGCGGCCGAAGCTGGCTGGCCACGCTACCTCTGTTTCCCGGGTACGTCTTCTTCTGCGGCGACGAGAACGATCGGCTGGGCGCGCTGAAGACCAGCCGCGTCGCCAGGATCATCGACGTGCCGGATCAGGGCCGGCTCATCGGCGAGCTGTCCGCGATCCGCCGGCTGATAGAATCGGGCATGTCGGTCGACCCGTACCCGTCGCTGACGACGGGCAAGCGGTGCCGCGTGCGGTCGGGCCCGCTGCGAGGCGTCGAAGGCGCCGTGGCCCGGCGGAAAGGAGCGACGCGTTTCGTCGTCGAAGTGAGCATACTCGGCCAGGGCGCGGCCGTGGAAATCGCCGGCGATCTGCTCGAACCGGTGGATTGACCCGGGCGAACAAGAAACACCGGGCCGACGATAACACCGGCCGCCAATAGCGGTCCAAGCCGGCCCAGCCAACATAAGTGATGTTACAATAAGGAATTGCCGCAACAAATGGCGCGCAACCGACGGGGACGAAGTCCAGTCGCGCTGCGCAGGCTGATGACTAAGCTCTAATGGCTGAGCCTGAATGTCTGAGATTTCTTCTAGCGTTGGCTGGCGGGGCTCCTGTCCCGCCAGTTCTTGCGTGGCTTGGCTGTGCGGCGGGACAGGAGCCCCGCCGCGCGATACGCCCTGATGCAATCTAGGGAGCGACAATGGACCTATCCAGGCAACGAATCGTCATCACAGGCGGGGCGGGCTTTCTGGGCAGGCACCTTCAGAAGGCCCTCGTAGCCGCGGGCGCGCGCGAAGATGCCCTCCTCGTCCCGCTGATCGAGGACTACGACCTGACGAAAGAGCAGGACGTAGAGCGGATGTACGCAGACATGACGCCGACGGTCGTTATCCACCTGGCGGCCGAGGTCGGCGGCATCGGCGCGAACCGCGATAACCCCGGGCGGTTCTTCTACGCGAACATGGCGATGGGCCTGCACCTAATCGAGCATGCCCGCCGGCTGGCACTCGACAAGTTCGTCCAGGTCGGCACGATCTGTGCGTATCCGAAGTTCACGCCCGTGCCGTTCAAGGAAGAGGACCTCTGGGAGGGCTACCCCGAGGAGACCAACGCGCCGTACGGCATAGCCAAGAAGGCGCTGCTGGTGATGCTCCAGGCGTATCGGCAGCAGTACGGGCTGAACGGCATATACCTGCTGCCGGTGAACCTGTATGGGCCCGGCGACAACTTCAACCTTCAGACCAGCCACGTCATACCCGCCCTCATCCGCAAGTTCGTCGAGGCCACCGGCCGCGGCGACAAAGAAGTGATCGTGTGGGGTACGGGGTCGGCCAGCCGGGAGTTCTTCTTCGTCGAGGACTGCGCGCGCGGGTTAACATTGGCTACGCAGAACTACGACGACCCCGAGCCGGTGAACCTCGGGGCGGGCTTTGAGATAACCATCAAGGATCTGGCGGAGAAGATTCGCGACATGGTCGGCTTTGAGGGCGAGCTGGTGTGGGACACCTCCAAGCCGGACGGCCAGCCGCGCCGCTGCCTGGATACGTCCCGGGCGGCGGAGTTCTTCGGCTTCAGGGCCGAGATGGATTTCGACGAAGGCCTGCGCCGCACGATCGACTGGTGGCGCGAATACAACACCTAAGGCACAGCTGTCGGCAAGCAGCGCGCAAGTGAGTGACGCTGCGATTCCTTCGTCCCCCAACAACCGAGTTGATGGCCACATGCCCGGAGGCTACTGCATGCATAACATTCTCCTGAATAACGGCGTCGAGATGCCAATGATCGGCATGGGAACTTGGCCACTGAACGGGCTGAAGCTGGCATGGCTGGTCCGGAAAGCGGCTCAAGTGGGCTACAGGGCATTTGATACGGCATCTGCCTACGTCAATGAGAAGTGGCTGGGACGAGGGATTCGTTTCTGTGGGATACCGCGGGCGGAGCTATTCGTCACCTCCAAGTTGAGCAATACCGAGCAACGGCAGGGGGACGTTCGTGCCTCGTTTCAAGGGAACCTGAAACGATTGGGATTGGAGTATCTTGACCTGTACTTGATGCACTGGCCGAACCCGGGGACTTACCTGGATTCATGGCAACAGATGGCGGCGCTCTATAAAAATGGCCTGGTCGGGGCGATTGGCGTCTGCAATTTTCATCAGCATCATTTGGAAGCCCTCGTTGACGTCTCCGATGTCATTCCGGCGATAAACCAGATTGAACTGCATCCTATGCTTCCGCAGGTTGAGCTTCGCGACTTCTGCAAACGCCAAGGCATTCAGGTCGAAGCCTATTCTCCGCTTGCGCGGATGCATGAGACATTGATCGGCAATAGCGTGATGGTTTCGCTGGCGGGGAAGTACGGGAAGTCTGTCCCACAGGTGATCTTGCGTTGGGATTTTCAACATGGGATCATCTCTATCCCGAAATCCTCTTCGCGTGTTCGCCTGCAATCCAATGCTGACATCTTTGACTTTGATCTGGACGACTGTGAAATGGACGCAGTTGATTCTTTGGGTATCAATCTGCGAGTCCGGTACGATCCTGACAACTGCGATTTCAGCAAGCTCTAATGGGAATGCGTGTACCGGTTGGCCGCCCGTGTGAGAATAGAAATAGCCGCCACTAATGACAACAGAGGTTACAAAACGGCAGGTCGTGAGGAACACTGTAACGGGGTGGGTGGCCGCGGGCTGCCGCGTGGGCATTGCCCTCGCTATCGTGCCGTTTCTTCTCGATTCGCTTGGGAAAGACGGTTACGGCCTGATCGGCTTGCTGGGCGTGATTGTCAGCTTGTCGGTAGTGGCAGACTTGGGGCTGAGGCAGGCTCTGGGCCGGGGACTTTCAGAGAAGGTTGTCAATCAGGATGTCGAAGGATTCCGGGCGCTGTCGTCTACAGCGATGGCACTATACCTTGGGATTGCGACAGTCCTAATTGTCATCCAATGGGTCCTTGCGCCCTGGCTTGCTTCTGTGTTCAACGTCCCGGACAGGCTACGCGATTCGGCAATCTGGATGATCCGTCTCTACGGTGGCGCGTCTCTGCTGCTATCCTTCATCAAACCAGTGTTCGCGGCCGGTTTGCAGAGCTTCCTTCGGTTTGATTCTGTCAATGTAGTCCAGACAATCAGTGTGATCGGTTCAGGTGTTCTGCTATTTATCTGCATCTCGTACGTCAGTATCTCACCGCTGGTAGTTTGGGCGGTGGTTATGTTCAGTGTCTTACTGCTTGACTTGCTGCTCCTCTGGATCCTTTACCGCCGACGGTGCTTTTCGGGCAAGCTGGGTCTCCGGTACCTGGATTCGCGTACACTTAAGCCGCTTCTCCACCTGGGCAGCAGTATGTATGTGTTACAATTGACCGGTGCTATCGCCGAACGCTCAGATCCCTTGGTTGTATCCTTCTTTCTTGGGACTGCAGGTGTGGCGCTCTACCAAACCGGGGCAAAGCTTTCACAAGTGCTGCGCCCGGTCGTTATGATGTTAAGCACACAGGTGTATCCGTTAACTACGCGATTCCATGTGCTTGATCAGCAGGATAGGCAGAAACGCGCCCTTGTTCTCGGTACGCGGTACACTCTGCTATTTGGAGTAGTTGTCTCGGCCGGTCTCGTGCTCTTTGCGGAGCGGTTTTGCTGGCTTTGGCTGTATGGTGTCTTGGGAAGCGATTATGTGACAGTAGTCCATGTGATGCGGTTATGGGCCTTGGCCAGCATTGCGGAATATGCGGGAGCTATGCATTGGCCACTACTGCTGGGCATGAAAAGGATGAAATTCGCCATAGCTATTCAAGTTCCGTCTGCCATGTTCAATATTCTGGTCTCCATCTACTTGGTTGGCTTTACGGACTTGGGGATTCCAGGAGTCCTGGTGGCAACGATCCTGACCAACTTGGTGCGTCGACCGATTTCTATATGGTATGTTTCCAAAGTGACGGGCTTATCTATCGCAGAGCATCTCCGTTCGGCCTATCTGCCCGGAGGGATCCTGTTGCTCCTGCTTGCGGCCTTTCATTATGTGTTGCGCATCTGTCCGATCTACAGTTGGTCCATGCTCATTGTGTTCGCGGCTCTATTCGGGGCTTACGCCGCGCTTATTCTGATGGTGCTTGAACGACAGCTGATAACAGGCATGTGGCGCCAATGGAGGGGCAAATGAACAGAGCGTTACTATGGTCGATGCTCCGCCGCGTGGATTGGATTCGGTTTGTGATATTGAATTTCTGTTGCAAACAGGTGCGACGCGCTCCGGGGGCATATATTCTTCCATATAGAGGCGCCCGTTTAGAGATCGCACGAGGTGCATCTATAGAACTCAATGCGCATCTGATCGTCAATTGGTTCGACACCAAGCATCCTGGCGGAACATCTTATGTCGTCTTGGAGAATGGGGCTCACTTGGTCGTAGAGCGGCAGCATACGTTATACTATGGCGCTGACATAAAGGTGTTTTCCGAAGGGACGTTGATATTAGGGTCCGGATACTGCCATAGTCGGGCACAGATACGATGTCACAAATCTATCACTATCGGTGATGGCGCAGCGATTGCCAGAGATGTGATCATCATCGATTCTGATGCCCATCCGCTCAGTTATCCCGGCTATGTGATGAGTAAGGATGTGCGTCTTGAAGGCAATGTGTGGGTAGGTTCACGGGCCATGATTCTGAAGGGAGTCACGGTCGGGGCCGGTGCCATTATCGCTGCGGGGGCCGTGGTGACAAAGGATGTTCCTTCGCATTCCGTTGTGGCCGGGATCCCTGCCAAGGTCATTAGAGAAAACGTTGCATTCAACAAGTGAGAAGACGGTTCGCATGATTGATAAGGTGAAAGAAGAGTGCACGGGGTGCAACGCCTGCTACAGCGCATGTCCGGTCGATGCGATCCGCATGGAGGAGGATGGGGAGGGATTTCTGCGACCTGTTATTGATATGGAGACGTGCACCCGGTGCGAGCTGTGCGAAAAGGTCTGTCCCGCGCTGGTCCCGTGCAGGATCTTGGACACCCGGCCGCCGCAGGTCTTTGCTGCTTGGACCCGGGATGAGGAGCTGCGGATTGATAGCACGTCCGGAGGTTTGTTCACTGAACTGGCAAGAGAGGTCTTGGACAGGGGAGGCCATGTAGTCGGCGCACGGTATAAGCCCGACCACACCGTCGAACATACGTGTATCAGTGAGGTGAAGGACCTGCCGCTACTCCGCCAGTCCAAGTACTTGCAGAGCGAAATGGGGCACACCGATCGAGAGGTGAAAGGGCTGCTGGAGACCGGGGATCCGGTTCTGTTTTGCGGGACGCCCTGTCAGGCGGCTGGTCTGCTGAGCTATCTGGGCAAGGAGCATGACAATCTAACGATCTGCGATTTCATATGCCGCGGCGTGCCCTCCCCGAAGGTCTACAAGATGTACCTTGCGGACCTGCAGAAGCAGTACGGCGCCCCTGTCGAGACCATTCAGTTCAAGAATAAGAACATCGGGTGGAACCAGTTCTGTACCTTTATTCGTTTTGGGAACGGGAAGACGTATCAGAAGGACCGCTATCAGGACTCGTACATGTTCGGCTATCTAATGCGGAATCTCTATCTGCGGCCCTGCTGTTATGAATGCAAATTCAAGGAGATCCCCCGAGTGTCAGATATCTCACTTGGCGATTTCTGGGGAGTCGGGAGGACCCGTCCTCACCTGGACCAGAACAAAGGTACATCTGTGGTGCTTCTTAATACCGCAAAGGGTCGTGCATTGTTCGCTGCTGCACAGCAGCGTCTTGTGAGCGAAGAATGCACTCTGGAAGAGGCCCTGAGTGGCAACCTCCACATTCTGCGTTCCGCAGAACGGCCAAAAGACAGACGACGGTTCTTTGCGAAGCTTCTTCGAACTGGCTCGTTCCTCAAGGTGATGCGGACATATCAGAGAGCAGGGGTGGTTAGAAAGGTGGTTGGGCGGATAAGGGGGGGATTCCGTCGGAGTTGCAGACTACTACGGACAACACGCACATGAGGACAGTGCTAACAACATGTCACTGGAACAGCAATTGCGCGGCTCTGGGTGATTGGATTTACAGAAGCAAATCCAACGCCCATGCTGAGCGTATTACGTCGAGAATCTAGAAAGACGAAAGAAGTATGACGACCGATCCAATGTTCATTCTAGAAGGCAATGGCCCGTGCACGAATCACGGATGTGAAGCAATCCTGCGAGGCACGATGTTGATTCTTCGTAGCCAGTTCGGTCGCTGCAAGTTCATCAGCACTGCCCGTAGTGAGGGGCTTCCTCCGGACGAAACTTTCCTCGAAGATCCAGACTTGACGCATCGGCCTGCCTGGGCCCGGCGCAGGTTCACGGGGCTATGGTTTCGCAATCAGATCGACAAGCGCATTTTCCGGCGGAGGCCTTACGGCTTCGAGCCCTATCTGCCGCACTGTAAGGCCGTTCTGGCTTTGGGGGGGGACAACTTCTCGTTGGACTACGGGACCTCCGTAGCCAAGAGGGAGTTAAACGTCATCCGCGTCGCGCATGAAGCGGGCAAACCGTTTGCAATATGGGGAGCGTCTGTTGGGCCATTCAGCAAGGAACCAACCTTGGAGCAGGAGGCCGCTAAACTCCTGCAAGAGGTCGACCTGATTGCCGCGCGTGAAAGCGTCACAGTTAAGTATCTCAAATCTATCGGCGTGGAAAGCAACGTGAAGCAGGTGGCCGATCCTGCCTTCCTGATGGAACCCCAACATCCATCGCATCTCTCAAATGGACTAGCCGATGCGTTGAAGAGTAATCCGATTGGCCTGAACATATCGCCGCTCATAGCTAAACGCCATTCACAGGCTGACAGGTTTGAAGAAGTGCTGGTCGAGATCATCTCATCATTGTCAGAGATAGGCAGCCCTATTGTCTTAATCCCCCATGTCAATGCTGCCGGAAACAACGACCATGAGTATATGAGACAAAGTCTGCACCGTGTTCAATCGGCATCCGTCCCAATCGTATTGGTTGATGCTGATTACAATGCCGCCGAACTGAAGTGGATCAGCTCTCGCTGTGGTGTGTTCATCGGGGCGCGGACGCATGCGACTATTGCCAGCTTATCCACGGCGACTCCCACGATCTCCATAGGCTACAGTATCAAGGCCGAAGGGATTAACGTCGACTTACTGGGCACCACTCGATGGTTGATGCCCATTGAAAATCTTTCTGCAGATGGTTTGGCCGAGCGGACGGCGGCCCTGTGGAATGAACGAGAGGATGTGCGGTCTTTACTGACTCAGAAACTGCCAGCATACAAGGATTGCGCACATAAGGCCGGGCTATATTTGGCTGAGGCGATCGCTCCTTTTGCACCAGGGCGTAGTACGCCAGGAAAGACTTGAGAATGTGGATCGCAAGTTGGCTGCAAATGACATGGATAGCGCATGTTGGCATCTGGAAGCCCCATTTTCCTGATTGACTTCAAATGCCCCAAAGTGATTAATCAGGATATGAGGCATTCAAATCCCCCGGCCACAACGTATCCTAATCCCAGAGGGTGCAGACAGAAGACAGAGAGTTAAATACGGGGCCTTCGGATATCTTCTGATCTCCTTGGGCCGTGGAGTAGTTAGCGAATAATCCTCTTCCGCTTCTTGATATTGACCTGTGCCGATGACCTATGCAGAAAGGCAAAAGTAACATGACAGATGGGAACGCATATATCCTCCTGCTACAGTCATCCAATCCAGGTGACGGACACGGTGGAGAACTGTGGTCGAGACGCGTACTGGGGTTCCTCAAGACCATAGGAGAAGTTCGGAATATCGTGCCTGAGAAGTATCCAAAGACGGTCAGTACACTGTGTCGATCTCTGCTGTATGGGGGATGGCTCGTGGTAAGGAGTATTCGCAACTACAGGCGCGTTGGGGGGCTTCGCTGGGCCATCAAACGCGGACTACGTGATGGGCTATTACACAAGACCACAAAAGGCATCGTCGCTGAAATGGGGCGTCCCTCGCTCGTAGCGATTGAAGACATTCGTATGTTCCCAGAAGTGGCGTTTCTTGCAGAAGACAGTTGTCCTATTGTGGCGCTTCCACACAATATCGAGCCATTCACATATAATCCTAATGCGCCTCTGGAAGACATATGCAGGATGCTCCAGCATGAGTTGCGTCTCTATCGAAAGTGCCAGTTGGTGCTTACGATATCAGAAGAGGATGCATGGCTTCTCCGAAACTTCGGGATTAGGGCCTTCTACCTTCCCTATATTCCAAGTCGTGAGAAGATCGATTGGGCCAAGGCCGTTGCTTCAGAAAGGCGTGCGAACTCGCAGGACGTCCAGAAGCATATCCTGATCTTGGGAACAGTGTCAAATACGCCTACACTCGATGGTACTCGTAGGCTTCTGGATTGTCTCAAGGAGAAGGGGCTGAGCCTGGAAGTTCCAGTATGTATCGTAGGATCTGGCACAAATGAAGCATTCGATGAGTACTCCAGTGAGAGTATTCGTGTTTGTGGAAGGGTGAGCGATTCGGAACTAATGGAGTTGCTGTGCTCCGCTCGTGCGCTTCTCGTTACCCAGGCATGGGGAGCGGGAGTATTGACTCGGGTTTTCGACTGGTTACCTGCTGGTATCCCAATTGTCTGTACAGAGCACGCCGGTCGCAGTATCCCGCGGGGGGGGGATGTTCACATTTGCCAGGATGTAGAGGATGCATATGCAAAAGCATGCTCCGTAGAGCCCTGCGAGGCACCGTTCTCGCCGATCTTAAAGCGACTTGTCGCAACTGAGGAGGAGGCGTTGAGGAAGGTTGCACGGTTGATTCAACGACCAGACGAGGCGACAATGCGTTCTTGATGGTACACCCTCGGGTGTGTGAATCGTACAGCGAAATCATGAAGATGATGCGATAAAAGGGATAGACGCTCTGAATTCAGGACTTGGTCGTCCCTTCAATCAGAGCTCGGCAACAGTGCTATTTATCTATGTTGTGGTATTGATCGGAATCACGCCGCGGGAGTGGCATGGAAGGAATCCGCCAGCTGGGAGATCCCAGCCGCAGAGGAGAGACAAGAGATGATCCTGCTATACGCATTGATCATACTGAACACCGTCGTTCCCCAGCAGGCAGTTATCATGGCATTGCGGATGCAGATTGCAGACCTGCCGCTAACTATGATAGATTTCACCATCCCGCTGGTGCTCGTCTTCGGGGTCTTTTCTCGCGGCGCATGTGAACCGTTTGATCCCGGGAAACGGAACTACCTGTGGATCCTGCTCATACTATGGTTGTTTTCGACTATCATCGGGGCGGCTATCGGCGTTATGCGGGGCGCCCAAGTGTACATGCTCTTACAGGAAATCTGGTGGTCCGCAGGATTGCCCCTTGGGATTCTGTGCGGTTACATTTGTGTCCGAACGTCGAAGCACGCACGCCACATGATCAAGCTCATGGCATTGCTGGCCGGCATCGTCAGTCTGCTGGTCCTCATGCACTTCGCGACCGGTGCATCACTGTATGCCCAGACGGGCAGGTTCACCGAAATCCGGACCATGGAATACCAGTTTGGTATGGCAGCCATCGTTGCGGTGTTCCTGGTATACTCCTCGGCCGTGAACCCGGGCTTCTTCTCCCGCCCGACGAGATTGGTCCTGCTTCCGGCAAGCATGTTCGCCGTTATGGCGACACTGACGCGCAGCACGACGATCACGATGCTGTTCTCGATCCTCATGGTGGTGTTTGTCATCCCCAAGGGGTTTAGAATCCATGCATGGCGGGCGCTAGGCGGCGCGTCGATCTGGTTGGTCCTGGCCGCGGTCGTGGCTGTAGCGGTCGGTAGCGCGGTGCTGGGAACTGATGTGGCGGACATCATCACCAAGCGGTACTACGAGTCGGGCTCGCCCGAAGACGATTTCACAACGGGTAGATTGAGCGGGGGGCTCAGCGAATTGCAGTTGTGCGTGGAGAGCGGGTTCTTAGGCAAAGGGATTGGCGCTGTTAGAGGGGAGTTTGCCCGTCAAGGGCTCTCGGGCGTATTCGGACACAATGCCTACACGAACTCCCTGGCGACGCGCGGCATACTTGGGCTGGTAGCGCTGGTCGTGCCCGTGTGGGCGGTATTCCACGTAGGGCGCCGGATGATACGTAGTTTAGATCCCAACATCAGGGCCGTTGGCACGCTGGCGGCGGCAACGGGCTTCTTCGTAGCCATTGGGGGGCTCTTTTCGCCCGGCATAAGCGGCAGCCAAAGGGCGGGCCTCCTTATTGGGCCGATTATAGGGATGGCGATCAAGTGCTATCGTTTTGAATTGTCAGCGTATCCAGTTCAGCAGGAAGATAGTGACATCCATTGGGACCAACCCCTATCGGTACCTCCGGGTTGACGGCGATGCGGCGGGCCTCGACTGGCGGACCGTATTTATCAGAATAGACTCATCAAGAGGTACCGCGACGGTCATGGGCAAGAAGCCATCTGGCGGACCCCGACAGAAAGTGTGCTGCCAAAGCCCTCTTCGAGCGGCTCACTACGGGAAGAGCTGGCGATAGGCCACCTCCCGAAGAGGCCTTTACTGCCGGTTCCGGCGTCAATGGTCGTTTCGACGCGGG
>Ga0209986_10004266_pt1 | contig 12163 bp, 10 predicted proteins | sample BlataG_FD_183168 | JGI IMG/M metagenome (GOLD analysis project Ga0209986, IMG submission 183168) | Deep subsurface microbial communities from Black Sea to uncover new lineages of life (NeLLi) - Black_00105 metaG (SPAdes) (version 2) | ecosystem: Environmental > Aquatic > Marine > Oceanic >...
GCTCAGGTCTTCCAAACATTTTCATCCAAGAACTAGCAACAAAGCTCAAGGCAGACTACGCATTCGGTTTAGAACTGAAAACTGCTAATGGCAAGTTCACAGGTGAAATCAAAGGAGATGTCATAACAAAGAATGGAAAGGCAATAATTCTAAAAGAAATCCTACAAAGTGAAAGCATATCTCCACAAAACTGTATCCTGGTTGCTGACGATCGAAACAACCTGCAAATGTTCAAGTACGCCAATTTAAAGATAGGATATAACCCCGATTTCATGCTAAGCGCCAAATCAGACTACACAGTAACCGGAAGACTACATGAAATCTTGCCGATCATAACACAAATGAAACCTGAAAAACCTGAACGAAATCTCACAAGAAACCAAATCCTCCGTGAAACAGTTCACATTAGCGGTTTTGCAATACCCTTCATTTGCTCATACCTCATTAACCGTTATCTTGTGGCTCTCTCAATTTTTCTTATAACACTCATTTACCTTATGGCTGAACTAGCTAGAATCACAGGAGCAACCTTCCCGATATTCACTTCCATAACTTCACACACCGTTGTCAAATTGGAACAATATGAATTCGCAGCCGCTCCAATTTTTTACGCCTTCGGCATAATAATTTCACTAGTTGTTTTTCCACCGCCGATTGGGTATGCTTCAATTGCTGTGCTCACGTTAGGCGACGGATTCGCAGCCCTATTCGGCGGGAAGCTTGGAAAAACACGATTTCCATTCAACAAAACTAAATGTCTTGAAGGCTCTCTTTCAGGTTTTATCTTTGCTTTTATAGGGACCCTATGCTTCATGGATCCAACTAGAGCCTTTATAGCTGCAATGACTGGAATGTCTGTCGAGTGTTCTCCTATGCCGATAAGTGACAACCTGATGATTCCTTTGATCACAGGTGCTGTGTTAACTCTAACTTTAGTTTAAAAGCTAGGCTCGCTCTGTTTTGCTGTGCTTTTTCCCTAGAGAGTTTTTAGCGACGTTTGGCTCTGGAAAAGTGAGGATTGAAATGGAGATTCTATGTTTCCTATGCCTGTTCTGTTCCGGTTATTATTATGTCAAAGTTGAAGATTGTGACTCCACTCACATCCGGTGAAACTGAAAGGGTTAAAACTGCTTGAACAACTGGCACTGTAGTGTTTAGCACGTTGCCTTCTTGATTCCAGCTTAGAGTTATATGTTCGAAAGCTGGGGTTGAGTCCCAATTGTCTGTTGTTATGTTAAGCACTACAGGTAGCGTACCTCCATTTTTTATGAACACCGTTTTGTTAGCTGTGTTTCCAGGTTCCAGAAAGCCCCAATTAATATCTGTTACGTTGCTGGTGCAAGCGCTATCCCAATACACACTTACTCCAACCGTCCTTAGATTTCCAGTATTTGGGATTCTTTGGTATGCGCTAAGTAAGCTTGCTGCCAAAACGCTTACAACAATTCCTATTGTTGCAACGATTAGGATCACTTCAACACGGTTTTTTTGTATAGACATCTTATTTGTCTCCTGCTCCATATATCCTTTCTTAACTCTTAATAAACGTTATTGTCTATGATAACTACATAAATACACTTCACAAACATCGAAAAGCAAGAAACCTATGTTACAAAAAACACAAACCATACCTTCTGTGCAACTAATCTTTCGAAAATCATGTTAAACGCAGCTAACACACGCGACATGACAAGCACCTTTAACACCCGGAGAACTCTAGAAAAACAGCAAGAGCAAACAAATTTCCTCAAAAGAATGACATGAAACAGCAAACCCTCCGGATTCTCACCGGAAGAAGAGACGCACAAATCGATAGATTAGATTATGACAACAACCCACACCAAAACCAGACAGGAAATTGAAAAAACAAAAGAACCCCTGAAAAGAAAAGGAAACATCTGTGTCCGGTCGTGTCAAAAAATTATCCCTTTTGAATCTGTTAGCTTGAAACATGCTGGTAGCCATCCTGCCCACAAAAACCGGGCGGCTAACCAACACCTAAATAAGACTATGATTCCTATTCACCTGCTCATTCACAGTTTCGGAGTAGAAGTATTTTGTATGCAGTTGGACACTTAGCACTCGGACACAGTTGCGGATTTTTAACATCAAAAGCGTCTAAGACTGACATAAACATGCCACTTATCCTGCTATTGTCAGTGATACCAGACGTAGACATTCTAATCCCACAACTTCAACACCGAGGCCCAACTCATTCCATAGTTGCAGCATTCATAATTTTTATTCCATTTTTCATAGTTTACAAGAAAAAGGCAACACCATACTTTACAGCTCTAACTCAACACTTCCTGATCGGAGACTTCATTGTAGGAGGAAACATACAATTGTTTTGGCCGATAACCACCCAACAGTATTTATCTCCTTTTGGAATAAACATAGGAATCAAAAGTCCAGTAAATATAGCCGCTGAATGGATTCTCTTTATAGCCTCAATTTCAATAATGCTTAAAACAAATCAAGCAGCCACATTCTTGAAACCACACCACTCAAACCTTCTACTGTTCATACCTTTGCTTACAGTGCTGCTGCCAACATTCCAGAACTTCCCGGTAAACGTGCCAACTTGGCTAATACTGCCGCATTTAGCCTACATTTTCATATTCTCAGCATCCATAATCACTGATATCCGCGGCGTTCTGAAATACATCCAGCATGCATCACGTAAACTCTGCTTTCGCTTACAAGCTGCACCTCTTGAGACTAACCTATATGCTTCACCTCATCTTGTTTCTATTCAATATTGATCTGAAAACTCGAACTTGCTTTTATTCAGGTTTTCTTCTGTTATTGCTAGCTTGTTTCGGTGTCTGTGTTGATTTTGAATAGGGTTTCAGAATTTAGATTTCTGTTTCATAAGGCTTATGTTGCTTGTTGTTAGCTCTTGTTTTTGGGTTATCTGTATGAGCTTGAAAGACTTGCTGGACACTTCCCATTTTGTGAAGGTTCTTCTTGTTTTGTGGATTGTCAGCGCGCTTTTCATTTGGTTCTTGCTAGGTAGGATCGACTATGTTGTTCACGGTGATCTCTACAATTTTGGATTGCAGTATAATCTTGATTGGGCAACTCAGTATTCTGCTATTATGCGTTCAATTATCGTTTGTTTAGCTGTTCCCTCCCTTTCAAGTACTGCCTTACTGGGTTTCGGTTTATGGAAAAGCTTTAGTAATAGAAAGCCTACCCGCAAGCGGACGAGCAAGTCGGCTGGTGGCAAGCTTCAGGCTTTGAAAGGTAATTCTATGGTTATTTCTTGTCCTTCTTGTAAGAAGACTTTTGGCAAGCCTTTGGTCATGCTGGATTTTAGCAGTGGAAAGGCCAAGCTTGTGAATGTCTGTCCCTATTGCAATGCAATGTTAGGCAACAAAGTCAAAAAAGACGAGCAGGATGTAGATGTGGGAATTCTAGGTCCGAATCAACGGGTTAAAACAGATCAGTGATGAGAGATCCAAACTTAGAACAGAATTCTGGTAGTGTCAAATAAAGGCTTCACTTCCCTTGCATCCAACTAACCTGAAGGAGCGTTGAAATCATCGAAACTGAGAGATTGAAGGCGTTTATCCTTTTTTTGCTGATAGATGGGGCTTTAGTTCTTGCGATGTTAATGTTGTTCCAGCTGAACTGGATCGTCCATAGTACTCTATAATTACAATCTTCGTTTTAGCCTTGGCTGGGCGGTGCCATACTAGACTGCTTCAAGAACATGTTTAGGGTTGCTCGGCTTAACAACGACTGCTTCAACAATCCTTGGTTATGTATCATACAGAAAGGCAAGAAAAGAAAGCGAGAAAACAGTTTTCCTCTGCAAATCATGTGGAAACGCTTGGACAGAACTTGACAAAGCGTCAGAATAAAACGCAAGTTGCCGAAATCTAAAATCCTTGAAAACTGTCCATCCTGTAACAAGAAACTTCTGAACGAACAAACCACTAACATACAAACTAACACCATGAAAGCCCATGTGGAGACACCCACCTTAACTGAATCCTTGAAAACCAATAAATCACAGTAACTCATTTCTGAAGCAAGACTAGCATATGCTAGGGGGATAACTCGTAAGATCAAATAGGTAGTGCCGCGCGCGCTTGCGTCGCATCCGAATCGCGGAACGAGCACTCAACCTCGCATAAACCCAAGGTACAACTTGCACGCCCACTCGGCTTCTACGGCAAGCACGATCGCACTTCCATGCCGATCTAGCAATAGAAGATTTCTCCACAAGCTATAAGTGACCAAAACTGCATTATAAGTTTCGTGAGGAGAATGGTAGAGATTCTCGAGGGGAGAAAGGAGAGAAGGGAAAAATATTTCCTACCATCCTCCTCATACGTTTTCCATAATGTTATCACATGTTGCTTTTAAACTTTTTGTCCGCCTTCTGAATTGAACTCTAAAAATTCCCGAAAATAACCATGTTTATCTGAATTCTTGCAGGATCTCCCTTCCTTCCTTATGTTAGTATTACCATAATACCTGAGCTGCTTCAATCTTGTTCATGTTTATTCTACAGATGCTTCCCGAAGTTTCGGACTATTAGGTTGTAACCTCAGAAGACTCAGCAGCTATGTTTCTAACGTAAATGTTCATATCCTCCAAGCTTAGAATGAATGCTTCCCCACTTTTTTGCATAGGCTTCTTGGTGGGGTATCTGACCTGCACGTGGAAGCTGCTGTTCGTTCTCTTCCAAGCGATGCGCTCTCTTTCTGTGAGCTTTAGCTCAGGGATCGCCATCTGCTCTTCTTATGCCCTTTACGGCTTGCTTTTTCACCTCTTAATAACTTCAAATACCTCTGGAAAACAGGTGTCATTGTAGTAGATGAACAGCGTGTGACATTTGCGGGGAACCTCGATAAGCTCTTCAAGTCTGGAAGCATACTCTAAACTCTTTCATTAATTCTCTGATAAGAAATGGTCAAACGTATTAACTACCTAGACAGCTTTGCTGCTGAGCGGTCTTTTTTTCCTGAAGCCAGCTGCTGTACAAGCCAAGCATTTCAAATAGTGCTTATCGTTCTGTTTCTAGAGTGTAAGGGCCTTTTGTTAGTTTTTCTGCCTTGGATTCTTGCACGAGAACAGTGTCTTCTATGCGTATGCCTCCGAAATCTTCAATGTAAATTCCAGGTTCGATCGTTATAACGTTTCCAACTGTTAGTCTATCTTTGCTTTCTTGGTTTAGTGTTGGTGGTTCATGGATTTCCAAGCCTACACCGTGGCCTAAGCCATGGACAAAATATTTATCATAGCCTGCATCCCCGATTACTTTTCTTGCGATTGCGTCTATGTCTTTTGTCTTTATTTTGGATTTTACGGCTTGAAAGGCCTTCTCTTGAGCCAGCCTAACAATCTCATAGATTTTCTTTTGTTTAGTTGAAGGTTTTCCAGCTGAAAATGTTCTGGTCATATCTGATCGATAATATTTGTATGCGGCTCCTATGTCAACGACAACCAAGTCGCCTTTACGTATTTTTCGGTCAGTACAACCTCCATGTGAAAACGCTGAACGGGCACCTGATGCTACAATTGTTTCGAATGCTGTTCCCCCAGACCCTTTTTTGCGCATGGTATATTCGATTTCCGCGGCGACTTCATATTCTCTTACGCCTGGCTCAATTGTTTCGTAAGCGGCTTTCATGCCGTTACTTGTTAATTCTCCGGCTTTCCGCATAAGTTTAAGCTCTTTTTCATCTTTTACTTTGCGAAGTACTCTTACAGGTTCATTATCAATTCTAGTCTTAGCTATTCCTCTCAAAACTTTCTGAAGTTTCAGATAGTCCGCAACCATTGGAACGCCGGCGATTGCGTCTAAACCGAGATTTTTAATTCTTAAGGTTTTGACTTTTTTCGCGATTTTAGTTGCCAAGTTCTCGCCTCGTTTGACCAGTTCAACCTGGAATTTGTCGGCTTCAGTCTTGGCTTGTTGATAGTTGACGCTGTAAACATAGACTGTGCTTTTTCCAGTTTTCGGAATTAATGCACATGCCATCCCTGGACAGCCTGTGAAATAAAGAAGGTTTGCTTCGTTAGTGATTAGAAAACCGTCAAAACTTTTTTTCTCGAAAGCCAGTTTTCTTAAAGCTTCCACCCTTTTCAAGCAGCTCACCTAGAAAGAACCTCTTGTAGGTTCTTAACCTAAATCTTTTTTGCTTCACCCTATTGGTATCAAGCCTAACATCTTCATTATCATCGTAGCGTAGGTTAAAACAACTCCTCCAGCCACCACTGACCCAATTTGCCCACCCACATTTGTTGCCATAGCATAAGGCAAAAGCCAATTGCTTGAATCTTCATCTCTTCCAATCCTATGTGCTGTTCTAGCAGCCATTGGAAATGCTGAAATTCCGCAAGCTCCAATCAAAGGATTTACTTTGCCTTTCGTCATTAAGCACACAGCCTTAGCGAAGAGGATTCCGCAGGCTATCGCAGAAACAAAAGCCACCAATCCTAATGCGAACACTATGAGTGTGTCAAGGACTAGAAAGCTTTCCGCGTTCATTGTTCCACCAATCACTACTCCAAGAAGTAATGTTGTAACGTTTGTAAGTTCATTTTCAGCGGATTTTGCGAGTCTTCTAACGACGCCTGTTTCCTTGAGAAGATTTCCAAGCATGAGGCTGCCCATTAGTGGAATTCCCATGGGTGCAACTAGGCCGGTTACGATTGTTACGGCTATTGGAAATATTATTCGAACGGCTTTGGAATATGTTTGAGGTTTGTGTCTCATTTTTATTACCCGTTCCTCATGTGTCGTCAATGCTTTGGAGATTGGGATTTGGAGTAGTGGCACAAGTGACATGTAGGAGTAGGCACAAACAGCTACTGGTCCAAGAAGGTTTGGAGCGAACTTTGATGTTATGTAAATGGCTGTGGGACCATCCATGGCTCCAATTATGCCTATACTTGCTGCTTCATAGGGACTGAAGCCAATTGCCAATGCGGAGAGCAGAGCGATAAAAATTCCAAATTGTCCAGCAGCAGCGAAAACTAGAAACCAAGGTCGTTCTATCAGCGCTCCAAAATCCATCATAGCGCCGATTCCAACAAACAGTAGACAGGGGAATATGTCTGTTAGAACGCCTTTGGCGTATATGAAGCCGAGAAATCCTTCGGGATCCATTATTCCGGGGAGACCGGGGTTGATTAACACTGGAATGTTAACTAGTATTGCTCCGAAGCCTATTGGAACAAGTAGAAGGGGTTCATATTTCTTCTTTATGGCTAAGTAGATGAATAGGCATCCGACAGTGATCATTATTATGTTGCCAAGTGGGAATGGTAGAAGGGGTTCAGGCATCTTATTTTTCCGCCTTTCTGATTGTTACTTCATATTCTTCGCTGTTAAGAGTAACTCTGAATCTTCTTCCATGCATTTCAGCTTCTAAGGGAAGCTCGTCTGACGTAAATTCTGGCTTGGCTTGACCGCTTAAGAGCTTTTTTGTTTCTTCTGGAAACAGGGCATAGGAAATGACGTCTTCTTCCTTTGTTATCAGTTCTAGATCTTGAAGTTGGTCTCTGCATTTTTTGTACATGGGTTCCAGAAGATCTGCTGGTCTACAATCTATTGTTTCATTACGCCAGTTGGAACCTAAGATCTTCCTGTAAATTTCTTCTTGAATTTCCACTGGTGGTTTACCATACATTCCTTTGACATAATTTTTTGTTTCTTCCAAGACTCGTTTGTATCTTCCGAAAAGAACGTTCATGACTGCTTGCACTCCAACTATCTGACTTGTCGGCGTGACCAGCGGCGGCCAACCAAGATCCTTCTGAACAACATGCGTCTCCTCTAAAACTTCGTAATATCTGTCCACTGCACCGAACCGTTCAAGCTGAATTATAAGGTTTGAAAGCATTCCCCCTGGTATTTGATGTACTATAACTGACGGGTCAACCATCATCGCCCGTTCCCTATGCAAGTGTCTATATTTCTCCCACACCTTTAGAAAGTATTTTCTACATTTCATCAGGAGTTCAAGGTCATAACCCGTGTCATAAGGAGTGTCCTTGAAGGCAGCAACGATAGATTCCGTCGGTGGATGCCCAACTCCTCCTGAAATAGGCGACATTGCACAGTCCAGTATGTCTACTCCTGCGTCGCATGCCTTCATGTATGAAAGCATGGTCATTCCAGAGGTTGTGTGCGAGTGTAAGCCAATTGGCACTTTTATTCCTTCTTCCTTGCAGGCATGAATTATTTGGTAGGATTTAAACGGCGAAAGCATTCCAGCCATGTCCTTAAGATAAAGTGAATCACATCCTATTTCTTCAAGTTTCTTGAATGTTTCCACATAGTATTCTGCTGTGTGAACTGGAGAAATCGTGTAGCATAAGCTTCCTTGAGCGTGGGCTCCCACCTTTTTGACAGTTTCTATGGGGACTTTCATGTTTCTTAAGTCATTTAGTGCATCAAATATTCTGAAGTAGTCTACGCCGTCTTTGTGAGCGTATTCTATGAACTTTTGAACTATGTCGTCTGGGAAGTTGCGGTAGGCTACTATGTTCATGCCTCTTTCAAGCATCTGCATGGGTGTGTTGGGCATGTGTTCTTTTAGCGTTTTAAGGCGTTCCCAAGGGTCTTCAGCTAAGTATCGAAGGCAAACATCAAAAGTTGCTCCCCCCCAAACCTCTAATGCGAAAAACCCCACTTGATCCATAATTTTTGTTATCGGAAGCATATCTTCGGTTCTCATACGTGTTGCAAGTAACGACTGGTGAGCATCCCTGAAAATGAGATCAGTTATTTTCACCATATACTTCACCTTTTTTCCATTCTTTCAACTTTCTGTCTAAGCTCGTTTACGCTTGAAGTCAACTCGTCTATTTTCATTTCGATTTCAGTCATCTTCTCAACCAATGTTTCAAAATTTTTTGGAAGTTCAACGTGTGATGCTGTTTTTACCGGGCTAGTTCTGGATAGGTAAACAGCGATTGCCGCTGATAGAGCTGCTGCTTCTTTCTTGCTAATACGGCTTGTTATTTTTCTCCCTCCTAGGCGCTGCTCTTGTGAAACATGGTTTCTTCTTCATCGGTTTGTTGCGTATTGAGCAGCAAACCTTGGTTGAATCATTTTCCAGATCAATTTGAAAAAGCATGTTCTGTTGTCTATACCGTTGGCAAACGTGTACAGTTTCTCTGTGTTCAGGGTCGCACTGTTTGTAATCAAACGTTTTCATGATGTCCACAACTCTAGCCAATTATAACTAGTATGTCACCATCTTTCACAGAATCACCCTCTGACACTCTTATTTCCTTTACAATACCTGATACTGTATTTTCGATGGCGTTTTCCATTTTCATAGTTTCTAACACTACAAGTACACTTCCTTTTTCAACGCTGTCTCCTACATTGACTGGTAGCTTGACAACTGTTCCCTGCATAGGTGCGGTTATAACTTCCTTTGCTTCTTCTACAGTTTCCTCAGGGACCAGAACCTGTTTCTTAATCACCGTAGGATATTTCACCTTTGTTTTCTCAAGCTTTTCAACTCTAACTCTGTACTTTGCATCGCCTACAACAACTTCAAGTTCATCACCAACCTCAGACAGAGGCGTGACTTCACATTCTTTCCCAATGATTCCTAAATCTTCAACCTTCACATCGTGATCTTCTCCATTAAGCTTGATCCTAAAAGTTCCGGTTCCAGCCTCCTCAACTTCTTTCAGATCTAATTCTTCAGATTGAGGCGATTCAGCTTCCCTGACCATCTCACCTTTAAACAGTCTTTTCAAAGCAACACACACTAATGCAACCGCTGTCAGGGAGGAAAAGACACTGATAACACCAATTACCGTTATGAGCAGCCCAAATTCTAGGTTCATCAACTTGATCCTCTTTTAAATGCCAGAATGGTTCTTATTTCAACACTTTGATTAATAGATTTCGTAGCTTTAGCTCTTAAAAATCGTGTAAGATATGTTGAGGTACTATGCTTGCAGAGAAACATCTCCAATGAAAAAACGTTTTTCAGTTCCATCTTCAAGCCTTAGAACCAAAGCACCATCATGATCAATTTCCAAGGCTAGACCACTCACTTCTTTGGTTTGACTGGTGATTTTCACACAACGACCAAGAAAACTTGCATATTTTTCCCATTCTTCCCGAATCGGATCAAATCCTTCATTTATGAAAAGCTCGTAGAGATTTTCAAGCTGTTCAAGCAAGGTTTTGAATAACTGTTCTAGCTGAATTTTTCGACCAAGTTCATTTTCAATTGAAGTGGCAACCTTCTTCAGCTGTTCTGGAAACAGCTTTTCCACACTGAAGTTCGCATTTAATCCTACGCCGACTACTACAAAGTTCACGTTTTTACCTGTAGTGTTCATTTCAGCCAGTATGCCGCAGATTTTCCGTCCTTTCACCAGTACATCGTTGGGCCACTTCGTCTCCGCCTTCAAGCCAAACATTTCACCTAATACCCTGGCTACGGCCAATCCAGAAACAAATGTCAGTTGAATCGTTTCTGCCGGACAAAGGTTAGGTCTGAGAATTAGGGAAAACCATAATCCACCACTTGGAGAAAACCATTGCCTGCCAAGTCTTCCTGCTCCCATTGTTTGGGTTTCTGCAATCGCCACTGTTCCTTCGCATGCTCCGTATATGGCTAGTTCTTTAGCCCATTTATTCGTCGAGTCGACCTTAGAAGAATAAAATATGGTTCTCCCGAAACTTCTAGCGCTTAAACCGTTCTGAAGCTTATTCACCCTTAGCCTCGCTGACATAATAATCTACCTTGGCAGTTTTTTTCTTGTAGAGCTTAAGGATGTGGTATCCTCGTTTTAATCCTTGCGTTTTGGAGGTTCTTGAATAGATACGCTAATATATTGACTAATAAATTATTACAGATTCCTAGTTTAATGGAGGAGAATGTTTGAACGGATATGCTGGTCGGGTTCTTCACGTAGATTTGACAACCGGAAAAACTCGTGTTGAACCTTTGAATGAGGAATACGCGAAAAAGTATATTGGCGGAATAGGTCTCGGCATCCGATTGTTGCTTGACGAGTCTAGGCCAGGAACAGAACCATTTAGTCCAGAAAACCCGTTGATTTTGGCAATAGGACCGGTATCAGGTACAATGTGGCCAACAGGCGGGAACGGGCATGCTTTCGTTTCAAAATCGCCGCAGAGTTTCGGTGTTGGCGAATCTAAATCTCACGGTTCTTTTGGTACAGAGCTGAAAAGAGCTGGATATGATGCTGTAGTTTTCAAGGGTAAGGCTGAAAAGCCAGTTTACGTGTGGATTGATGATGATTCAGTTCAGCTTTTGGATGCTTCACATTTGATGGGTAAGTCAGCAGCTGAAACAGAAGATATTATACGGGAGGATTTGGGTGACTACTATATTCGAGTTGCTGCCATAGGTTTGGCTGGAGAGAAACTTGTTCGGTTGGCCTGTATTATCAATGATAAGACTCGGGCTGCGGGAAGAACAGGTATGGGCGCTGTTATGGGTTCTAAAAACCTTAAAGCAATTGCTGTCCGTGGGACATATGACATTACTGTGGCGAAGCTAGATGAGTTTATGGAGTTCGTTAAGGAATTTCATGAAAGAATGAAAGGACCCGCCACCCAAAAATACAGAACTATGGGTACTGCAGCGAATGTGCTTGTGCATAATTCCTTAGCTTGTATGCCTACAAGAAACTATAACAATGCTTCTTTTGAGGGTGCAGAGAAGGTAAGTGGAGAAACTCTGAATGAAAGATTTGTTGCGAAAATTATAGGATGTAGCTCCTGTGCAATGCGGTGCGAACATGTCTGTGTGGTTCCGGAAGGTCCATACAAAGGAACCATGACTCGAATGGAGTATGAGCCTCTTTGGGCTATGGGACCGTACTGCGGTGTTGATCGTTTGGATGCTATCATAAAGGGAATGGATTTGTCCAACTATTACGGGGTAGATTCGATCAGCGTAGGGGTTATAGTTGGCTTTGCTATGGATTGCTATGAAAACGGAATATTAACAGACAAAGACTTTGATGGGGTGGATGCGCGATTTGGCAATCAAGAGGCTCTAGTTCAGCTTATTGAGAAAATTGGCAAGCGTGAGGGTATAGGCGATGTACTTGCTGAAGGCGTGAAAATTGCTGCGGAGAAAATAGGTAAAGGTGCAGAGAAACTGGCGCAGCACATTAAAGGAGTTGAGGTTAC
>Ga0209986_10004267_pt1 | contig 12161 bp, 11 predicted proteins | sample BlataG_FD_183168 | JGI IMG/M metagenome (GOLD analysis project Ga0209986, IMG submission 183168) | Deep subsurface microbial communities from Black Sea to uncover new lineages of life (NeLLi) - Black_00105 metaG (SPAdes) (version 2) | ecosystem: Environmental > Aquatic > Marine > Oceanic >...
CCAATTTCAGCAGATCATTGAGCACCTTCTCTGCCTCTGGATACCTCCCCTGAGCTTGATACACCTTTGCTAGCTCATTAATGGCAGGTAAAAAGGTTGGATGAGTATCCGTGACCGATTTAAAGATATTTTTAGCGATTGCGAAATTACCTTTCAGATATTCTATCCATCCTTCCATCATCATGACATTCCTTTTGGTCACAGAGTGCCCTGCAGCTTTCTGGTGGATGTATTCCATCTCATTTTTGTTCATGCCGGTAAAATATTTTCTCACGATAGCTTTGCGTCTCAGTAGGCTATTAAAAATAGAACGTTCATGCGTGTCATCTACATTAATCTCATTCAATAGAGTGATTAGACGTTGCTGAATTGTGGGTTTTAACTTTTCTTCAATGTGCCATTCTGCAAGTAGTTCATGCCGTGTCCTCACAGTATTCCCTTCCAAAATAAGCGGCAGGTTTTTATACTCGGCACTATTGAAGAAATCCTGAAAATTATAATACTCGCTCTCGTCAAAGTTCGCCATGACCTTCTTTAAAAGAGACACTGGCATTGCTAAACCAAACTGATAGGTGACGGATACCCATTTGTACATATCGGATAAACTTGGCAGCTGAAGGGTGCGGATGACATTATCAAAATCCACCCAATCCATGATAAAGCCCCTATATCGGCTGCTGCTGGTTTTTTTACAAAAATTTATGACTGCTTCAGCAAGAGAAATATCGGGTTTATCAAAATAAGCCTCTCTTGTTAAATCACGATCAACGCCAATCAGTCCTATAGCCTGAATGAAAGAGCGGCGTACTCTTTCTTTGAAAATCATATCCCGATTATCGATATATATTTTCAGTGAGCCCCTTCCGACAAGGTCAAGCAAATAGTCTTCCTCCTCTGCCTCGTGACGTCTTGTCTCGCGTTCAAATAGGAGGAAGACACATCTGAAATTCTCGTGATAATCATCAAAATGTCTTAGAAGGTTGCTAATATGTTCCAATTTTGCTGTTGGATTGTCTATAAAAATCAGCAAAGTTTTGTAATCACTGCTATCCAATCCAGCATTGTGAAGATGGTATATCTTTTTAAAATAATCCTCGTAATCTACTATCCTTGAATTTTCATCTAGGTTCAAGGTATTGATAAGGATAACAGGAGATCCCTTAAGGGCGAAGTCCACAGCAGTTCTGTTCATTTGAGTTGTTTTGCCACAGCCAGGAGAACCGAGAATCCAGATAGAAGTTATCTCACTATCTACTTCATTAAGAGTGCTATTGATTTGATTGTCCAGACGCTCGTTTCTGACATCGATATTGTTGCATACCACCTTCCAGATATATCTATCAGATGAATTCAGCTTGAAATAGTTTTCCCGGATTTTGGGCAGCTTATTATTATCTGTTTCCCTAGAATTATGGATGGAGTAAGGAGTAATCCTCCTGACCCCAGGCAGAATTCCTTTATGAACAACCCGCTCTTGGAACTCGTCATATGCGTATCTAATAGAATTTCTTAAATGATCCAGAATGTGTTCAAGTGAATATTCGGCAGGAATATCGCGGATACTGCCGGGAATATCCGCTTTAAATAGATTGTAGATTTCAGGAAAGTGTTTGAATAAATCGAGGTATAGGCCAGCTTTGTTCTCAAACTTGCCTTCTCTAGCCCAATTTACAAAGGCAAAAGGATACTGGCCACAGTATTGATCCAAAAATTCCTGAAGATCATTTCCCAGATATCGAAGTGGCGAGAACAAAATCCAATAATCCGGATTGAAAAGTGATTTATTTAGCTGCTCTGGTTTGCCCTCAAACTCATGAGGATGAAGCAGGTTAATTGATTTTGCGCTCTTACATTCAATAAAAAAATTAACGTTAATATCGGTAGTACTGGCAGGTCGAGCTTTAAAAAAGATATCAAACCCACTCTGCGATCCACTGCACCTGAGAGTCTTCCTGATGATGTCGAAACCAATGAGAGGGAATAATTTTTTGAATAACTCTAGAGTTGCATTTTCGAATCTAGAGCCGATTGTCTGGGAATTAATCATGTTTCTCTCCGGGAGTCATGCCCAAAAATTTCATATAACTCATTCATATCCGACATTAGCGTCATATATCTTCCCATTTTGGTCGTATATGCGAATCTTCCGTATATACCCATTTGTCTTATAATTTTATTCGTATTTATAAGGTTTATGTTTTATATCTTTTTCTAGTTATGCATCAGAATCTTGTATAACAAAAATTTATATACCGAAGATAGTAAGAGAAAACATGCTTTATCTAATAGGCCTGGGACTTAAAGGAGAAGACATTCCTTACTCTGGCATTGAAGCCGTGAAAAAATGCAGCAAAGTTTACTGTGAGGTTTATACCAATCTTCCTGGTATTGAAAAAGAAAAACTTGAGAAGATTCTTGGAGTAAAACTAAATTTCTTGCAGAGAAAAGATGTAGAGGAAAAAGAGTTCATTATAGAGGAAGCTGAGAAAGAAAATATAGGATTTTTAGTCGGTGGAGATCCTCTTGCAGCTACAACGCACATAGATCTAGTTTTAAGAGCAAAAAAGAGAAACATAGATGTGAAAATAATTCATGCTTCTTCTATATTTTCAGCTGTTTCGGAAACAGGATTACAGCTCTACAAATTTGGAAAAACTGCTAGTATAGTTTATCCTGAAGAAAAGTTTTTCCCAAAAAGCTTTTATGATACTATAATCTCCAATAAAGAAAGAGGACTGCACACACTTTTGCTTCTCGATATAAAAGCGGAAAATAAAAGGTACATGAATCCGAATGAAGCATTTGAAATACTCGAAACAGTTGATAAAAATAAGATAATAAAAAAGGTAATAGTTGTTTCAAGGCTTGGAAGAGACGATCAGAGAATAATCTACGGAGAGATAAACGAACTCAAATCTTGTAATTATGGAGATCCTCCTCACTGCATCATAATTCCGGGAGAACTCCATTTTCTTGAAGAAGAGTTTTTGAATTACTTTAAGGTGAAAAAATGAAAGAGATAACGGAGGAAAAGTTAGATAAATATATTGAAATAGCGGAAAATGCGCTAAAAAAAATCAAAATAATAGTCCCGAAAAACTCGCACTTAGAAATAGCGGCAAAAGATTTTCTCGATATGGCTGAAAGATACCATAAAGATGCTTTATACTACAAAAACAAGGGGGATTATGTCACTGCGTTTGCAGCCTTGAACTATCTACACGGCTATCTTGATGCAGGAGCGAGATTGGGAATCTTTGAAACGAATAATTCAGATCTATTCGCTTTCTAATTTAGAGAGATCTACATTTTTCTTTACTATCTTCTTTATTATCTCTATTTTCTCTCTGTCTCTAGCCTCTATTTTTGCCGTAATATTTTCAAAACTCTTCGAAGCTGAAAAAGTATCTGCCGAAACTAGCATCATCGGAACATTGAGTTTGTCTGCTTTTGCCACTACCTGAGGACTTGGGTATATTCCTCCTGTAAGAATCAGGCAGGAAGTGGAGGTTTCCAGTGCGGCAAGCTGCATATCTATCCTATCCCCTCCCGTTATTATGGCTTTGTTTGCGTATCTTCTAAGATAACTTAAAGCACTCTCTATATTCATGGCACCGATGAAAATCTTGTCTATCCTTTTTGTAAGCCCCTTTTCTCCGGCCAGAAGGTTCGCTCCAAACATATCAACTACATCTTCTACTACTATCCCCGCAAGAACTTTTTCGTAAGGAAGAACACCTAGAACATCTATTCCTCTTCTCTCAAGATCGGGAATTACTATGTTTTCGATGCCTTTTTTATCTTTCACTTTGTTTATTACCACTCCGTCAAGATCTATTTTGAAAGAGTTTAGATAATGTTTGCACATCACTGTTTTGTCGATTATATTTTCTACGCTTCCCTCGGCAACTACCATCGTTCTCAGATCTAACTCTTTTGCTATATGCCCAGCGGATAAACCAGCGTAGAGACCGTAAGATACATTCTGAGCAGATTCTACGATCATAGAATCCTTATCCTTTTTAATGGCCTCGAATCTTTCTTTTAACTTCTTTTTTATCTCCTCTTTTTTATTCGGATCTTTTGCTATCTCTCTCAATATCCCTGTATAATCATGGAATATGGAGATATCTTCTTCCTTCTCTTTCAGTCCTATAACAGTTTTGAAAAGCTGGGAATCTTCATCGTATATCCTTTCTTTTTTTACAACTATTTTATCGCTCAAAGGTTTGAAATATCCCATATCTCTCTTTGAATTTAAACATATTCCCAGACCTAAAGCAGTTTTTCCTGCATTCTTTTTTGTTGAAGATACTAACAAATTTTTCATATTCATACCTCTTTTAATGTCATTCTGACATCAACTATCTTACATCCCTCTTCTAAAACTATAAGAGGATTTACGTCCATCTCAACAATCTCTGGAATTTCATGACTGAAATAAGATAAAAGTGATATGTTCTCAGCGAGTGAGTTTATGTCCTTTCTCTTCTCCCCTCTCACGCCATAAAGTAACGGATAAGATTTTATATCGTCTATCATGTCGAGAGCATCTTCTTTATCTATAGGTGCCACCCTGAAGGCGACATCTTTCAATACCTCGACATATATTCCTCCTAAACCGAACATAATAACAGGACCGAACTGAGGATCTTCAGAACATCCTACTATTATCTCCACACCTTTCTCCACCATTTCGTTTACTAGAATTCCCCTTATGTTCGCTTTCGGATACCTCTTCTTAGCTCTGTACATTATCTCCTTGTATGCATTTTTAAGCTCTTTTGCATTTTTTATCCCTACTTTAACACCACCTATGTCGCTTTTATGTATTATATCTTCAGATACTATCTTAAGAACTATAGGATATCCTATTTTCTCGGCAGCTTTTAAGGCTTCCTCTATAGTTGTAGCTAATTTGTATTTTGGAAGATCCAGTCCACACGCTTTTAATATATCCTTCGCTTCCTGTTCTAGTAACTGTAATCTTCCCTCTTCTCTCGCTTTGTTTATTATTGAATATATTTTCTCTTTGTCCATCATAATATCCCTTTTTTTCTTTGATTTTTTTCTATTCGCAAATCTCCACCATTTATATAATGCCGTCATTGTATATACAGCTCTTTCTGGCTCTTCAAACGATGGAACCCCATTTTTATTGAGTTTTGTTAACGCTTTTTCTCCTTTTTCTCCGCCAATGAGACTGACAACTACAGGTTTTTTTGTTTTCGCATTTTTTACTTCTTCTATTATATACTCTGCAAATTTGTCTGTATCAACGACTGCAGCCTCGCAATATAATATTATAATAGAATCTATCTTTTCTTCTTCTAAAGCTTTTCTCAGTATAATCTTATAAGAATCTTCTCTGCTCTGTCCCGTTATATCAATAGGATTTTTGGCCGACCCAAACTCTGGAATTAATGGTTTGAACGTATCTTCAAGATATTTATAATCATCCAGAAGCTTTATTCCTTCTTTTTCGCATGCATCCGTAGCCAGTACGCCAACTCCTCCCCCGTTAGTTATTATAAGGCATCTCTCTCCTTTTGGTATGGGAGAAAGGCTCAACATTCTTGCCCATTCAAAAGCTTCTCCCATAGTATCTGCCCGTAAAATGCCTACCTGATTAAATGCAGCAGAAAAAACTTTATCGCTGCCTGCAAGGCTACCAGTGTGCGAAGCAGCTGCTTTGGCTCCCTTCTCAGTTCTCCCGGATTTTATTGCTATTATAGGCTTTTTAAAACTTGTTTCCAAAGCAGATTCTAAAAACTTCCTTCCTTTTTTCAATCCCTCGATATATAAAAGAATCACCTTTGTGTTTTTATCATCTTTAAGAAAATCCAGAAGATCAGAATCATCTATATCGGCTTTATTCCCCACACTTACAACAGCAGAAAGCCCTATATTCTCTGCTCTTGTTTTGTCCATCAATGCTATACCAATAGCACCGCTCTGGGTAACAAAAGCAATGTTTCCCTTTAAAATGTCTCTCGGTCCGAAGGTTGCATTGAGACAATGAGGCGTATACACAACTCCAAACACGTTTGGTCCTAAAATTCTCATCCCATATTTTTTCGCGATCTCTACAAGTAGAGTCTCTGTTTTCGAGTCTCCTATCTCGGAAAATCCGGAAGATATTATAATGACAGCCTTTACACCTTTCTTTCCACATTCCAAAACTACCGAAGGCACAAATTTGGCAGGTATTGCAATTACAGCCAAATCTATATCTGCTTTGACATCTAATATAGATTTATAAGCCTTAAGTCCCATTATCTCCTTTTCATTAATGTTTATAGGATAAACTTTACCTTTATAACCGTACTCTATAATATTCTCCAGAATCTCATATCCTATCTTCCTCTTCTTGGAAGATGCTCCAATAACAGCTATACTTTCTGGAATAAACAACTTTTCCAACGACATTATAATCCAATGAATAAAAAATTTTAAATAGGTTTCTCATTAAAGGGACATTTCTTCATTTTACGGATCGTAACCACTACATACTTTCAAGAACCCTCTATTCTTCTTCCTGGCTTATTGATGATATATTTGATCTTTTTGTTGTTAAGTTTAATCATGTCAAGAGTTAGATCTTGGCGAAATAATTTCCGTACTCTACACCAAAGCTTAATGACCGAAACCTTTTTAAATAAGAATACTAAACACATATACAGGTGATACAGATGGTATTTAAATATGAGGATATAAAATTAGATAAAATGGAAGAAAACTTGCCTTCATGGTATATCTCTGAGAAAGATTTTGCCATATTGGGGTGTGTAGCTAATTAATATTTTTAAATATTTTTATTTTTAGGGGTATTCTATGACCGAATTAAAGAATAGGGAGGATTATAGTCGCTCGGGATTGTATAGTGTAATATTTGAAATTACTTATAAATGTAATCAAAATTGTGCACATTGTTATTTGGGGGATAGAGAACCTATAGAATTAGATACAAAAATAATATTTAATGCTCTCAATGAATGTAAAGCGCTTGGAGTAAAAAGCATTGTCATTACAGGCGGTGAGCCAACTCTTCATAAAAATTGGAGAGATATAGTAAAATATGCATTAGAAAATAATTTTTCTCTTCAATTAGAGACTACTAATACAGAAATTTTAAAAGGTAAGGATATAAACCTTTTAAGAAAAATTGATGAAATACATCTTAGTATAGATGCTCCCCCTGGAAGAGATAGCGTGATTAGAACACCTGAGTATAACAATAATATTTTTGAATTTGCAAAAAAATTAAAGTCTGGAGGATGCAATCCTTTCTTTTTTTGCACGCTACATAAAAGAAATTTACAGTTTGTAGATGAACTAGTAGACGGCTTAAAGAGAGTAGAAGTGCCAATAAGGTTCAATATTCTAACTCCGGAAGGCAGAGCTTCTAGACTGAAAAACGATTTATTTTTCTCTAAACAAGAAATAAAGGATATATTTGTTAGATTGTACGAAGAATATAGGAAGGGTAGAATAATGCGTACAAGACTTATATATCAATGTCTTGTTGATCCACAATTTCAGGAAGCTTGCAGAAATAGTGAGAGACCAATAAGTGGGGGATGCATAGCTGGAATAGCTTCATGCGATATCACACCTAATGGTGATGTAATACCCTGTCCGCATTTGAGACTCCCAGTTGGAAATCTTCATAAAGAAACCCTTACAGATATATGGTTTAACGCACCTACATTTAATTTATTGAGAGATAGGAGCAATTTAAAGGGAAAATGTGGGATTTGTGAATATCGTCCTGTTTGTGGAGGTTGTCGAGGTGCAGCATATAGAACAACAGGGGACATATCTGAGTCAGATCCCATCTGTTTCAAAGAAGTACTTTAAAGCAGATATGTTAAATTATAAAATGGAACAAAAAAAGATAGAAGATAAAATTTGGTCTTCCATTAATGTAAAAAATTTGAGAGTTATTGATTTTGGAATAGGAGAAGATGCTGTATCAACAAAAAAACTCATCGAGCTTGGAGCAAAGGTAATAGCAATTGATAATGATATGGATAAATTAAAGAAATGCAAACATATGAATACACAACTGATAAGATGTGATATCCCTCATCTGCCATTCAACAAGAAGATCTCTGATCTGGCTCTTTTTTACTTCACCCTTCATGAAATTAATTCAAGATTCCATGAAAAAATGATTTCTGATGTATCTATGATAACTCCCAAAATAATGATAGTTGAACCCTCACCAGAGGGGTGCAAAGCGTATAGATTATATGAGAGTATATGGCATGATGCAATGCAGAGTATTGACAGATTTGAGATATATCGTCCTCTTTCTTATTGGAAAGCTCTCATCAGGAGATGTGGATTTAAAGTGACTGTATCTGAAAAAATCTCTCAAAATGTAAAGATACCACCTGCGTTATTGGAAAGCATGGCGCGGGACACAATTAAAAATTGGAAAAAGTTATCTATCAAGGATGTGTATATAGATAAAATGAAAGATTTTTTGGATTATGCTCAGAAAAATGGTATGAAGTGGTCTGATCTTATATTGATAATAGGTGAGACGGTATAGCATTTGTAGGGAAAAGGTACTGTTGAGTATGATTATTTTTTCGCTTACTTAAATCTTGCGGATCCATTATAACCACTACATACTTTCAAGAACCCTCTATTCTTCTTCCTGGCTTGATTGATGATATACTTGATCTTTTTGTTGTTGAGTTTGGTCATGTCAAGAGTTAGATCTTGGCGAAATAATTCTCGTGCTTTACTCATTAAAAGGACAGTAATCAGTTATGGGACATTTATCGCAGAGAGGTTTTACAGGTTTGCATATATTCTGACCAAATGTTACCAAAATATCATTATACTCCTTCCAGTATCTTTTTGGAAGTTTTTTTCGGAGAGCAAACTCTGTCTCTTCCGGTGTCTTTGTACTGACATACTCCCATCTATTACTGATCCTGTGCACATGAGTATCCACGCAGACACCATATTTATCGAATCCTAAAACTAAAACTAGATTAGCTGTTTTCCTCCCAACTCCCCTCAATTTCAGCAGATCTTCTAACGTGTCTGGTACATTTCCATTAAACTCTTCTATCAACTGTTTGCATAGAATCTTTATATTTTTAGCCTTCGTTTTATAAAATCCCACTGGATATATGAGTTCTTCTATATCATGAAGTTTTAAAATCTTTTCAGGGGTGTCTGCTTTTTCAATCAATCTTCCAAATGCTTTCTTAGTCACCTCATCTTTTGTCCTCGCACTTAAAACTGTACCTATGAGGACTTTAAAAGGTTCTTTTTCTCTAGATATTCTTGTAACTATAGGCTCCTTAAACTGTTTAATATAATCTTTAAGAAGATTTAAAACAATCGGTATGTTATCATTGGATATCATTACAACAAAAAGATACGAGGGTATTTAAATTTTTAGATTCGTGGTTTGTACAATTCGTCTCTATCAACTCTCAATTTTTTCAGTTCAATTCTACTATGCGATGGACTCAAGATCCCTTCCCCCGCACTAATTTGAGGTTAAAAATCATAAAAAAACAATCTTACGCTTTATAAGACCACTTCACATAGGGGGCATGTAACTATCTACGAGTGCGATTCTATGATTGAAGGCAGTATTATAAGCATATGTTGGATTTTTGAGAAGATAACTCTTTGTAGTAAGAAAACTCTAACAATCGAAAGATTTTTATGATATGCATGCAACAGGAAAATCATGAAGAATGAATTAAAAGCAAGATTAAAAAAAGGAGAGAAAACTGTAGGAGCATGGATCACAATTCCCCACACAGATATATCGGAAGCACTTTCTACACTTCCTTTTGACTGGTTTGTATTTGATCAGGAGCATTCAGCTTTGGATGATCAACTTACCCAGCAGCTTATGCAGGCGATGAGAGGAAAGAAAGTAACACCAATTGTGCGGGTGGCATGGAACGATATTGTCATGATAAAGAAAGCCCTGGACACAGGTGCACAGGGAATTATAATTCCATGGGTCAACAGCAGGGAGGATGCCATTAAAGCTGTAAAGTTCTGCAAATATCCGCCCGAAGGTGTAAGAGGGTGCGGTCCTCGAAGAACGATTCTTCTTGACCCTGATTACTTAAAAACAGTAAATGATGAGCTTCTTATAATAGTCCAGATAGAAACTCAGGAAGCAGTAGATAATGCCAAAGAGATCATGTCGGTAGATGGGATTGACGCCTTTTTTGTGGGTCCCTTTGATCTTTCAGCTTCAATGGGTCTCATGGGGCAGATTGCACATCCTAAAGTCCGAGAATCTATTAACATGATCTTCGAAGCTGGTAAGAACGCAGGTATATCCTCTGGTATATGGCAAGGTGCAGGGATGACTATTAGGGAAAGACTTGAAGAAGGATGGCAGATGGTGGCCCTCGGGATGGATATAAACTTTCTCATGGATGGTGCTCAGAATATGCTGAGAAATACTGGAATTTAAAAAAACTCAAGACTTATAAAGATTCCTTTCCCACTTTCTAATAATATTATACACTGATCCATAACTTATCCCTTCTCCCACAGGAAAACTCCTTTATCAGATTTGTGAGAATAGAAAAAGAAAAAGAGGTGTAAATATGGAGTATAATGGGGGTTGTAGTTTAAACGAGTATAAGAAACTAAAAATAAAGATCCCACCCAATTCGATAGATAGTAAAGAAAATTTGATTACAAAAAAATTAGGGCTTACATGGGAAAGGAACTGTAAGGTTATATATGATTGATGTCGATATCTTCAGGGAAATGAAGAACTCTTCCTTCCATACCCCCCGCGACAGTAACGATCTGACCCGAGATGTGACCTGCAAGGATATCCGAGGAAAGAAAAACAATTGCTGTAGCAATGTCTTCAGGACGAGCTATCTTCTTGATGGCTCTGGTCTGGAGTGCCTTCTTCACTATATCCTGGTCGTGAATAGACTTCTCTGTCATTTTAGTGAACGTCCATCCCGGACAAACAGCATTTACTCTACCAGTAGGGATAATTCGTATGATTTCGTTCTTTAGTGACAGCGTAAGCCCGTAAGTAATTCCTGCTTTTGCAGTGGCATAATCAGCATGTCCCTCTTCACCAAAGATCGCGGCTGTGGATCCCACAATGACAAGAGAAGCACTTTTTGGCTTGGTACGTTTTAAAAGCCGAAAGAACTCTCGGCAGCAGAGAAAAACGGAAGTTTCGTCTGTAGTTACCGTACGATTCCACTGTTCCAGGGACATTGTATGAATGGGGATGTACTCATCAGACCAGATACCCGCAGTGACAATGAGAATATCTATTCTCCCGAATCTCTCATAGGATTTTTCAAAAAGATTTTGAACATCTCTTTCTCTTGTTAAATTCGCTTGAACTGCAAGGCTTTCTACTGATAGCTCTTTTTGCAGCTGCTTAATTGTTTTCATATTACTTCTCCCGTGGAGAATTAGCTTTGCTCCTTCTTCAGCAAATATTCTGGCTGTAACGCTCCCAATACCTCCCGAAGCTCCTGTAATGAGAACAATTTTGTCCTTAAGGCCCGTATCCATATATGAGTATAAATTCTATTGTTTTTATATCTTGTGTAAAATGTGGCGGTGAGTATAATTCATGCTATAATATCAATCGCATTTTTGATATACATTGAGGCATGAATGATTGTAAACTGTTGTAGAATTGAGAAAAATAAAAATTTATTCAACTTTCATACAATCACCTCCTTCAATTTTATTTCCCTAACAAATATCTCTCTTCCCTCAATATCAGTTTTAATAACTCCGATCTTCTTCTTAATATGGGATTATTAACTCCCCAGTTAATAATCCCATTCATATCTTCTTCACAGTTACAAAAATTATTTAAATGCCATCAAGGAAAAAAGTCATGCATTACCATAAGTTTTTAGGAATTTTGATAGTTCTGCTTTTTTTAATTCCTTTAGTCAGTAGTGAGGAGATTACATGGAGAGAATATAACGATAATCCAATATTTGGAGAGTGGATAGGTGGTCCAAAAGCTTACTATCCAAGCATTTTATACGATCCTGATGAGTTCTCGGGACACGGTATCGCTACGCGATACAAACTGTGGTATGGTACCTCCGGGGGACAGACTGGACTTGCACTATCTGATGAGGGAATTAACTGGACCGATTATG
>Ga0209986_10004269_pt1 | contig 12160 bp, 11 predicted proteins | sample BlataG_FD_183168 | JGI IMG/M metagenome (GOLD analysis project Ga0209986, IMG submission 183168) | Deep subsurface microbial communities from Black Sea to uncover new lineages of life (NeLLi) - Black_00105 metaG (SPAdes) (version 2) | ecosystem: Environmental > Aquatic > Marine > Oceanic >...
GTGTTGGCTATGCTAGCAGTACAACGAAGCGAAACCGGCTTTAAAGCCGGACCACCGTAACCACCGAAGATGCCTATTCCGCCAACATTGGGCAAAGGGGCAAAGGTGTCAAGGTCGATTCCCGCTAAACCAGATAGACTGTTGGTTGTGGTTATTGCATCAGCGCCGGCTTCGGCTGCTGCACGGGCAAGCACGACGATATCAGTCACATTCGGAGTGAGCTTTACGATCACTGGCAGTTCCGTCGCTTCTCGTACCCATCCGACTGCCAAACTTAGTGATTGCGGATCCTGACCTAATTTGCTACCTCTCTCTTCAGCGAAATTGGGACAGCTGGCGTTCATTTCAAAGCCATCGACGCCATGTGGTTCCAGACGGCGGACAACCTCTTGCCAGTCGAATGGATCGCCGCCTCCCATGATGCTGGCGATAATCGGCCGGTCGGGAAAGGAGGCACGAATGACATCGATTTCTGTTTCCCATCGGTCAACCGTCATGTCGCTAATTAATTCGATATCAACCATACCTCTCTTATCTCGCCCCGATTTGATCACATATACGCGTGGGCTTGGATGTTTTGTTGGCACCAAACCTATGGTCTTTAGCACGGCCCCTCCCCAACCAGCTTTAAAAGCTTCGATGACCATCGCACCATTAGCGGTTGGTGGACCGGCAGCCAGAATGAACGGATTGGAGAATGTAATACCTAAGAGTGTGGTCTTTAAACTTGTCATAGTATGCTTCTCCGCAAATGGTTTCAACAGCCTTTTTAATTTACGCGTCTACTGAAAAAAGGTCAACCGCGAGAAGAGGACCGGTATATGTGGGGATGTGGGCTTCGCCCGCATCCCCACATATACCGGTCCCCACTCCTCGATAGTAGTTTTTTAGTGCAATCATTAACTAATTATGCGCGAAGTCTTAACGATTGGCTTGCCCCTTTTTCCTGCTGCCAGAGGCTTTTCTTAGTAGGCTCATATTTTAGATGGTCTTGGCGCCTTGAATATAGGGCACCGTGAGTGCCCCAGCTGGAAGCACCGCGACTCGTGACCCGGGTCCGTATTCCTTGAGGAGTGCTGCCACTGTACGTCCTACATCAGTGCAAGGTATGCCGAATACCTGCTTAATTTCTTCATCCGTCAGTCCCTCTGAGTAGATGTAGAGTTTAATTCGTTGGCAGATTTGTGCTTGGATTTGGGCATCCCATTGGTCCTGCATTGAGTATCCAGGATTGTGTATCATCCTCATCAGGTCTTGTGGGGTGTCGGCCTCACGCATAATGGCGCCATATTCACCATAATCTGGCAAACCTTCTTCACATGCGCTGATCAGCATGATCGCGCCACCGTCTCTTACAATATTGGCGGCCACCGCGATGCCCTTTACTGATTGGTACATACTGATGTCGAGAGGATAGCCTCCGGCTGTGCTGATTACGATATCGAACAATCCATCTACTGGAATCATCGCTGTGCGCTTTAAGAATTCAACCCCTTTTTCATGCGCTTGTGATAGCTCGCCGGCAAACACGCCGGTGATCCGCCGATCTTCTGTGAGGGTAACATTTAGAAGGAAGGTTGGGTTCGTTAAGGTAGCGACCTCTAACATCTCCTCCCAAATAGGATTACCTTTGGTGCGAGCGAAACCTGATTTTGGATCTCCGATCATGTCGGAGCCGTGATTCGAGAAGATTGTTTTTGCACCCGCAATCCCAGGGAGAACAGCTTTCGGTCCTCCACTGAATCCAGCGAATAAGTGGGGTTCGATAAACCCGGTTAGAATCCGCACCGTACTCTCCATGTAGGTGCGGTTTACCCAAAGCTCAGTTCCCCTTGAAGATTTTCCCAGATAGACCAGGTTGCTTGAGTCGTAGCAATCATGTTGAACAATCCGGTGCCGCTTGACAATCTCTGTCCCAAGGAGGTCAGCAAGCTCGCTAGGAGTGTTAGTTCGGTGTGTTCCCAAGGCGTTGATAAGTACGATTTGTTCATCTCTTAAGTGGCTCAGCTCATCGAGCACGACCGGCAGGACGCGATCGTTTGGCATAGGTCGCGTGATATCACTGAACACGATCGCCACCGAGTCGTTTTTATCAACCAGTTCTCGCAACGGTGGACTGTTGATCGGGATTCGCAATGCTTGACTCACGGCTACCTTTTCATTAGGGAGGTTGTCTAACGGTTTGGGTTTAATGACCGTCGTCCTATCGTCAGGAAACTCGATAGTCATTTCACTCTTTCCATAAAGTAGATTAACCTTCATCGTCTGCACTCCCAAGGGTTGAAATTCCGGTCACAGATACATACACGAATGCTTGAAAACCAGACCAAATTTATCATATATACCCCTTTTTCCTGCTGCCAGAGGCTTTTCTTAGTAGGCTTATAGTTGCTTAGGTTGCGCGTCAGGCACAAACCTCTCGCACCGCTTTGATTGCTGTCTCGATGTCTTCGTCGCTGATCCAATAGTGTGTCACCGCTCGGAAGCGACCGTTTGCTAACAGTAATACCCCCTGCTTCGCCAATTCACATACTACTTCATCAAGAGTTTTTGACACTTCTTCTGTCAACCAGAAGTAAACCATATTTGTCGTCGTCGGTGCTACCTCCACTCCAGGTATCTGCATTAGCCCCTCTGCTAGACGTTTAGCACGGGCGTGGTCCTCTGCTAAACGGTCAGCCATCTGCTCTAAGGCTACGATCCCTGCCGCGGCTAATATACCCGCCTGCCTCATCCCCCCGCCCAACAACTTTCGCATTCGTCTCGCTTGATCAATGAAGTCGGCGCTTCCACATAGAAGTGATCCCACTGGAGCACACAATCCTTTGGAGAGGCAGAACATCACCGAGTCTACCCCCCGTACCAAATCCATCACGTCAACCTTCAACGCCGCCGCGGCATTGAAGATACGTGCCCCATCTAGGTGAACATTCAAACCCTTGGAGTGGGATGAAAACACCACCTTTTGGGTGTAATCGGCCGTTAGAGGGTTTCCATTGCATTCATTGTGAGTGTTTTCAAGACAGACTAGGCGTGAATGAGGGAAGTGGATATCATCCCCCCGGATCGCTTCCTCGATGTCCTCCAACTGTAATGTGCCGTCGTATTGGTTGGTTATAGGTCGGGATGTAATGCCTCCTAGTGCTGCCAATCCACCTTGTTCGAATAGGAATGTATGGCAACGATCCCCTAAAATCACCTCGTCGCCGCGTTCACATTGAGAGAATATAGCCACCAGGTTTCCCATTGTTCCACTCGCGACAAACAGCGCTGCCTCTCTCCCTAATTTCTCTGATGCCATCTGCTCCAGGCGATTAATAGTAGGGTCCTCACCAAAAACGTCATCTCCCACCTCCGCTCGATACATCGCTTCTCGCATTGCTGGCGTCGGCTTTGTAACTGTGTCGCTACGCAGGTCAATGATGTTCATCTTTTACCTTCCATCCTGTGCTTTAGATGTTTTGCCGGAACTCATAGAAGTGTGCATATGTCCCTTCCCACTCCTCGAGGGTAGTTTTTTTAGTGTACTCATGAGACATAATGTAGTGTAACTAGTAATCATTTGTTAGGGGGTATTTTATAGAGATGGCAAGTCGCATAATGGCTGTCGCTTATGTCAGTCAACAATGGCTCGTGGGCTTTACACTCCGGATGAGCATGATTGCATCAGCGGCGAAACCATCAGCTAGCACAAACGGATTGGGGAAGTTGATGCCTAACAATGTGGTTTCCAATGTTGACATGGGGCCCTCCTCGGCTGGGTGGCTGTAGCCAAATGGCGGTCACGATACAGTCATGGCAACCTCAAGTTTTTTTTCCCATCTCCTTTTTCTGAAAGTAATCTAAGACTGCGTTGGCTGCCACCTGAAGGTGATTTCTCATTATCCGGGCGCCACCCGCGCCATCACGGTTGCGCAGGGCTTCCAGAAAGAGATGATGGTCGGATATGCCTGCAGCCAAGTCGTCGTAGAGTTGGGTCTGCACAGACAGAAACATCCTGATTTGAGTGGTAATACCTTCAAGGACTTCTTTCAAGCGGGTATGGTCCGCAATTTCCCAGATTTGGTGGTGGAACTGAAAATCTAGATCGGTTACTTTCAACGGTTCGCCATCGTTGGCGGCTTTGAACATGGCATTCAATATTTTTTGTAAACGATCGAAGTCTTCGCTTGTTCCACGCTCAGCGGCCAGCGTGAATGCCTCCTCTTCCAAAACACTTCGTAGCGAATATACCTCACGTATGTCTCTCTCGGAGATTTGGGCTACAAAGCTGCCGCGACCGGGAAAACTCTCAATGAGCCCCTCGGTTTCCAATATCCGCAACGCCTCCCGTAGGGGGCCTCGACTGACGCCCAATTGATGGGCTACTTCGACCTCGACTAGGCGCGTTCCGGGAGGGATTTCACCTGTCGCGATTGACTCACGCAATAGATCAGCCACATCAATGGCTAGATTTGATCTTTCTAGTTCGCCAAGATTTTGAAGGCCCGTTCCCATTTGTCCATTTTCTTTCTATTTACGCATCAGCGGCTTATGGAAGTAATCATGCCATTCCTTGCGGTTGATAATCAAGTATTTCATTGAACAGTTCGAACGTCAAAGAAAGCATGTGCTTCTGAGCGTTCATATATATCCTAGTCCATAATCGTAGAAATTGTCAACAGTAATATTGTTGACAATTTATCTTTCTACTGCTAGGATAAAAGTTATATTCTAAGTAAACTTCGTTCACTATAAGCGCACAGCGCATGCCTATTTCTATTATGTGTCATATCTTAAGTTCCGTAGATTACCGGTATTGTCACTGTATTGTGAATTCCATCATTAGTTCCGGAACCGATATCCATCAGGGCTGGGGAAGGGCCAGAAGGGAAATTACGCTGTAACATGCTATAAGGATCAACCATGACATTTAAGATAACCGACATACGAGCAAGAGAAATTATTGATTGCCGAGGTTTCCCTACTGTAGAAGTCGACGTTTGGGTCAATGGCGAGCTTTGTGGACGGGCGGATGTTCCCGCGGGTCGGTCAACCGGCAAACGCGAAGCAGTAGAGTTGCGGGACGGTGGGAAACGATGGGGTGGGCAGGGGACCTTGACCGCCGTGGCCAATGTGGTACAGGTTATCCGACCGGAGCTAATAGGCTGGGACCCGCGAGAACAGCGGGCGATCGACATGCTGCTTTGCCAATTGGATGGCACCAAGAACAAGGCTAACCTTGGCGCTAACGCTATCGTAGGGGTATCCCTTGGCGTGGCTAAGGCAGCCGCGAAAGTATCTGGCCTTCCATTTTATAAATATATCAATACCAATGCACATATCATCCCCGTTCCTCTTGTAAATTTGATCAATGGTGGGAAGCTCACATCGAACGATCTTGAGATCCAAGAGTTCATTGTGATACCGGTCGGGGCAACGGATCTCAAACATGGATTACAAATTTGTTATGAAATAAATCTGCTTCTGCGTGACCTAATCGTCGATAAATACGGCAAGATCGCGGTGAATGTCGGCGACGAGGGCGGTTTTGCCCCACCTATGATTGGAATAAACGAACCGATGGAAATGTTGTCAAAGGCGGTGAAGGCATCTGGTCACGCAGATATGATCATTTATGGGATGGATGCGGCTGCCAGTCATTGGTACGACTGGGATAAGCGTGTCTACTATATGAAAGGTGAGGAGATGACACGCGACGATGTCATCGATATGTATGTCAAGCTGTGTCGCGATTACCCTTTCGGTTCGATTGAAGATCCATTAATGGAGGATGATTTTGAGGGACACGCCATTCTTACCAAGAAACTTGATGGCGTGCAAATTGTTGGTGACGATCTGTTTACAACAAATATGGAGTACATCAAACGCGGTATTGAAGTTGGAGCTGGGAATGCGATCTTGTGGAAGTTCAACCAAGTTGGCACGTTGACCGAAGCTTTGGATGCCGCGGATCTTGCCCATCGCGCTGGTTTTGGCGTCCAGGTCTCTGAGCGGTCAGGTGAGACGGAAGACACATCTATCGCCGATTTGTCGGTAGCATTGAATGCGGGCCAGATCAAGACCGGTACGACGCGCAGTGAGAGGACGAGTAAGTACAATCAACTGTTGCGTATCACCGAAGAACTTGGATCGCAAGCTTATTACCCTGGCCGTAATTTTCGGAGACCCTTCTAAGGAAGGCAACGTGCGTAGAAAACGCAAACGGTACATCCGCAATCGCGATCGATTGACTTCTCACGGAAACTCATCCTTGCGCAATGCGGCCACCGAAATCATCGAGCATGCCTTGGAGGCGGCTGATCCGTACACAGCCGTGAATCGTCTCGTGCGTCTCCAAAACGAGAGGTTGACAGTAGGGGATCTGACCCTTGATCTGAAGGATTACGATCGCATTTTCATCCTCGGCGCGGGGAAGGCATCTGGTGGAATCGCCCAGGCTCTGGAAGAAATATTAGGTGATCGGATCTCGGATGGATTATTTGTGCTTAAACATGGGGATGAGGCTGCTCTATGCCGTACGCGGGTGATCTACGCCGCTCATCCCATCCCGGATGAAAACAGTTACCGAGGAGCGCAGCTCATGTTGTCCATGGCGGAGACATTTACCGATAAGGACCTCGTCTTCGCTGGGATCACCGGCGGCAGCTCCGCTCTGCTCGCGTTGCCGGTGGAAGGAGTAACTTTGGAAGATATCCAACAGGTCAATCAGCTTCTGATGCTAAGCGGAGCTGATATCGTACAAATTAATGCCGTCCGAAAACATCTGTCTCGGATCAAGGGTGGCTGGCTAGCAAAAATAATCCTGCCCGCAACCCTGATCAACCTCACCGTTTCAGATGTGGTTGGAGATATGTTGGACTATATTACCGGGCCAACCGTTCCCGACACATCAACTTTGGAGGACGCGCGCTGTGTGATGGATGAGCATAATCTTTGGGATAGCTTTCCAACTTCATCCAGTGAGTATTTGCGTAGAGGTGGAAGTGCGGAGGAGACGCCAAAAGACTTCGGGAATTTACCCTTGCATTCATTCGTTGTCGTCGCTGGCGATGTTGCTTGTGTTGCTGCTGCGGAGCGGGCAGGTGAGCTGGGCTTCAAGTCGATGATCTTAACATCCATGCTCAAGGGGGAGGCCAAGGAAGCCGGCTCGTTTCTTGCTTCAATTGCACAGGAGGTATTGAGATTCGGACGACCTATAACCCCTCCATGTGCTATCATCGCTGGTGGGGAGAATGTAGTAACCATCGGATCGAAGGATCGAGGGAGCGGTGGCCCGAATCAGGAGTTCGCATTTTCTGCTAGTATTGACGTCGCAGGGCTGGAAAACGTCGTGATCGCTGCAATTGATACGGATGGTTTCGACGGTTCCACTGAGTCTGCAGGTGCCATAATCGATGGCAGCACCAAAGCATCTGCAGAGGCCCAAGGTTATAACCCCAAGGAGGTATTACGGAAGCATGATGTTGATGGGATGTTGCAAGTGATTGGAGATGCTGTCATCACTGGGCCGACAGGCACAAATGTGAATGATCTTAAGATTTTGCTTGCAGCAAGAGAATGATAGCTTTTGAGAGATCTTTTTGCTTGTGATAGAAGCTAGATTCAACTCACAAGTGCAACTTTGAGGGTCGAAAAGAGAGCTAAGTTGCGCTAATTTCAGTGCCTCTCATGCAGCTAAGCCAAAGGAGTACAGATGATTTGCCATATTCAACCCAAGACCGTTCCAGAGTCGGCGGCCCCTTATAGCCCGATCATCAAGGACGACACTTATGCTCATCTTGCAGGTTTAGTGGCTGCTGACTTTCCCGAAGGTCAAGCGGTGCTCGGAGACGTTGCGGAGGAATCCCGCGCTGTGTTATCTGCTATCCGCAGTATGCTTCAGGAAATTGGACTTGATATGGATCGTATTGTGCGAACCGATGTGCATCTTGTCAGCCTTGATGACTTCGACACCATGGACGCCGTCTATCGTGAGTTTTTTGGTATCGGTCATTACCCGGCAAGAACCACAACGGAGTCCGCTCGGTTATTTGGCGGGAGTCGAGTGGAGATCACTTGTATGGCAAAGCTTTTGTAAAAGGTGATAGATCTACTTTTCCGACAGGGCCTGCCCACCTCAAACCAATAAAGGAGTTTTTGGGGCGGCGGTTCAAGATCGAATTGGCCCGATTCATCTAAAGCCGAAATAAAGACAGGTATACTTCGACCGGGTAGATATCTACAGTGGGTTTGCTCATTATGTAATTTTGCATCTTGGTTGATAGAAACACAGTTCAAGAACTTGCACTCTTGTTTTCACGCAATTAATGGAGGGCCAGACATGGGAAATGAAACAAAAAAAACGATCGTTAATTCTTGGAATGAATGGGATCCGCTGAAACATGTGATTGTCGGTCGGGCTGACGGCACGATGATCCAAGCGCCTGAACTTGCTATTCAACGCGAATGGCCAGAGTACGGGTTCACTTCGGGGAAATACGGGCCATACCCTGAGGAGATGACGGCGAAGGCCAATGAACAATTGGACAATTTTGCCAAGATCTTAGAAAACCGGGGCGTACGTGTCGATCGCCCAACGCTGCTTGATTTCAGCCAGAGGGTCCAAACTCCGGATTGGGTACAAGAGACGATGTTCGGCTGCATGCCGCCGAGGGATTTGCTGCTGACCGTTGGCAATGAAATTCTTGAAGCGACGATGTCCTATCGCAGCCGGTGGTATGAGTATCTCTGCTATCGTCCGTTGCTCGAACAGTACTTCAAGGAGGATCCGAACTTCCTCTTCTCGGCGGCACCCAAACCGCGTTTGAATGAGGAGACCTATAAGAAGGACTTCTGGGAGAATTGGAAGTCTTTGAGTGATGAGGAGAAGTGGAAGAAGGCAGAAGAATGCGATTGGATCCCAACCGAGAAGGAGCCCTTGTTCGATGCGGCTGATGTCATACGCTGCGGAAAGGATCTATTCGTCCAGAAGTCGATGGTCACCAATGAGGCTGGCATTGACTGGCTGCGACGACACTATCCTGACCATCGGGTCCATAAAGTGTGGTATCGAGAGCTCACGCCATGGCATATGGACACGACCATCGTCCCGCTGCGACCGGGTTTGGTTCTTTTCAATCCGGTGCGAACACCTTTAGAAGAGGCACAGCGGGAACTGTTTGAGAAGAACGATTGGGAAATCATAGAGGGTCCAGCCACGTTGCTCGATAAGAAAAGACCGATGACCTTCTGCAGCATCTGGTTGAATATCAACCTTCTCGTACTCGATCCGAAGACCGTCTGTGTCGAAGCCAGCGAGACGCCGGTGATGGAGTTGCTCGATAAGCATGGCATGGAGGTCGTTCCGGTGCCCTTCTATGAGGTGTCTCCATTTGGAGGTGGTTTGCATTGTGCGACGGCAGATGTACTCCGGGAAGGGACGTTTGAGGATTACTTCCCCAAGCAGGTGGAGGGTTTCTAATTCAGACATAATTAGGGTGGCTAGCGATTGGCAACACAACGACCTGCAGGCGTCCTTTCACGATGATCGTGTCCACTTCTCAGTCGCCCAGGCGCTGACGAGTGACGACGATGTCAAGCCGCTCATCGATGCTAACCCGGTTAAGCCACTTGCCACGCTATCATAGCTGCCATAACGCTTCCAGAGCTTTTTCCCTGGTCAGCCTGCCCTGGCAGTCCAGGGGATCTTCGACTAGTAGCGCAGGTACCGGTAGAGGTCTTCTCCAGCACGTTTGTCCGCCAAGATGTACTGGTAGACCCACTCATGGTTAGCGCGAAGTTCGTAGTTCGACCCGAGCCAGCCCGAGATCTGCTCAGGGCTCCAGTCCTAGCTGATCAAGAACTCGATTAAAGTCCGGGCAGAGAGATCGAATGCAAGTCGAAGGCTTGACTTATGAGGTGTGTATTATATATAATATATTATATCGTTATGCATGGCATAGAATTGAAGATCTTGGGGGAGCCTTCTTCTCCTGGGAGTTCGTTGTAATAAAAAAATGATATGGCAAATGAATTGATGCCTCTTATCAGCGAGCACAAATCATTGGCGGAGCTAGCGCATGAGGCGATCCGAGAAAGGATCCTCTCTGGCTACTTCAAGCCAGGAGATTGGCTTCGGCAAGAGGAATTATCTCAACAGCTTGCTGTCAGCCATACGCCTGTGCGAGAGGCATTAGATCGGCTTGTAGCAGACGGGCTTGCCGAACGGGTATCACATAGGGGGGTTCGTGTCTCCACCATTGATGGAAATGGTATTGCTGAAGTTTATTGTCTCCGGCTGCTTCTAGAACCTCTCGTTGGGCGTTTAACCGCCATGAATATTACGAGAGGGGAACTAAGAACCCTTAAGACCATCGTAGACCAAGCCGAAAAATTGACCTTACTGGACGATATGCCTTCTCGAAGGAAGTTGAATAGGGAATTCCACAGCATGATCTGTAAGGCCTGTGGAAGTGCAATACTTAAGCGGCTGCATGAGATCATATGGAATAGGTTCCCGGATTGGATGCTCTATGAAGGTCTTTACCGTCAGCCAAATTCCTTGAAGTCACGGCTTCAACGGGAGATTAAGGAGCATCGGGCTTTACTCGATGCAATCGCTAATAGGGACGTCAGTCTCGTAGAACAGATATCCGCCAGCCATATCAAAGGTATGAAAGATGATCTAAAGGAGGTTTTTGGATTCTCCAGCCACATCCTCGAAGAGAAGCAACAGCAGATGGGGTTATGACTGATATTTAGACTGAAGGTCAAAATTCTGATCTAGGTAATCTTCAAGGGAAGCATTGAGAGGATTTCTGGTAGTCTCTCGAGCCAAGTCTGGAGTGCCAGACTAATTAGGAATCCGTGGTTGAGTGATAGACATAGGGGCGAGATGGAATAAATGTCATACGCTCTAACCTGGATAAGAGGGAATTCGATTAGGGCGCGCAAGGAATATATCTAATCAATGCAGATGATCGAATCTATGGGTTGAAGAACTGTACTTATATAAAGAACCTCGGAGAGAATAACATGTCGGATGAAAAGCGGAAGACAGTGGTCAATTCGTGGAACGAATGGGATCCGCTGAAACATGTGATTGTCGGCCGGGCTGACGGGACCATGATCCAGGCCCCTGAGATTGCCATTCAACGCGATTGGCCGGATGACGGGTTTCCCTTGGGAACGTACGGGCCTTACCCCAAGGAAATGCAAGATAAGGCCAACAAACAGCTGGATAATTTTGCCGCGCTTCTTGAAAGTCGGGGCATTCGCGTTGATCGGCCAACCCCGATCGATTTCAGCCAGGCGGTTCAAACCCCCGACTGGAAGCAGGGATCGATGTTTGGCTGTTGCCCCGCTCGGGATTTCCTGCTCACAATTGGCAGTGAAATCCTGGAAGCGACCATGTCCTACCGCAGCCGCTGGTATGAATATCTTTGCTACCGACCATTGTTCGAACAGTACTTCAAAGAAGATCCAAACTTTCGCTTCGAAGCGGCTCCCAAACCGCGTCTGACAGAACGCTCTTACAAGAAAGACTGGTGGAAGGAATGGAACTCATTGAGTGAAGAAGAGCAGTATGAGCGCGCGGAAAAAGGCGATTGGATACTCACTGAAGTGGAACCGTTGTTTGATGCCGCCGATGTTGTGCGCTGTGGAAAGGATCTTTTTGTCCAGAAGTCAATGGTTACCAATGATGCCGGTATTGACTGGCTACAGCGCCACTTTCCTGACCATCGAATCCATAAGGTGGGGCGTAGGGAACTCCTGCCGTGGCATATGGACACGACCCTCGTTCCTCTTCGCCCCGGCTTTGCGCTTATCAATCCGACGCGTCCCCCTCGCGGAAAGCTGGAAAGGGAACTGTTCAAGAAGAATGACTGGGAACTTGTGGAACCCCCGAAAGCGCTTCTTAAGAAGAAGGGACCGATGGACTTTTGCAGCTGGTGGCTAAGCATGAACACTCTGGTACTCGATCCGAAGACCGTCTGTGTTGAAGCCAGTGAGACCCCGGTCATGGAGTTGCTCAACAAGCATGGGTTTGAAGTCGTTCCAGTCCCATTCTATGACGTGTCCCCGTTTGGTGGCGGACTTCACTGCTGTACGGCAGATGTACTCCGGGAAGGGACGCTTGAAGATTACTTCCCCGAGCAGGTGGAGGGTTTCTAAGCAA
>Ga0209986_10004270_pt1 | contig 12159 bp, 9 predicted proteins | sample BlataG_FD_183168 | JGI IMG/M metagenome (GOLD analysis project Ga0209986, IMG submission 183168) | Deep subsurface microbial communities from Black Sea to uncover new lineages of life (NeLLi) - Black_00105 metaG (SPAdes) (version 2) | ecosystem: Environmental > Aquatic > Marine > Oceanic >...
AACCCCACCTGTAGCACCCAGCACAGACGGGATCAATAGATGCCAGATTCTGTCCATGACAAGATGAGGCAAAGAAGCAGCCCCGAGCCCAAAGGTTTCCATGCCAATTACTGGAACGTGGAAACGGGTGACCACAAAGATGATAAGAATATAGGCGAAAAAAAATCCAGGTATGGATATCAATAGATATGAAAAGAAAGTGGCACTTCGATCATAGATTCCTCCTCTGAAAAGGGCTGAGCGGATACCGATCGGAAAAGAGATGGTCCAGGTTAGGATGGTGCCCACAATAAAAAGAGGAAGACTATTAAGAAATCTCTCCCATATCTTTTTTAGCACCGACTGATTGTCTTTCCAGGAAACAGTTTTTCCTGTGAACAGATCACGGTAAAAGTAAAGATATTGAATGTAGAGGGGCTTATCTAAATGAAACTCTTGCCGAAATCGCTCCACCATCTCAGGCGTAAACTTGGGATTCAGAGGATCAACCTGGCTGGGCTTGCCAGGAGCAAGGTGGATGATCAAAAAGGAGACCACTGAAACAAAGAAAAGAGTAATAATTTTTTGTATGATACTTCGACCAATAAATGATATCATAGCTAAAATCTTTAGTTTGTTGAGTCTATTGGGTTTAAACTAATTTTATTGCATTTATAACACAATAAACACAATAAACTCTATTAACACAATAAACATAGTCACCCATCCAGCGCAAAGCTAGGTGCATCTGAAAGCTTTATCCACTTGTTGAAATGAAACGTATAGCTTCCTGTTTTGGTAGGCGTGATCTTTTTATAGATTGTATTCCCTTTTAAATCTCTTTCCTTTATTACAATTCTTTTATCTAACACAGCTGTCCACTTGGCAACGTAAAGAAAAGTATAGGGCTGCTCCGTGGCAATGATCTGGTGAAGTCGGTGGCAGTATTCTACCTGCTTATTATGATCATATTCCTGCCTGATCTTGATTATGAGATTATCGGCCTCTTTATTTTTGAAACCAACGAAATTGAGCTGATAAGGATTGGTCTGACTAGAATGCCATATCTGATAAAGGTCAGGTTCAATTCCCATGCTCCAACCCAGGATCAGGGCATCAAAATCTGCCTTATCCACACGCTCCTGAATAAACACGGCCCATTCTAAGAGATCGGTGCGCACATCAATGCCGATCTGTTTCCATCCGTCCTGGGCAATGGTTAAGATGGCCTTTCTGAGATCATTGCCGCTGTTGGTGATGAGTGTAAATTGGAACCTCTTCCCATCCTTTTCCAGCCAGCCTTCCTTGTTTTGTTTCCAGCCGGCTTCTTCAAGGAGGCGCAGTGCTCCTTCGGGATCATAGGGAAAAGGCTTGATTCTGTGATCGTAATAATCGGTCTGTTTCACAAAAGGTCCGGTAATCCGTTCCCCTTGACCATAGAGGACATATTTTATGATTTTATCCACATTAATGGCCATACTCAGGGCCATTCGGACTCGAGGATCATCAAAAGGCTTTCGCCGCATGTTATAGCCAATGTAGGTGTAACCAAAAGAGGGTCCTGAAAAACTCTGATACTGTGGATCAGTTTTTAGACGCTGAACCTGATGGGGTTGGACACCGTAACTGTCAACAGTGCCCGCATAAAACTCCATCTCTTGAGTGAGAAGATCAGGAATGACCCGATAGATATACCGTTTATAATTTGGTGGACCCTCCCAATACTCATCAAACCGATCCATTATAATGTACTGATCCGATTTCCATTCTCTGAACACAAAAGGACCGCATCCAATGGGGTGGCGATTAAAGCTGCTCTGCCGCAAGGAAAATTTTTCCGGCTTTTTTCCAGCTCTTTTAGCCTCATCTCTTAAGGCTTTATCATTGAGAAGATGCTCTGGGAGTATCCCCATTGCCCATGTACCAAGGGCTGGAGAATAGAGTCGTTTATAAACAATACGCACGGTCAGGGGATCAACTACTTCCACTCGCTTAACTGGCTCATAATCCGCTACCCGTGGAGAAAGGTTCTTTGGATTCATGATCGCCTCATAAGTGAATTTGACATCGTGGGCATCAAAGATATGGCCACCATGAAATCTTACATTGGGGCGTAACTTAAAGACCATAATCGGATTGTGTTCAGTAGACGGGAGGATCTCTTTTGCATACTTAGCCCTTTTTGTCTCCCCAACTTCCTGATCAAATCTTAAATAAGGCTCCCCATTAAAGGAGCTAAAATATTCTGTGCCTAAGATAGTTGAAAGGATTTCAAAAAGATTTTGATCTACCTTATGTAAAAGCATTTTAATTCTGGCCGGCGCACTGACCTGAATCCTTACCTCTCTCTTTTCTTTATCTATCTTTGGCTTTTTATCATGTCTCGTTACCAAATATTCTCTGGCTGGAATTATAGAAACCTCTCTAATATTATCCAAAGATGCCTTAGCTTCGGTGCTAATCGGCAGATCCCCTGCCTTAGCCCTCCTGAGTAGCTCAACCACTTCTTTGGCCCTTAATTTTACAAAGCCGTGTATATCAGTCTTCTCGTTTACATAAAAAAATGCCTCTTCATGTATGTGCCAGGATGTGGCAAGGCGTCCTCTGAAATTGAGGTCTTCATCTCTATCAATGAGTCCTTCAAAAATCATAGACTCGATTTGGCTGCTGGCCGTGTCGGCCGATAAGATTGGATTCAATATGTGGGCGTCACCTATGGATGCTGCGATATATTCGTTAAGGCGTTCGGGGTTGCCCCTTGATTGCTCCTCATAGGTGGGTACCCAGAAATAGGACTGGAGCAAGAATAGAATAACCAAAATTGGGGTAAATATGAGAACCTTACGGACGGTCATAGCCTTAGTTCGAGTTTAGATTATTTTAGCAGTATAGACCATATTCATAGCCATACTACTATTAGCTTTGGAAATAAAAGTAGCATAAGCAATTGAGGAATTGGTGTCAATTTGTTTGATTCTTTTTGTAGGTATTTAAAGGATTTGACAATACCATTGGCAGGTAAGCTTACATATAAAACGAGGAGTTGAGAAGAGAATACAAAAAAAAGGATCAAGAGAATTCAGCGAGCACTATTTTGATATAGATGTCTTTCCTTTTTCAAACCTCTCTTGTAAACGCTCAAACCTTTTATCCACCATCTTCTGGTATTCTTTAATATCTTGCTCGGTCAGGTGTCTAAATCTGCCCTGAAGGTGAATATATTTATCCACTGGAATGATTTCATCAGGAATAACTGTTTGTGTATAGATCTCAGCATCGTGTACCTCATATAAAGGGAAGATGTTGGATAACACGGCCAGGCGCATAACATCTATAGACAAATTCTCAGGCATTCTCCAGCCTGTGGGGCAGGCAGCAAGAAGATGGATAAACTTTGTTCCTTTTATAGACCTGGCCTTTTTAAACTTGGCGATCATATCCTGGGGATAGGCGGCTGTGGCAGTAGCAAGATAAGGGATCCTGTGGGCGATCATTATCTCATCAAAATCCTTCTTTTGCTCTTGCTTTGGCTTTTTCACCGGGGTTGTTGTTGTCCAGGAACCCTTAGGGGTAGCACTTGAGCGCTGGATTCCGGTATTCATGTAGGCCTCGTTATCATAGCATACATAGAGAACATCATCATTTCTCTCTGCAGTGCCTGAGAGGGCCTGGATGCCAATATCAAAGGTGCCTCCATCACCTGCCCATCCAACAACGCAAATTTCATCCATGCCCCTTTTTCTGTATGCTGCCTTAACACCAGATATGGTTGCTGCCGTTGTCTCAAAGGCACAATGAAAGAACGGAACATCCATGGTGGAGAGAGGCCAGGGGCCTGGTATTATCGTCCAGCAGCAGGCAGGCACAACAAGCACAGTTGGTTTCCCTAAGCCTTTTAATGCCAGCCTCATGGAAAGAGATGCCCCACAACCGGCACAGGCTACATTTCCAGAGGTCATGAACTCATCTTCAGGGATATCTCTGTTGTCAAATCTTTGATTTAGGCTATACATAGTTTACTCCTATCCATATATCGACATCATCTGGTCGATCATCTCTAAGTGTTTTTCTGTAGATGTCCTCAATGATTTTAACACTTATGTCTCGGCCACCAAGACCTGCAATATAGCCATAGATAAGCGGTCTTTCATGTTCAGGAAGCTCGTAAAGGGCGCTTTTGATCTCCTGGGCCCAAATGCCTGTGGCACCTGGGGAGAAATTCCTGTCAATAACAGCCACCTTTTTCTTCCCCTTAAAGGTCTCTATAACTTTCTCCCTTGGAAATGGGCGAAGGGTCTTAAGCTTTACCATACCCACCTTTCCCCCCCTTTCCCTTAAGGAATCTATGGCATCCCTTCCAGTAGATGCTGCAGTGCCTGAGACAGCAAGAACAACTTCCGCATCATCGGCCTTATATCCTTCCACCTGCATGTAGTTCCTTCCAAACACCCTGGCAAACTCTTCATGAACTGAGGTGATGACATCCTTGGCCTTTTCCATATCCCTCTGGATTTGCCACCTGAATTCCATATAGGCAGTATTCATGGTAATGCCACCGAAGGTTCTGGGATTATCCGGGTCGAGCCACAGGTCTCCTGGATCAAAAGGGGGAAGAAAGCCCCTGACTTCCTCGATATCCGGGATGTCTATTGGCTCAGAGGTGTGGGAGAGAAAAAATGCATCCAGGATAACCATTGCGGGGAGCCGCAAGGTTTCTGCGATCTTGAATGCCATGATGGTGGTATCCAAGACCTCCTGATTTCCCTCACAGTAAAGTTGGATCCAGCCGGTCTCCCTTTGCGAGACAGAGTCGGTCTGATCACTCCAGATACTCCAGGGGGCAGCTGCAGCCCTGTTGACATTAGCGAGCACTATAGGTGTCCTTGCACCAGTCGCATAATGGAGCATCTCATGCATCAGGAATAATCCCTGCCCGCAGGTGGCAGTAAATGCTCGTGACCCACCCATTGAGGCCCCAATACATGCGGCCATGGCTGAATGTTCGGATTCCACCCTGATATAGTCGAAATCTGCCCGTCCATCAGCCTGCATATTGGCCAGCTCCTCAATGATGGTTGTCTGGGGTGTAATTGGATAGGCGGCAACTATCTGTACATCAGAAAGCATTGCCCCGTAGGCTACTGCCACGTTTCCTGTTAATACCTTTCTCATCTTTTTACTCCATAAATTCCATTTTCATTGCCCCACGAGGGCATTCATTGACACATATACCGCATCCTTTGCAGTAGTCCATATCTGCAATATATCCATAGCCATTCGGATCGACCTTTATGGCATTATCCGGGCAAAAGATATAGCAATTTCCACACTCGGTGCAGGAACCGCAATTAAAACAGCGCTGGGCCTCAGAGATTGCTTCATCTTGAGAAGGAGATTCGATCACCTCCTGAAAGCCCTTTAATCTTTCCTCTACAGCGATTCTATTAATTTTAATATTTGGGCGGTGATCAAAATAGAAGGGATTCATGCCGGTATATTCTATTACCTCTGAGGTCGGGTTTCTTCTCAAAAACTGGGTTGCTCCCTGTAAACGGCCAATACTCACATTTCCTTTCTCTCCCCACCTGAATTGATTAAGGCTATCTTCTTCAGCCTTTATTCCTTCTAGGAATCGGTCAATGGCTATGGCGGCACGCTTGCCTGAGCCGATAGCATGAGTGACTGTATGGGGGATATCGATAATATCTCCACCAGCAAAGATCTTTGAGTGATCAGTGTGTCCCATTTGATCGGTTGAAACCACTCCTCTTTTTTGCGAGATAAAAGGAGGTAGGTCAGCTACGTGAGTAGCCTCTCCTATGGCTATGATCATCCCATCACAATCAATATCAAAAGTCTCCCCAGTTGGTAGCGGTCGTCTTCGGCCAGAGTCGTCTACATCCCCCAGGGCCATCTTTTCAAGCTTAATACCTGTAATGTGCTCATTGCCAGATATCGCTTTTGGGGTGGCAAGGAAGAGGAATTGAACACCCTCTTCCGTGGCCATTTCAATCTCCTCCGGGTGTGCTGGCATCTCTGTTTCAGTTCTTCGATAGACAATGGTTACCTCTGCCGCGAGCCTGCGAGAGGATCTGGCACAGTCTATGGCACTGTTTCCACCGCCAATGATAGCAATTTTTTTGCCTATCTTTGGGCTTTTACCGAGGTTGATCTCATGTAAAAATTCAAGGGCATTAAATATTCCTTTCGTGTTTATGCCCTCGATATTAAGATTAGTCTCTTCCCAGGCCCCAATAGCGATGAATACGGCATCAGACTGGCTTTCAAGGGAATCCCAGGGGATATCTGTACCTACCCTTACTCCCATTTTAAATTCTATCCCTATATCATACAGTCTGCTGATCTCACCATCAAGAATCGTGTTAGGGAGCCTGTAGGAAGGAATACCATAGCGCATTATACCGCCAGGGCTCTGATTAGAGTCAAATATAGTAACAATATATCCCATACGCCTCAAATGGTAGGCAGTGCTCATGCCTCCAGGTCCAGCACCGACAATAGCAACCTTTTTGTCCTTTTCTGGTTGGGTGACTGGTATTGTGAGACCATGGGAAAGGGCATAGTCGCCAATAAAGCATTCTACTGTATGGATAGATACAGCCTCATCGTGATCTTTTCTGTTACATTGCTCCTCACATGTATGGAAACAAACCCGGCCCATGATTGCAGGGAAGGGATTTTCCTCCATAATTAATCTCCATGCCTCTTCAAACTTCCCCTGGCCAGCCAGATACATATATCCAGTGATATCTTCACCAGCAGGGCATTGCTGGTTACACGGAGAAATATGATCAACAAAATGCGGTTCAGCAAACTTCCAGGTTCCGGTCTTATTGACCAGTCCGGAGGTGGTGGATATTGCACATAAAGGGACGTTCACCTGTTTTTCAGTGTATTTCATATTTAATCCTCAGTATAAATAACAGATAAATTAAGTTTTTTCTTTTTTTCAATCGTGAGTGTTTATAGATATCTTTCTCTGAAACGAGAGGCCTGTTAAGACTCTGGTATAGATAATTTATATTCCATTCCAGTATGTAAAGGCGAAAATCTTTCTCCAAAGGCAAGATAAATCTTTGCCTGTGCCTTAAAGCCCGTGCAGTGGCCAGCGCTTATCCATGACACATTCATATTATCAAGCTCCTCGACAGTTCTATTTATTACATCATCGGCTGCATCCACAAGATGCAGGCCACCGATAATTGCCTCTACCTTGCTAACACCGGTTATATTTTTAGCATGATTTACAATATTAACAATACCAGCATGGCTACAACCGGTTATTATGACAAGACCTTTGTCTTTGATGTTTGCTATAATAGAGATATCATCACGCATTAAATCATCTACAATATTTCCATTTTCAATTGTCTTCAGGGCTATGCCCACTTTTTCAAAGTCGTTGCGCCGTGGTACTTCTCCAGTTGTCATAACCCCTGGCATAATCATTACAGGTTCTTTGCTTAGGGAAATACTTCCACCAGCTTTTTCAATCTCGTCCCTGGAATCGCCCGGCATAATTCCTACAAGCCTATGATACGGCTTTGTGATAAAATGCAAACGAAAAATGTCTGTGTGGGCAATCACCGGTAGATCCTTTTTCCCGATTTGCCTCATCATGTTCGTGATTCCCTGGGTGTGATCATAATGGCAGTGGGTTAATACAACTGCATCAATGATTGATGGGGATATTCCCATTATTTTCATATTGTGTAAAAGTGCCTCAGAATTTTGACCTACATCCACAAGAATATTTTTTTTCTCTTTTCCGCTTATACCCTCAAGCAGGAATGAAACACCATGCTGCCCCAGGTAAGGGCTTTCATAAAGCACAGAGTCCTCTGCGAGAACGGTGATTTTAAGACTGTCTAATTGACTGAATTTTTCCATATCTAAAAAACTATAAGTAACGGCTTAGGAATCATAACCCGATATTCAGAATGAAGCAGGAATGCTGCCAAAACATGCTGATGACAGCATTCCTATAAGAATAGTGATCGTAAAACGACCTATTATTAATGGATAGTTATCAGCTTTATCCTGACATTTTTATAGCCAGTTTTAGCCTTAGAATCTTTAGCAACTTTCCAAAGTTCAAAGGTACCAGATGCACGGTCGCATGTTTCATTGAATGAAATAGGACCACTGGCGCCATCCAATTTTATTGTCTCCATGGCATCCCTGATTGCCTTACCATCATATTTGCCAGCCTTTTTTATGGCCTTGGCAACTACCCAAACTGCATCGTAAGTGGTATCACAATAAACCTCTGGTGCTTCACCAAACTTGTCTTTGTATGCCTTAGCAAACGTATCATATGCCTCTGTCAATCCTCCAGCAGACCTGGTGCCAGATAGAAATGCCTTTTCCATGAATTGAGCTGATTTAGGTTCTTTGAACAAACCTGACCCATAGTTGCCATCACATCCCAACCATGGTATTTTGTCCAGTCCTAAATCCAATGCCTGCTTAAAAACTATTATCCCATCATCTGCATAGGTAGAAGCAAAAACGACATCCGGCTTGCTATCCTTGATTTGTTGTAACTGGGTTAAATAGTCCTTTTTCTTTTGGTCATACCGTACAGCAGCAACATGCTTCCCCTTCCATCCTGCTGCTTTCAAAATTTCAACAAGGGCTATCTCCAGACCTTGCCCATACGTGTTGTCAAGCACTATGGTGGCCAGTCTAGAAAAACCTTTATCCATGACGATATCAGACAATACCTTGGCCTGAAGGTCATCTCGAAGACAGGTTCGGAAGAACCATTTTGTCCAGGGCGTCTCAGAAAGCTTGGCAGCAGTAGCTGACGGTGATATCAAAGCCACGTTTTTCCTTGATGCGTAGGGCCCTCCAGAGAAAGAGCTACCGCTAATCATTGCTCCAACAATAACCTTCACACCGTTTATGTCTATTAGTTTCTTTATTCTTTCCAGTCCTTTAGCCGGTTCACAGTTATCGTTTTCCAAAACGAACTCCACTTTCTTTCCTAAAAGTCCTCCCTGGGCATTGATTTCTTCAATTGCCAATCGTGCGCCATTAGCCATTCTATTTCCCATAGGTCCGAGGTCTCCTGTGGTAGTCAAAAGAGAACCTATCTTGATGGTGTCAGCTTTTACAGGAGTCCAAGCTAAGAGTGGCACAACTAAAAATAGTGCCGTTAGTAATAATAGTTTCTTTGTCATTGATATCCCCCATTTTATAAATGTTAATATTATAGGCTAGCATCAATTTAGCCTAGAAGGAAAAATGAAAAAAATAAGGCCTGTTAAAATCACCCCCTTTCCAAAGAATTTTACTGATGGTGAACAGTTTTTTAAATAATAAATGCTGTAGAAACTTTTATTTTTTAGAGGCCTAAATATTGTTGCCTCGATCCTTCTTGAGAAAACAGAAGCTCTGAGTCTCCCTCCATAGCACAAGTTCCCTCGACCAGAACATAGCCTCGTTTGGATACGCTCAATGCCTTCTTAACATTTTGCTCTACTATTATTATTGCCATGCCTGATTCTTTTATTTTTGTGAGCTTAGATAGAATGACCGAACTTGGTTTTGGGGATAATGAGGCTAATGGTTCATCAAGCAATAAGACTTGTGGTTGCGACATCATGGCCCTCGCTATTGCCAGCATCTGCCTTTCTCCACCACTCAGGTTCCCTGCAAGAGAATTCTTTCTTTCCTCTAACTCGGGGAACATCTCATATATATCTTTTATTCCAGTCTTAATTGAATTTTTGCCTTTCCTGTGATAGGCCCCCATATCTAAATTCTCTGGTATAGTTAAATTTGGAAAGACATTATTAATCTGAGGAACATAACCTATACCTTGATTAATTAATCTATACGAAGCCATGCCTGTAACATCGCGCCCCTGATAAAAGACCTGTCCTTGAAATAACCTGGCAAAGCCTAAAAGGCATTTGAGTAAGGTGGATTTTCCACTGCCATTAGGACCTACAATAGCAACTACCTCACCTTTATCTACGGAAATAGACACATTACGGACAATGGCGACATCTCCATACCCAGCTATTATATTTTTCATATAGAGGGTAGATGGCATCTATTCATCTCCTAAATACACATGAAAAAAGGAAGGGTCTTCTGCCACTTCCTGTGGCTTACCTTCTAATACAATTTTACCTTTATCCATAACATAAACCCAATGGGCAAAGTCAAATAGCAGCTCAAGTCTATGTTCAATAATAAAGAAACTTAATCCCTTTTGGCACAAATCCTCAATCTTCTCAAACATGCTCCTGCCTAAGTTAGGGTTTACACCAGCCGCTGGTTCATCCAGAAGCAATAATGTTGGAGATGCCATCAGTCCCTTCCCCAATTCCAGTAGCTTTCTCTGTCCACCAGATAGTTCCCCTGCCGGTGATAACGCTAAATGATCTAACTTCAGAAGCTCAAGGATTTCCATAGCCTTTTCTGCCAATTCAACTTCTTTTCTCTGCCAGCTTTTCCTGAAGAAAAGGCTAAATAATAATTTGTCGCCCTTGTGCCCTCTTCCAGCTACAAGCATGTTATCTAATACACTCAGTGCTTGGAAAAGCCGAGGAACCTGAAAGGTATATACCAAGCCCAAATCATAAATTTGGTGAGGAACCAAGTTTGTAATACATCTGTCGTTAAAATAAATATTTCCTTCATCTGGTTGATGAATGCCAAGGACAGTATTGAATAAAGTGCTTTTCCCACTGCCATTTGGGCCCACAAGACCCCAGATTTTCCCAGGAGTAATATCAAGGCTTATTCCATTGACAGCGTAAACCCCACCAAAATGCTTACTAACCTCTTTTATTTTTAGCAAAACCTCTTCCATTAAAAATGCTCTCCACTGCTTTTGTCTTAACCTGGCTTTCCTTTAATAACCCTTGCGGTCTGTAAAGCAAAACCAGAATAATTAATACACCATATATAATATATTGTAAGTTGCTTGGGTCGATAGGTAGCGTTAAATAATCCTTAGCGATGTTTGCGCCCCTATCAAATAGTTGGACCATGCCTGCTCCTAATAATGCACCCCAGTTATTGGCCGGTCCGCCTAAAAGGACCATTATCCATACAGTAAAGGTAAGCATAGGTGCGAACATATAAGGATCAATAAACTGGAGGTATTGCGCATATAGGCCTCCTCCCAATCCTGCTATAGCAGAGCCTAATGCAAATACTTGCGCCCTGTATTTGGCCCTATTTTTTCCTAATGCCTCAGCAGCCACCTCATCTTCCCTGATAGCCCTCATCACTCTACCATAAGGAGAGTTGGTTAACAATTGAAGCAGCAGAAAAGAAATAAATAAACAAAGATAGACCAATGCTATATTTATCACCATGTCAAGGCGAGTAGAGGAGCCGGCAACGGAAATAGCAGGGTAGACAGGCGTTCCCCAAACTCCACCCGCAATCCAACCCTCTGATTTAACTATTACTTTTAAGATTTCCCCAAAGGCCAAGACAACAATAGCTAAATAGTCTTCTCTCAACTTAAGGGTAGGTAAAGAAACCAGAAAACCAATAATAGCAGCGGCTGTAGCGCCAGCAATAAGGCAAAGGTAAAAGGGGACATCAATGTTGGACAAGAGGGTATAGGTATATGCGCCAATAAGCACAAAGGCGACTTTACCAAAGTTGGCTAATCCAGCAAAACCAAACTCTATATTTAGGCTCAAAGAAAATATACTGAAAATGCCAACGAGGACAATAAAATCAAGAACATATACTAATGGATCCAATCAACTCCTCCTAAATAACATAGCGAGCCCTTCTGGTCTTATGATCAGTGTTAATATCAGGATTATAAATGCAATAGCTATACGATACGAAGTAGAAAGCCCTAAGGCCATAAGTGCAACTACTCCTAAATTTTCGGCTAATCCAATAATAAAAGCTGCTACAATAGAACCATAAAAATTCCCAATGCCTCCCAAAATGGCAACAGCAAATATAGGTAATATGATGTCCCAACCTGTCATAGGCCAGATTTGAGTATTTGCTGCGCGGAATATGCCAGCAACGGCAGCAAGGCCAGCCCCTATAAACCAGGTCACTAAAATCACTCTATCAATATTTATTCCAGAGGCCAAGGCCAACTCTGGATTGCTGTTGGTAGCTCTAATAGCTTTCCCTATTTTGGTGTGTACAAGAATAAGATGC
>Ga0209986_10004271_pt1 | contig 12158 bp, 4 predicted proteins | sample BlataG_FD_183168 | JGI IMG/M metagenome (GOLD analysis project Ga0209986, IMG submission 183168) | Deep subsurface microbial communities from Black Sea to uncover new lineages of life (NeLLi) - Black_00105 metaG (SPAdes) (version 2) | ecosystem: Environmental > Aquatic > Marine > Oceanic >...
GGGCAGTTCGCCAGCCCCGGACAGCCCTCTGCGAAGCAGGACGTACCCATCTTCTGCAGCTAAGACGCCGAAGCACTCATCACCGATCAGCGACTGGAAAAGGGCCCACTGATCGTTGGGGTGGATGGGCCAAGAATCGGCCGTCACGTCGAAGAACACGTACTCGGCATCCTCAACGCGGGGAAACATGTAGATCCGCTCTCTCTGGCTCAGGTGAGGGTTCAGCTCCGATTGAGCGGAGACGATACTCTCCTGAGGCACCATCGCCACGAACTCTTCCGCCAGGCGGTGGTGGGCACTGATGACGGGCAGCGAGAAACTCCCTCCCCAGGGCGTGAAACCACGGTACCGATGGTAGGCCAAAGTAGACAGAAGCACAAGCCCCGACAGCGCGCAGACCCAGGTTCTCCTGGAGATGCGCCCTTTGCCTGCCAACCGCTCGCTCAAGAAGGCCGTGCCATATACCGCAGAGATCACGACCACGGGAACCAGAGGCGCAGCATAGTGGAACTTCTCCAGAGTGTACACCTGCGGGTCCGCGCTCAAGAGGATGATGGCTAAGGTTGGCAGGGACAAGAAGAGCACCGACGGCCCGAAGAAGGACAAGTAGGCAACAGGCGCGAACAGATCCCGCAGGTATGTCAGCTTCTCCATGGTGAAGAGAGTCCGCACCAGAGCCACGGGATCCGTGAGCGCGGTGACGATGATGCTAACGGGACCCTGTCCCAGGTGGCTATACGCCCCCAGGTAGGGGGATTTGCCGCTCGGGTTATAGTGAGGAATGATGACGTAGACTGCAACGACAAACCAGACAGCGCCGAGTCCGATGGCGGCCATGCCAACTCGCCAGTTGCGCTGCCTGAGGATGGCATACACGCCCAACATGACGATCAACAAAGCCATCTCCTCCTTGCAGGACATGACTAGCGCTGAAACGACAAAGAAGTGCACATACTTCCTCTTCTCTAGGAAGTAGAAAGCAAAAGCGAGAAGGCCCGCCACCAGCGTAGTGGGATGGAAATCGAATAGGTTGGCCGCCTCCAGGGCCGGAAAGAGAAGATACGCCAGGGGGAACACCACCGCCGCGAAAGCGGTTCCCAGTCGCTGCCGAGCCAGGAGATAGATGGGCCAGGCCCCCGCTGCGACGACCACGCTCTGCAAGACCAACAAAGTGCGTGGATCGCTGTAGAGCAGGTAGAGTGGTGAGATGAGGATCAGGATAGGGTCCACGTGATATGCCAGCCGAGTGCCCTCCTCCCCCCAATTGGTGAACGGCAGGAAGCGACCACGCAGGCTGTTCCACACGGCCTGATCCATGTTCCCCAAATCGAAGGCCGTGGTCTCGAAAGCCTCATGCTTCAAGACGGTCAGGAAGCTAAAGAGCAGGATGTACAGAACGATGGCCGTCCACACCAGGGCCGGCATCACTCGAGGATTCCGCAAACGCTCAATTGCCGCCAAGTCCGTCCGCGCTCCTTCTGATCAGCGCTCACTCACGCCTGCTGCAATCACTGCTCAAGTACCAACAACCCCGATCAACCCGAGGGAAAGGCTGTTCCCCAGCATCCGTCCGCGCTCATCCAAGACTGGCAAGCGGTCTCCATCCGAGTCGTACATCCCCACCACCAGTTCATACTCTCCCTCCGGGAGATCCTCGGGTATCACAAGACCATAGTGGTCTCGGATCAACTCCCCCGCCCGCCACCCCGTCGTCGACCGCGATCCACCGACTGGCTCGCCGTCTCTCTGGGCAACCAGGTGACCTGCGTGATCCAACAGATGCACAAGGACTTTGTAGTCCCTCTCGATCTCAGCGTCGGCCCGCCAGAGGAAGGTCAACCGAAGAATCTGCCCTGTTATCGCTTTCTCGGGAACCCCGCTATGGCCCACAAGTGAGATTCCCTCACCAAAGTTGGCCTGTACCACACGGTCTGGTACATCGGGTACCGCTCCCACAGGACTGACATACAGGGTCAAATGTGCTGGACCGTACCAAGCATCGTAGGTTGGGAAGCAGTTCTCACTCAGCCAAGGTCTAACTGTGGACTGTATCTGATCCCCCTCCCCGGCCTCAAAGATGGTGAGAATCCGTTCGTGTCCCGCCACTATCTCCTCCAGGGTATGAATCAGCATGCTCTCATCCATGGGCTGCTGCGCAGAGAAGAGGACAAGAGCAGGGTTACCTAGGTAGTATCGGCCCAGGAGCGTCACTTGATGTGATGGACAGAGAACGAGAGCGTCCTCGTCACCGAGATAGAGGTCCAGATCCCGTGCCAAGGCCTCGTACGCTTGCGAGTCGTAGCCCTCAGGCAACGGATATCGCCTCTCGTACAGATAGATGATGTTGCCATCGGGCAACGGGTATTCCTTTGCTAGCTGGAAGGCCTCCTGGAAGAGCACTGGTGGATCCTCCAGGAGCGTCTTGACGACGTCCAGTGACTCAGGGTCGATCCTGTGAGAAGGATTGTCACTGGCCACGGCCACATAGTCCACCTCAAACAACTGAGGATACGCCGGCCTCCCCGTCCAGTTCTGTGCCAACTCCCGCAGAGTGACCTGTGGGAAGTCGGTATAGATCAGGTACAGGAAGTGTTCGTCGTGAACCTGCCATGTGTTGACCAACAATGCCAGCTCGACACCGCCCTGACTCGCCTCAGCGCTCTCCGAGACATAGCTCAGGATGTCTGGCACAACCCAGTAGCCGCTGTCAGTCTGCCCAGAACTGGGGAGTTGATTCTGGTACTTGTGAGCGAAGAGCTCGACCCCTCCTATGACGGCACTCTTACGGAGCCAGTCCATACCGTCGAAGGAAAGAGCCAACAGCTGCCCTGTTCCCACGACGGCGACCAGGCCTACGGCCACCACCTTCAGCTTGGAGAACTGTATCTTCGAGAGGCCATAAGCCATGAGTGCAGCCAGAGCTGGAAGCATAGGCATTATGAAGCGTGAATGTCTCGAACTGGGACGAAAAGAAAACACCACGTACGGTACGACCACCCACAGAACCAGTAGTAGTAGTTTGCCGCCCCAAATCTCGCGCCATCCCTCTCCGTGTCTCAGGGTTCTTCCCGCCAGAATCAGCAGCCCAAAGCTGGCGACTATCAGGACTACCACATAGAAGAGTGAAAGCTGCTCATGTATCAGGTGGTCCAGGTAGTATCCGAAGGCCCAGTTGTGTCGTTCGGGCCTCCCCCAGGCGATGAGAAAGGTGTGGCTCACGAAGTCAATCCTGGATAGGTACCAGGAACCGGTCACCACAACACCCAGCCACAAGCTTCCCAATAGATTAACGATGGGATCGCTGGGCTGCTTGAGAAGATAGATCAAGCCCGAGAACAAGAACCAGGAGACCGGCAGGAGAAGATGGCTCAGCGGCAGCCCGGCGATCCGTTGCGTATTGGGCAGATACCAAACTAGAGTGAGAATCAATCCCAGGCTCACAGAGAAGGCACCCCATCTCTTGTCTTTGGAGAAGGACCGTAGACTGTCTCTCGATCCCGTTCGCAAGACCGTTCGCAAGATGACGACGATGAGAGCAGGAAAGACGAAGAGAGAGAAGGTCCACTTGCTCAGCAGCCCCAGGCCCAAGCTCAATCCAAAGAGCAAGCTATACCCCCTGTGGGTGAACTCCCGGCTCAAGAGCAGTAACCAGATGCTCAACGCCACCATCGCCATCAACGAGAACTCTATGTATGTATAGCGAGACATGGCGAAGACCATGGGCAGAGTGGAGGTGATGAAAGCGGTTAGCAGGCCCACTCCTTTGCCACCGAGCTCTCGACCAACTCCATAGGCCGAGACCAGCAGAATGACCAGGAAAAGCATGTTGGCCATGGCTGCCACATCCATGGAGACACCGAAGAGCTTGTAGAAAGCTACCATGGACCAGTGAAAGAGAGGGGGATAGTACCCGCTGTGAGTCTGTGCTTCGAATAGCGAGTTCAGGTTCACCTGCTCCAGGATGTCGTTGTAGACCAGGCTCTCGATGAGATGCCGTGGCCTGTCCCAGCCGATGATGACCACGTTCGTGGACAGCCACGCCCAGTTCACCGCCAATTGGATAGAGATTAGAAGAGACAGCAGCACAAGGTGCCCTTGGCGCACCAGGAAGCCGCCTGCACGCTCGCGTGTGAACCCCAGTCTCCCTCTACTCGTCATCGTGCGCTCACCTCACGAACACCTATTGCCCTGCCAACTCCTCGTAGATCCGCCACTCACCCACATACTGCTGTTGTAGACCCTGCGCCTCAAAGACGAGAGCCAGCCCGTAATGTGGCTCAGGAGCATCCGGATCTAGAGTGGATGCCTCCTTATAGTGAATCACAGCCTGGTCGAAATCGTGCTCCTCCCGATACAGTTCTCCCAGGGCCATTTGGGCGGAGAACGCTGTGGAAGATGGCACGATTTCCAAGGCTCCCTCGTAGAGTTCAACGACCTCTTGAGACCCTAGATCCTCCCTGATATATAGCACCCAGATATCCTTGTACATCACGGGCGCTATCTTCAGTAGCCTCCCCCTCGCCACGCTCTGATCATTCACCTCGATGACCACCTTGAAATGGTGAGATACCCCCTCCTCCAGTTCCCTCTCGATCGCACTCATTCTCTCCTCTTGCAGGCCCACGAACCATAGGCCCTGTCGCGCGTCTCGGTCAGGAGTGAGAAACACTTCGCTTCCCCCAATCACGAACTCCACCTCTCGCAGGTTCTCATGATAGCGTGGCAGCACCACCTGGGCAAACCCTCCAGGGGAAACTACCGCGTCTCCCGGCCGCATACTCGAGCCCAACAGGCTGGCTACGGCTCTCCAATCTGCCCTGTCCTCCACATAGTAGGCCTGTAGCGCTGGCACGCTAAGGAGTGCGATCGCCAAGAGGAGCACGGCCACGGTCACCCCTCGCAGCCGGGATGCCTCTCTTGGCCGCAGGACACCGATCATCTCACCAGTTGCTGTCAATCCCCTGGCGACGAAAAGCAGATATAGAGGAAGCATGAAGAGCGCATATCGCGGCCGAAAACGATGGTGCACAGGCAAGAGGGATAATGCCGCGAAGGGCACGACGAACCAACACACAGCTACCCACAGTCGCGTGCGCTGGGCCCTCGCGGAGGCAATAATGCCGACGAGAAAGGGTATGAAAAGCAGAAGGATGGCCTCTCCTGACCCAAGCCCCCAAGCATCCAACTGCTGAAGCAGAAAAGATGCTGTGAAGCTTACGCTTCCTCCCGCTGTCGCTCCAAGGCCCTTGGCCCCGCCAAGCCCTCTCAGTACGTGAGGCACCATCGGTGTATAGGCTAGGCCAACCACAGCCAGGCTGAGGACAAACGCCAGACCCATCCTCCTGTCAACGCCGACTACTCTCCGCCGCAAGTCTGATTCCTCCTCAGGGGAGCGCCGTCGCCGCACTCTCATCAGGGCACCCGCCAGCCAAAGCCCGGCGACGAATACAGTCTGCGCTAGAAGAACAAAGAACGCAAAAAGATGAGTGTAAACGTTCAGTATGCTGCACAGCACGAAACCTGTCCACCACCTCCTATTGTTCTCGAAAACACCCCGATATAGGAAGTACAGTGAAAGCAAGGAGAGAAAGGTAAGCAAGGAATAGAACCTAGCGTCCTGGGAATATCGGACATGCAAGGGTGAAATGGACAGCAGGAACGCACAGACTAGGCCCTCCGACTTCCCAAACAGACATGCTCCCAAAGTGTAGATCGTCGCCACACCCAGGACCCCAAACAGGAGTGCGGGAAATCGCAACACGAAATCACTGTCCCCGACGTGCAGGAAGCAGTGAGTGACCAGGAAATATAGAGGCGGTGCGGGCAAGGGGGTGTTGTATAGGGCGATGGATGCGACGTGAGACGGGGTGTTCTCGGCGGATGCGATGGCCGTGGTGAAGATCTCGTCTTGCCACAAGCTCTTGGCATCCAGATCCCACAATCGCAGACCAACCGCCAGAAGTAGGATGCCGATCAACAGGCATACTCTAATCGTTTCCGACGTCCAGGAGCCCCCCCCTGTCTGATCGTGGTTATTCATCGGTTACAAGAACCCTGCACAGCAAGACACCACCATCCACCAACTGCACACCCTCCCCTGACGGCGACAGCGTCTCGCCCGTGGAGGGCCAGTACATCCCTACCACCAGCCAATACTCACCACGGGCCAAACCATCCGGGATCAAGATACCGTGCCTGTCCAGCACCTCCTCTCCCGGGTCCCAAGTCGAGGTGGGTCGTGCCCCCCCCACAGGTTCACTGTCGCGCTGAGCCACAAGAGCACCAGCCTCGTCCAACAGATGGGCGAACACCTTGTAGTCGTGCTGTGGACTGTCCACCGCCCGCCAGTGAAGCGAGAACCGCAGGACATCCCCATGCCGCAGTTCCTGATCCTGCAACCAGTACGCCTCCAGCCTTACCGCGTCGCCGAAACGTGCACCTACGGGTCGCTCCACAACGGGCGTTTCGGCCCCCTTTGATGTGCCATAGAGAGCAACCTGTACCGCCCCGTGCCACTCATCGTAGGCGCGATAAGCGTGCTCGTTTAGCCAGCGCTCAACTGTGCAGTCCGGATCAGCCCTGGCACCGCTCCACGAGACCAAGAAGAGCCTGTCCCTGTCGTCCACTATCCTCTCCAGCTCCGCCCGAGAGGCTTCCCCGTCGGAACGCCCCTGCACCGAAACGGGGTATGCTGGAAGATGCCCTTTGTAGTATCGGCCCAACACCTCCACTTGGTCAGGAGGAGTCAGGACGATACCGTCTCCTTCCTTCCAAAGGGCCGTTATCGAGGCCGCCACCGAGCGATAGTCCTCCACGTCGTACGGTTCCTCCAGGTCGTATCGCTTCTTGTAGAGATAGATGGTGTCCCCGTCTGGCAAGACGTGCTCCCACACCACGTCGAACGCCTGGGCGAACAGAGAGGGCGAGCTCTCGATGATCCTCATCGCTTCTTCCCCCTCTTCCCTCAGCCCAGGATAGGGATCGCTCTTTAGCAGCAGGTAATCGCATTCAAAGAGCCGCTCGTAGAAGGGAGGTTCCTCCCAACCAGAGCGAGCGAACTCCCGCAGTTCGATGCCTGGGTAGGCGTCATACATCAGGTACTGGAAGATGGCGTTATTGGAATAAGAACGGTTGACGAGGTTGCCCAGTTGTGCTGTGTCTCTTCCTTCAGCCACTATGTCTGCCTGGATCATGTCCAGCACCTGAGGCCCCACGAAGTACCGCTCGTCATTGCGTCCCAAGGAGGGAAGTTCGATATAACTGCCCTCCGCCAGCAGAGTGATTTCCCCCCACGGTGTACCAAACCGCGCCACGTCTCGCATCCAACCCAGATCATCGTACGAGAGAGCCAAGAACTGCGTCAGACCCATGGTTACCACAACGGCGACCACGGCTCTCCGGATCGCTTTCCTCTTGATCTCGTGCAGGCCCCGAGCTGTGATCAAGGCCAGCGACGGGAGCAGGGCGACGTCAAATCGCGGATTCATGGTCAGAGAGAAGGTGAAGGTCGCTATGGACACGCTGAACCACAACAGGAGGATCCACATCGAATCGCTCATGCTCCTGAGGGAATCCCTTATCCCGTTCCGGCGCCAACGAGGATAGATTAGCAATCCCAATGCTACCGCAAGAACGACGAAGTAGAGAGGCGACAACTGCTGACCAGGGAGAAAGCTCAGATACCGCAGATAGAAACCGGGACTTAGAGGCCCGACCCCTGTACCCTCCATGTTCAGGCCACTGTAGACCACAGTGACGAAACGCTGCGAGAACCTCAGGTTGGGCAAGGACCAGAGACTACCCACTGTGGCTCCCACCATGAGAGTGCTGAGCAAGTTCGCTCCTTGACGGGAAGGGCGAGACAGCACGTACAGAGTGAAGCCAGTCAGAACCCATGACAGAGGAATGAGCCAGTATCCCAGAAGGAATCCTTCCAAACGGTCTCGGTTCGGCCAGTACCAGAGCAAGGTCAGACACAGCCCCAGTGCAGCATGCGCCAACGGCGACACCCAAAGCCTGTGGAGCGCGGAGCCGGCCTCCGATTCGGCAGCCAGGCTAGCTCTGATGTCTCCCAGTGCACCACTTCGAACGGCGACGTAAGCCAGTGGCCCTCCGAAGAAGGCAATGAAAGGCCACTTGGTGAGAACACCCAGCCCTATCACCAAGCCCAGGAGAAGGGAACGGCCACGGTGACGAAAACCTTCAGATACCACCAGGAGATAGATGGACAAGGCCACCATCGCCGTCAACGCATAGTCCACATACGGCATACGCGAGAGGGAGAACAGGATCGGATACGTAGACACCATGAAGGCGGCGAGCAATCCGATCTGAGCGTTGTACATCCTGCGGCCTATTCCGTACACAGAGAGCAAGAGGACAGCCACGTAGAGTCCATTCCTCATCAGGGCCACGTCCGTGGAAAGGCCAAAGAGGCGATAGAACGGAACGGCGATCAAGTGACTCAAGGGCGGGCGGTTCCAGGACCAAGTCACCACCTCGAAAAGGCTTCTGAGGTTGATCTCTTGAAGCATGTCGTTGTAGATCAACGTCCTAATGAGGTGAGCAGGTCGGTCCCAGCCAAGAATGGTGACCTGGGTGGACACGAAGATCCAGTTGTTGACCAGATGAAAGGCCACCAGGCCCAGGACGGCGCCCAGACAAAGCGCCTTGACTAGACCGGGTTTCCTCACAGTTGCTGCTTCAGCCACGCTGTCGCTAGCCCGCTGGTTCATTCTCCGCGACCACTCGTATCGTGTGCAGAAAGACTGCGTCACCGCTCGCTTGTCCTCGCTCATCCAGCACCAGCAGGCGCTCCCCCGTGTCGGCCAGGTACATCCCGGCTATCAATCGGTATTCCCCAGGGGGAGTGCCCTCCGGGATGAGGAGACCCTGATTGTCGGATACCACATCGTCGGCTGGCCAGGTGCTCGTAGGACGAGAACCACCCACTGGCTGGCCATCGCGCTGCGCTGTCAGTCGCCCCTCATCATCCAGTAGATGGACGAATGCCACGTAGTCCTCAGCCACCTCGCCACGAGCCTGCCAGAAAAGGGTCACGCGCAGGATCTGTTCCGGTGCGATGGATTCACTGCCCACCGTGTACCTCATCAGCGTGATCTCATTTCCAAGATTGGCATTCACAGACCCCTCTATGGAAGGGGCGCTCCCCGGCGCAGCGTAGAGGACCAGTCGGATGTCTCCATACCACTCATCTTTGGCTCGATGGGCTCTCTCGTTGAGCCAATTCTCGACGAGGTGCTCCGGATCAGCCTCATCTTCCCGTCGGAAGACGACATGAATTCGGTCGTGGGTGGCGAGTATCTGTTGGAGGGCCTGCCTATCGTGCGCAGGGTCCCCTTGAGGCAGAAGATAGACACGTCCAGGCCCGTCGTAGAATCGAATGAAGGTGTGGATCTGTCCGGCGGGGTTGAGAATGATGGCGTCACTCTCATGCACGGTCGGCTCCAGAGCTGCAATCAGATGACGGTAGTAGTCCTGTATCTGTTCGTCGGGCGAGGGAAGCCGCTTTTCGTAGAGGAACACAGCCTCTCCGTCAGGGAACTCAAACTCCTCTCTCAGAACGTAGAGCTGCTGGAAGACGTCGGATGGATCTCTCATCTTCTGTACGGCTTCCTTAGCGCCGTCGCTCAGTTTGTAGGGATCATGAGTGCTGAGGAGGACGTAGTCAGATGAGAACATCTGATGGTAGACGGAAGGTCCACTCTCATCTCTGGCCAGATCTCGTACCTCGATGTCTCCGTACTCCAACAAGGTCAAGTACCTCAGGATATCCGCATTGAGATGAGTATTGTTGACCAGCAAGGCAAGTTCCGACTCGCCCGTCGTTGCCTCCTCGATCGAACCCAAGATCTCAGGCGCCGCCCAGTATCCGCTATCAGTTCGACCTCTGCTGGGCGGCATGATGTATGCCCCCTCACCCAGGAGGTTAAGGTCGCCCAGCACGGGCACGCCGACAATGGTTTTCTCTGAGACCCCATAAAGGTCATCATAGGAAAGTACAAAGAACTGCCCCATGCCACAAATGACTATCAGAGCGACCAGCGCGGCTCGCAGCGGTCGCGCTCTGATCTGCAAGAGCCCCCGCGCGGTAACAAGCGCCGCCGCCGGCAGCAACGCTATGTCGAAGCGGGAATTCCACGTTTGAGACAACGTGAACACGAGAAACGGGAGCGTAAACCACAGGGTGAGTATCCAAGCCCCATCGCTCATCTGTCTCCAAGATGCCCGCAGCGATCCACGGCGTGCGGCAGCATAGACCAGTACCCCGGCTCCTATCAACAAGGCAACGAAGAAAAGAGGAGATAACTGCTCTGTGAGCATCATGCTCAGATAGCGACCATAGAAGGTCGGGTCCAGAAGGCTGAGGCCCTTGCCCTGGATATTCACACCACCATAGGCCACAAACACAAACCTCCCAGAGAAACCCACGTTCGGCAAAGACCAAACGGATCCGATGGTCGCCCCAACCACCACCGCGCTCAAGAGGTTGGTGCCTTGACGGCGCTTGCGCGATAAGACGTAGAAGGTGCAAGCTAGAAGTATCCAGGCCAGCAGGGGAATCCAGCGACCCAGCAAGAACTCCGGCAGGCGATCCCAGTTGGGGACGTACCACGCCAGACTCAGTAACAACGCCACAGTGATGTGGAACCAAGGAGAGGTCAGCAATCGGCGGATCCCGGTGATGCCCTCACTGCCGCCCCACGGTACAAACAGCACATCCTTCAACGCACCTGAGCGCCACACCACGTAGACCACAGGAGCGCCGGCGAATGCGATGAACGGCCACTTGGTTAGGAGACCTAACCCAAGACCGAGACCCAAGAGCAAAGACCACTTGCGGTTGCGAAATCCGTCTGTCTTCAAGAGGAGGTAGATGGCAAGAGAAACCATAGCGGTCAAGGCATAGTCCACGTAGGAGAGACGCGAGATGGCAAAGAGCACCGGATAGAACGATACGAGAAACGCCGCCAAGAGTCCCACTCGACGGTCGTAGAGCACCCGTCCGATACCATACACGGAGCACAGAAGGATGCCGAGATAGACACAGTTGCTCATCAGCGCTACGTCGGTCGAAGTACCAAAGAGACGATAGAAAGGCACGACTGTCAGGAAGGGCAGCGGCGGACGATTCCACGGCCAGGTCAGGGCAGTGAAGATCGTCCTGACGTTGATCTGTCCCAGGATATCGTTGTAGATCAACGTCTTGGCCAGATGCGAAGATCTATCCCAGCCCAGCAGAGTCACATTGGAAACCGCCCAGATCCAATTGTTGACTATGTGGAACAGGAGGAGGGAAGCCAGGGCAATGGCATCGAGGTGCCATCCCCGACAGCGCTCCTTGACCTTCTCGACGGTAGCAGTGTTCAAGGCCTCATCCCTCTGTCAAGCTGATGGTGCCCAAGGAGACCGCATCGCCCGTGACCCGGCCCTGTTCATTCAACACGGGAAGTCGGTCACCGGTGGCCAGAAGATACATCCCCGCCACCAGTTCGTATTCACCGAGCGGAATTGACGAATCGACACTGACACTGTACTCATCTCGGATGACCTCACCCTCATCCCAAAAGGACGTAGGATAGAAACCGGCAGTGGGCTGGCCGTCGTGCTGGGCCACGACCTGACTTTGGTCATCAATCAGATGTATGAAGATGGTATAGTCCTCGTCCATCTGAGCCAAAGCCTCCCAGTGGAAGGTCACACGAACCTGGTGTCCCGCTTCGATCGAATCAGGCACCCCATCGTGACCCACTAGCAGCACCTTGTCATCCAAGTTGGCACCCACGGCATATCGAGGCGCCGACCCCTCCGGTCTCTCACCGATCCAGACGTAGTCCAAGATGACGCTGTCACCCGAAGCCAACCCCTGTTGGTCCAGGATCGGCAGACGCTGTCCATCCTCAGGGTGGTACAATCCAACCTCCAAGCGGTATCTCCCCTGACGCACGTCCGGGCCTACCGACAAGACCCGGGGATCCGGCACCTCCACACCCTCCGACCAGTAAGTGGTGGGGTAGAGGTTCTCCAAAGGTGGGGAATCGTTCTGAGCTACTATGGATCCGTCCTGGCCCCAGAGATGGACGAAGACGGCATACTCCTCATCAATGGGGCGCAAAGCTTCCCAGTGGAGGATCATT
>Ga0209986_10004272_pt1 | contig 12158 bp, 13 predicted proteins | sample BlataG_FD_183168 | JGI IMG/M metagenome (GOLD analysis project Ga0209986, IMG submission 183168) | Deep subsurface microbial communities from Black Sea to uncover new lineages of life (NeLLi) - Black_00105 metaG (SPAdes) (version 2) | ecosystem: Environmental > Aquatic > Marine > Oceanic >...
GAATCGAGAATTGGGGATGACCACGGTTGAGATAGCCAGGCGCCTGGGAATCTGCCAATCGGCGGTAAGTAGATCGTCATTGCGAGGAGAAAAGATGGCAGAAGAAAACCACTTCAGACTGGTATAACGCCGAATAGCATAAAATCATAGACGTCCCCAAAAGCACACAAAAGCCCCCTCATGGCAATTAAAGAGATATTCGACGCGGTTTTAGCGTTGGACGAAGCCCAGACTGCCGATATAGTCCAGGCCGAACTGGACCACGGTACAGACGTCATGACTATCCTCAACGAAGGACTTATTGCGGCTATGGATGAAGTGGGCAAGCGGTACAGCCAGGGTGTATTCTTTGTGCCCGAGATGCTCATGGCCGCCCAGGCTATGAAAAGGGGTGTGGCAGTATTGCACCCTCACTTGGTAGGTGCAAAGGCCAGACCCAAGGGCACGATCGTCATCGGCACCGTCAAGGGCGACCAGCACGACATCGGTAAGAACCTGGTGGCCATGATGCTTGAGTGTGCCGGGTTCAAGGTAATCGATCTGGGTGTGGATGCAGACGCGGGCAAGTTCTTGAGGGCTGCCAGAAAAGGCAACGCTGATATCGTCGCCATGTCAGCCCTGCTCACCACGACCATGTCCGCTATGGGAGCTACTATATCCAAACTTAAGAGAGAGGGCAGCAATCCCAAGACCATGGTGGGCGGTGCGCCGGTGACTCAGGCCTTTGCCGACAAGATTGGCGCAGACGGGTACAGTCCGGACGCCCCTGGTGCCGTTACTGTGGCCCGACGGTTGGTCGCCAAGTGAGCTCTCCCATGGGTTAGCCTGAAAATAAAGGGTTGTGGCACGAGTCATGAGCCGGTCCGACCCCAGACTAGCAGTCCTATGAAACTGAAAGTGGTCGAAAACGACCCAGTTATTGTGAACCAGGAACAGTCGAACATTATCCGCTTTCTCCCCGGGGCCATCTCTGCCGCGCCGGAGGAAGTGGTCCGCTATCTGGCGGGGAGCAGGTTTAAGGAGGATCCTAAGATGCATGATCCTCTGCCCGCTGCCATTGAGCAGGCGATCCACCTGACCTCTCCCGTTCTTGTCTACAGGCTCAACAGGGTGACGGCTCTCGATGCTTCGGGAAGACTGATCATGGAAAGCGGGCTTTGCCTCGAGGCGCCCCAGGTTGAACGCCACCCCGACACCCGATACCTTGCTTCGTGCGTCTGTAGCCTTGGCGCGGCTCTAGAAAATGCCTGCCGTAGGCTCACCTACCGGGGCCAGCTTTTTCAGGCCATGCTTCTGGACGCGGCTGGGGTAAGCCTGCTGGATGCTCTGGCAAACAAAAGTCATGAACTGCTTAGCCAACGAGCGCGGGGGATGCAGTTGTTTGCCGGCTGCCCTTTCGGCCCCGGTTACCAGGATATGCCCATGGAAACCCAGTCTCTCCTGTTCCAGTTGGTGGACGCTGGCGCTATCCAGGTGAAGCTCAACGAGAGTCTGGTCATGGAGCCCATGAAATCTCTCTCTTTTTTCGTTAGATTGAGCGCAAGGGAAAACCGGAGAGGCCCCACTGTCAAGTGTCGGCGCTGTAACTTGAAGCACTGCCAGTTCAGAGCGGAGCGGTAATTGTACGTTAAAAAGGCAGAGCCACTTATGAGCTCGAACCGTCATGAAATTGCTTTGCTCTCCTCTGGCCGGCGCATCGAAGCCACCGAGGGGCAAACCCTTTTCCAGGCCTTGGCTTGCGCCGGTATTCAGCTCCGCTCCGAGTGCGGTGGCAAGGGGATCTGCGCCAAGTGCCTGGTCGCCATCCAGGAGGAGCCTGGGACAGAAGGCCATGGCCAGGTCGGCATGGATGTGGGCAGCCGGCTCCCACGCCTGGTGCAACGCCAGGCGTGCCAGTGGGAGGTCCAAAGCAACCTTGCCATTGACATACCCTTTACCAGCCTTGCCCCTGCTGAGGTGATCACCAAGCCGACCTTTGTGCGCAAGTTCGGCCCGGTGAGGACTACCCCGACCCCAGCCCTTAGCCGCGCCGGTTATGGATTGGCCGTTGATCTTGGCACTACCACCATTGCGCACTTTCTCTGTGATCTGGGCCAAGGCAAGGTTCTGGCCTCAGGATCTGTGCGTAATCCTCAGCTGATCTTTGGGGACGATGTGATGAGCCGGATCAGCTCCGTGGCCTTTGACAGGGCCAACCTGGCCAGGATGCAAGAACTCGTGGTGGCCGCGGTCAACCACTCCGTTGCATCGCTCGCCGGGCAGTGCGGCATTGAAACCGACGACATCGCGAAAGTCGTTGTGGTGGGAAACTCCTGCATGATCCACCTCTTTCTGGGAGTGGATCCCAGTACCATTGGGACCTACCCTTACCAGCCGGCTTTTACCGGCCCCAGGGAAATGGCTGCTGGAGACGTTGGCCTGCTGGGGCTTCACCCTGAGGCTCGAGTCCACACCCTGCCGCTCATCTCTGGTTTTCTCGGCTGCGATGTTGTTGCTGCTGTCATGGCAAGCGACCTAGACCTGAGGGATGATGGGACTTTGATGCTTGATGTAGGCACCAATGGCGAGGTCATACTGAATGTCCGAGGAGACCTCATTGCTGCCTCATGCGCCACCGGTCCTGCTCTAGAGGGTGCGGCCATAAGCCATGGTATGCATGCTGTTTCAGGGGCGGTGGATGCCATCACCCTCGACCCAGTGCATGCAAGGGTCAGCCATTCGCTGATCCAACGCAATCCAGAGGAACCGAGAAAACCTGTCGGCATCTGTGGCTTGGGTGTAGTGAGCGCCGTGGCTGCACTGTTAAAAGCAGGTGCGATTCTTAAGAGTGGCCGTTTCAATCCGCAGTGCAATCATCCCAACCTTCGGCGCAACAGCGGGCGGGCGGTGGAGTTTGTTCTGGTGTCGGCAGAGGAGACCCAGGCAGGCGTGGACATCACGTTAACCCAGAAAGACGTCAGAGCGGTGCAATTCGCCAAGGCAGCACTCCTTGCCGGCATCACCCTCCTGTGCCGGGAAGCGCAGTCAAAGCTGCCTGAACGATTTCTCATGGCCGGAGCCTTTGGGACTTTTCTGAACAAAGAGGATGCTATGACGATCGGCATGCTGCCGCGGCTTGCCCAGAACTCTGTGAAAACCGTTGGAAATGCTGCCGGTGAGGGAGCAATCCTCGCAGTACTCTATGGAGACAGTACTGAACGGGCCGAGGAAATTGCCCGCCGGACCAGGGTGGTTGACCTGGCCTCCCATCCTGATTTCTATAAGGTGTTCCTGAACTCTTTGGCATTTCCAGATCCTCGAGAGCAGAGCAGTGCATAGAAAGACTACTATTCGGCAAGCTCTCTCATCGTCTCCGCCGGGGCGGTCTATGGGTTGGAACAGCCGCGAACGATTTCGTGAGACCATGCGATACGGCAGGCCCGACCGCGTGCCCTACTTCGAGGAGGGCATACGGGCCGAGGTGCTGAAAGCATGGCAAAGGCAGGGCCTTCCAACTGATGCAAATCTTTCTCAGATGTTCCCCTCCGATCAGCGCGAAGAGATCCTGGTGGACTTAGAACCTCTTCCCAAACTCAAGAAGTGGCCCACCTCAAGGCCCGAGCTGGAGGCACTTCGAAGGAACTTGGATCCATACGACTCCCGTCGTTTGCCGAGCAAGTGGCCCAAGCGTATTAGCGCCTGGCAGACACGCGACCACGTGCTCATGCTCCGGGTGCACCGTGGCTTTTTCCTTTCAATGGGCGTTAATGACTGGCGTAGGTTCACCGAGGTAGTCCGTCTGGTCATAGAAGATCCGCAGTTCGTGCGAGAAGCCATGGCGATCCAGGGTGAGTTCGCGGCCAGACTGGCGGAACGGGTGCTACGGGAGGTTGAGGTTGATGCGGCTGTCTTTACTGAGCCGATCGGGGGAAGTGACCGACCCTTGATCTCACCACGGATGTATGAGGAATTTGTGCTCACTAGCTATAAGCCCGTTTTCGATGTGCTGGGCCGATACGGAGTGGAGACGATAGTCTTTCGGACATTTGCGAACAGCAGAATACTTATCCCGAGCATTTTGAAGTGGGGTTTCACTTGCCTTTGGGCCTGTGAGGTCAACAACGAGGCAATGGACTATCGCGATCTACGCCGGGAGTTCGGCCGCGACCTGCGCCTGATCGGTGGAATAGACCTTGATGCACTACGGGGTGACAAAGAGGCCGTCCGCCGCGAAGTCGAAGAGAAAGTGCCGCCCCTAGTGGCTGACGGCGGCTACGTGCCACTGGCCGACGGACGGGTCCGCGAAGATGTGCGCTTCGAGAACTATGTCTACTACAGGCGGCTCTTGGAGAAGGTAACACAGAAATAAAATGTGGTCAGGCCTTGCATTATAAAACAAAAACTCCATGCAGGGTTTCCCGCTCCTCCTGCTCGCGGGATATTCGCTCATGCTAAAGATTCTGCTCAAGCTCCATTTCTCTATCAGGAAAATATGTGGGGACGGGCATAAATATATAATTAGCTTGACATCGGGTAACAGGGACATCCTGCCCGTTAAGATGCGACCCTATTCCCCTCCCCGCAAGTTTCACCTAAAGCCCCAGGTACGCTTTCTTCACACCCTCGTCTAAAAGGAGATTTTTTGCAGAATCTGCGAGCGCTATTAGGCCGTTTTCCATGACATAGCCCCTGTCAGCTACTTTCAATGCAAGGTTCGCATTCTGCTCTACAAGAAAAATGGTCGTGTCTTGCTCCCTATTTATCTTCTTTATGATCTCAAAAATCTGTTTAACAACAAGGGGGGCAAGCCCCAAAGAAGGTTCGTCCATGAGTAAAAGCCGCGGTTTGGCCATAAGTCCCCTGGATATGGCAAGCATCTGCTGTTCTCCCCCGCTCAACGTGGCACCGGGCTGATGCCGTCTTTCAGCCAATATCGGGAAAAGATGGTATATGTATTCCATATCCCTCTTCACTCCGTCCCTGTCTTCCCTTAGAAAAGCCCCCATGTCCAGATTCTCAATAACCGACAAGTACGGAAAAATACGGCGCCCTTCCGGGACCTGAGAAATCCCCAGGGATACGATTTTGTGTGGCGGAACATTGTGAATTGGCTTGCCCTCAAAAAGAATTTCGCCGAATCTTGGCGGTACTAATCCGCAAACCGACATGAGCGTCGTGGTCTTGCCTGCGCCGTTTGCCCCGATAAGCGTAATGATCTCTCCTTCGGACACCTCCATGCTCACACCCTTTAACGCCTGAATGTTCCCGTAGAAAGTCTGGACGTTTTTCAGCTCAAGCATGGACCTCTTCCCCGAGGTACGCCTTGATCACAACTGGATTGTTTTTTATCTCCTCTGGTGTACCTTCTGCTATTCTTTTCCCGTAATCCATGACAAATATCCTGTCAGAGAGACTCATTACTAGCTTCATGTCGTGCTCTATAAGCAATATAGAAATACTTTCCTCGTCACGGAGCTTTACTATCAGATCGTCAAGCTCCCTGGTCTCCTGCGGGTTCATGCCGGCAGCCGGTTCATCCAGAAGAAGGATGAAAGGCTCTGTTGCCAAGGCCCGTGCGATTTCAAGACGCCGCTGAGCGCCATAGGGAAGACTACTTGCGAACTCATTAACGTAGCCTGCAAGGCCGATCTTTTCGAGGATATTGAAGCCGTCTTCGACTACTTTTTTCTCTTCCCTAACGGTTGCTCTATTTCTAAGAATGGCGCCTGCAACACCTGAAGACATGCGGCAATGACGGCCAATCATGACATTTTCAAGAACGGTCATATTGGAAAAGAGGCGAATGTTTTGAAACGTCCGGGCCAGCCCTCTTTCTGTCACTTGGTTCGGCTTGAGATTTTTCAGTCGTTCACGCTTCTTGCCGGGAGGTGAGATCTCCACAATGCCCTCCGTGGGTTTGTGGATTCCCGTTACGCAGTTAAAAAAAGTGGTTTTCCCTGCGCCATTCGGTCCGATGAGAGCGACAATTTCTCCTTCAGTGACATCCAGATCAAGCTCGTCGATCGCCCGCAGGCCCCCGAAATCCATGCTCAGTTTCTTGACTTCAAGTATCGTTCCCATGTCGTCATTCTTGCCTGCTGTGGGCTTCCAGCCCTTTAAACTCATATGTCCGGCGGACATTGCTGATGATGCCCCCGGGACGAAAGACCATCATGACGACTAGCATTGCCCCGAAAAGACACATTCGGTATTCGGAAAAGGCCCTGAGATATTCCGGCAACAGAATCAATATGAGCGCCCCCAAAATAACGCCAATAATGGATCCCATTCCACCCAATACGACAACACAAAGGATGATAATCGACTCCCATATGGTAAAGCTTGCGGGATTGATAAAGGTGGTCTTGGCTGCAAATATGACCCCTCCCATACCTGCCCACGTTGCGCCCATGGCAAATGCGGTAAGCTTGGTTTTTGTTTTGTCGATTCCCATGGCCTGACAGGCGATTTCGTCCTCCCTCAATGCGATCCAGGCCCTGCCGATCCTGGAATTTTGCAACCGGTTGACAACGAAAATTGTGAAAAGGGCAAGACCGATCATCAGAAAATACATATACGTGGTTGCGCTTTGAAGTGAGAGTTGGATACCGAAAAAGCCGGGGCGCGGGATATTCGCAATCCCGCTGGGGCCGAAAGAAAATTCATTCCAGTTCTCAAGAATGAGTCGTATTATCTCTCCAAACCCCAGGGTGACGATAGCCAGGTAATCGCCCCGCAAACGTAAAACCGGAAAGCCAAGCAAGATGCCGAAAAGAAAACCTACGGCGGCGCCGACAGGCAGCACGGTCCAAAAACCCAGACCGAAATGGTGATTCAGGAGTGCGTAAGTATAGGCGCCCACTGCGTAGAAAGCGACGTATCCCAGGTCTAGAAGTCCGGCTAGGCCCACAACGATATTGAGCCCCAAACCGATCATCACATAGATGAGAGCAGTTATCATGATATTGGTCTGATACATGGAAAAGGCAAAGGGAAATGCTATTGCGAAACCGGCAATCAAAATGAATGCGGGGATATAGATCCTTGGTTTTTTCGAAATTCGCTGGGTGAGAGGAACCCTGTGGATTTCACCTGCTTCTGTCTTTTGCGTTCCAGCCTCCTTTTTTCTGATGAGATATCGCCAAACAAATGAGAGAATAAAAACCCCAACTCCCACGATCAGCAGATTTCCCCATCGCCACTCCACCACCTTTTCGATGGTGTTGACCCGAATGACCATAATCGGAAAAGTCAAAAACATGAACCAGATCGAAACCAAGAAAGATTTTTTTATTTCTTCAAATTGAATCACATGGCACCGTGACAGTCTCGAAAAATCCCGCTACACTTGTTGCGTTTCCGATCGTCCCAGTATTCCTGTCGGCCTGAATATCAGGATGAAGACAAGGAACAAGAAGGCAAAGACGTCTTCATAGTCGCTGGAAACGTAACCGGTAAAAAAGCTCTCCGTCCATCCAAGAACCAGACTCCCTAATACAGCCCCGGGTATGCTGCCGATGCCTCCGAGTACCGCGGCTACAAATGCCTTTATTCCTACGATAAAACCGACATAAAAATTGATCTGACCGATATGGGAAGCAATGAGAATCCCGCCAATCGCAGCCGTTGCAGACCCCACAATAAAGGTGATTGAGATGACCCGATTCACATCGACACCTGCCAGCATTGCCATATCCCTGTCCTGGGCCGTTGCCCGCATCGCCTTTCCGATCTTTGTGAACTTAATCAAAAATGTCAGCAGGATCATGACAACTATGGTTGTGATTAGTATGACAATCTCCGTTGAACCGATGATGTGTGCAAAGGGCTCCACAACTTTGAAATCAGGAATAAGGCTGGGGAATGGGAGGAAATCTGAGGTTTGGGCCAAAAGGACATAGTTTTGAAGGAACAGTGACATGCCGATGGCGCTGATAAGAGCAGAAAGTCGTGGTGCGTGGCGTAAGGGCTTATAGGCCATCTTTTCTATGGTAAAACCGTATGCGGATGAGTAGATAACCGCTACGATTGACGCCAGTACAATGATCGCGATTTGGTTAAGGCCCAGAAGGGTAAGGACACTGGTAACAATCAGGGCAGTAAAAGCCCCAATCATGTAGATTTCGCCATGGGCAAAATTGATGAGCTGGATGATTCCGTAAACCATGGTGTAACCCAAGGCAACAAGCGCGTAGATGCTCCCACGAGTCAGCCCTCCCAGGAAAAGCTCACAAAAATATTCCCAGTCCATTTAGATGATTTTGCTCCTTGTATTACTGCTAGACGTAAAACTCGGCGTTGGTCCTCCTGCCTTCGGCGGACAGTATCGGAACAATGGAGTGCAACAAATCAGGCGCTAGGCCTTCCAGCCTGTCCCCTGAGAAGGCGAAATATTCATCAACATGTTATTTCAGTTCTACATAGACACCATTTTGTACCTGGTAGACGGAGAACCCTGCACCGATTGCGTCTCCCCGTTCATCAAAACGGATTTTTCCGATGGGCGTTTCAACCCATGCAGTCCTGAGGGCCTTTGTCACCCCATCGTAGTCAGTTGTGCCGGCCTTTTCAATGGCATTGAGCAGAGCCAAAGTCGCTGCATAGGCATTGGTGAAGAAAGCGCCAGGATCCGAGCCGTACTTCATTTTATGGGCTTCGACGGCAGCAATATTCATTGGGTTTTTTGACGTGTCCTTGGGACCTGAGGCATACACTCCTTCTGCATATTTGCCTGCAACCTTGATGAAAGTATCATCTTTGACGCCGTCATCAGAAATGAATATGGTTTTCATCCTTTTCTTGCGCATCTGGCTGACTATCTTCGATGCTTCAGGATGATAACCGCCAAATATTACGGCTTCTGCCTTTGAGTGCTTTATTTTTTGTACAACTGCAGAATAATCAACAGCACCAGGAGTGACCCCTTCGAACAATACGACTTCTGCCCTGCCAGACTCTTCCAGGAATTTCTTTGCAAACTCGGCAAACCCTTTACCATAGTCGCCCTTGTCATGGATTACGGCGATCTTTTTCAGCTTTAGAACGTCAAGCGCAAAATCCACATTGAGCCTTGCCTGGGCATCGTCAGAAGCAATGGTCCGGAAAAAGTTGGGATAGTCGCCGCTCTGAGTCAGGGCTGGGTTGGTTGCAGACGGGGACATGGCAATTATCTTTGAATCCTTATAGATACCAAGAGCCGCCTTAGTTGCACCGCTACAAATGTGGCCCAGGACTACATGAACGCCCTGGGATAGGAGCTTTGTCGCTGTGTTTGTGGCGACTTCCGGCTTGCACGCGTCGTCTTCTGTCAGGAGCACCACTTTTCTCCCAAGGACTCCACCGCTTGCATTAATGTCCTCCGCCACAAGCTCCGCTGCCCTTATGGATGGAATACCGTAGGAAGCAAGGTCGCCACTATGTGCCCCCGCTACCCCCAGCTTGATCGGCTCGGCAGCAAGGCCGATGTCGGACGTTGAGAGTACCAAACACATTCCAATGATGGCCGAAACAAACAGTCCTCCAAATTGATTTTCACTCATAGCCATACCTTCCTCATAACATTGTTGGTCAGAAACTCCCCCCAATATTTTTTTGTTTATAACCACCTGGCCAAGGCGAGTCAAGGCGCAATTTAACCAATAGTTACAATGAGTTTAGCAAGGAACAGGACAGCAGCGTCAAAAAAAGAATATAGAAAACTCAGTGGGTTTTTCTGCGATTAACGAGGTGTGCGAATTCGCAACAGTCTAATTTCATTATGCTCGGGGAAGTTCCCTGGTGCGCTGGCACTAACTTGTGCCCATCCATTAATGAATTTCCAAATGACGTGAAGGGGGACGCTGGTAAAAAAATAAGTTAGCAAGGGAAAGCGAAAACGGGAAATAGACCCCATGCCAAGAAAAGCCCGCCTTGACGCACCGGGTGTCTTGCATCACATCATGATTAGGGGGATAGAGCGTCGAAAGATATTCATAAACGAGCCCTCCTGTTGTGGGGTTCTTGGTCGAAAGGGGAGAAGCCATTGCCCGTCAAAATGGGCTAAAGTTAATCGAATAACCTTTCTTACTTTTTTCCCAGCGTCCCGATTCTTCTCCTTCTCCTCCCGGGGCTTGATGTAAGCAAGAAGAGGGAGTCGACCGTGAAAAAGGCTGCCATTTTTGGATTCGCCCGTTATCCTCGCAGTCCGTTTCAGGCGGACGGAGAATGCGGTCGCTCTTGCGGTTCAAGCGGCTATGACGCTGATTGTGGCACGTCGCCGGGAACGCGGCTTTGCCTTTATAACGATTTCCACGTCCCGACCGAGGTCGTTTAGAAATCTGAGCAGACGTTCCGTTGAAAAACCTGATAGTCGTCCTCGGATGAGAGCTGATACTTTGGGCTGGTCGATACCGAGGATAGCCGCCGCCTCCTTTTGGCTCATGTGACGCTTGGATATAATCTCGCTTATCTGTCGAGCAAGCTCCGCTTTGGCCAATGCCTCCTCTGGATCGGCAACCCCAAGATCGGCAAATACGTTTCCGCTGCTTTTTTCAGCCTTAATAGAATCATTCATGGCTTTCCTTTCCTCTCGTGGAATTCCTTGGCTCTCTTCAGCCGCGCATTGATTAGATCAATGTCTGGTTTTGGCGTAGTGATACCCTTCCTGGATTTTTTCTGAAAGGCGTGAAGCGCATACACCGTGCCACGAAACTTCACCGTGTAGACCGCCCGGTAACTGTTGCCTTCATAATGTTCAACAACCTCCAAAACTCCAGCTCCCTTGAAGCCCTTCAACGGTTTCGCATCAGGATGCTTGCCTCCTGCCTGAGCGACATGCAAAGCATAACCCATTACACTCCGCACTTCCGCAGGAAATCCTTTCAAGTCTTCCTTCGTACTCCCAATCCAAATCAGTTCTCTGTACTTTGGGTTATCCACAAAACAAGTATGCCAGATCTAGCATGCCTTTTCAATCTAAAAGTTGAGAATTGACGGTGGGCAGGATAAAGGTGAATGAAAGGTCGGCGAAAGCCGGCCTTTAGACCCTCAGAGCGATGGCCCCAGACCCAAGTCTATGGCTCTGCGTCAGCAATTGTCAAAGACATGGTCTTTTTGCGACCTTTTAGTATTTGCCATTCGCCTGTATCTTTATTAGTACAACCGATATCATGGTCATGATGGAGGGACACTGTTTGCTAAGCGCGGGATAGCCACCATGCCCCTATGCTGGATCTGTCAAAAAGTCGAATAGGCCAGAGGAAGGCCATTGGGGATGAAGGAATTCAAGATGACAGGGCAGAAACGGAAACGAAGGCCTGTTTGGGCGGAACAGGAACGTCTCATTCTTCACGGGCTTGCCTGCGAATGGGAAGAGGCGCTGTGGGTTCTGGATTCGTCATACGAGAAGTCGATGCGGAAGCCCCTATTCAGCCTTGCCGACATGCGAAGTAAATGGGGGGATTGGTCACTGGAAAAGCGGGAGATTCGCTTGAGCAAAAATCTTGTGGGCAACCATCCGTGGGACGCCGTTCGCGAGGTCCTTCTCCACGAAATGGCCCATCAGTTTGCGGATGAGGTCTTGGGTGCCCACGGTGAACCTCCTCATGGGCCGACGTTCCAGCGCGCCTGTTACGTGCTTCGAGCGAATCCAAAGGCTTCCGGGCAATACGAACCTCTGGATGACCGTCTTTATCGGAAATCGTCGAGGCCGGAAGACAAGAACATAGTCCGGATCAGGAAGTTGATGGCGCTGGCACAAAGCCAGAATCAGCACGAGGCAGAAGTGGCCATCGCCAAGGCTCATCAACTCATTGCTAAATACAACCTGAACGTCATGGCCCATAATGAACATCGTGATTTTGTCAGTGTCTTTGTTGGCAGACCGGCTTTTCGGCATTTTCGTGAAGAATATCGCCTGGCTCGTTTATTGGAGGATTTTTATTTTGTTTATGGGATTTGGATGCCGGCATATGTGGCAGACAGGGGAAAAATGGGACATGTACTGGAAGTCAGTGGCACTGTAGAAAACGTAAGAACAGCGCATTATGTCCACGACTTTGTCCAGCGGTTCATCAATTCGCAGTGGGAAGAGTACAACAAAGACAAGGGGCTGAATCGGTATCGCAAGACTGACTACGCTGTCGGTATCATAGACGGATTTTGTTCCAAACTGGAATCACAAGGGAAGAAAAAGAGAGTTG
>Ga0209986_10004273_pt1 | contig 12153 bp, 16 predicted proteins | sample BlataG_FD_183168 | JGI IMG/M metagenome (GOLD analysis project Ga0209986, IMG submission 183168) | Deep subsurface microbial communities from Black Sea to uncover new lineages of life (NeLLi) - Black_00105 metaG (SPAdes) (version 2) | ecosystem: Environmental > Aquatic > Marine > Oceanic >...
CGAGAAGTATCGCCTGCGGACAAAGGTATTGCCCGGCACGAATACATCGAGAAAATACGTGCGATTGAGAAGCTGGAAAGAATAGTATGCCTGTCGGGAATAAGGCGGAGCGGTAAGACAACAATTTTAAGCAAATAGAAAGTGCATACTTCGCGGTAATTACACAAAAACAACGGTTGTCCTATCTCCTGAATCAATATTTCGACATAGGCGGATACCCCGAGTGGTTCAAAATCAAAGACATGGAGCAGTGGCGCAGAGTTCTTGTTGATGATTACTTCTCACTCATTTTATTCCGCGACATCGTCAGCGTATTCCGGGTGAAGGACCCTCTACTGCTTGAGAAGCTGGTAAGAGATATCGCCGTATTTTCTACCAATAGGTTCTCATATAAGGGTTTATCTGAACGATTGGGTGTGGACCGGGAAACTTTGAAGCTCTACCTGTATTATCTGCGGAGTTCCATGCTCATATCAATAGCCGATGTCTATACGTATGCAAAAAAGGCAGTTGAGAAACGAGAAAAAAAGCTCTACTTCTGCGAAGAGGGTCTGAGAAGGGCTCTCACGCTCGATAGAGACGAAGGTAAATCCGCGGAAAATGTCGTGGCATGGCATCTCATTAAAAGAGGCTACCGTTCAAAGGTCTTTTTCGAGCCCTATTACTGGAAAAACAAGCATGAGGTAGATTTTATCTATGACGATTCGGAACTCGTTCTTCCGGTTGAGGTGAAGTATCGCGAACACCCTGTATCAGCCGATGCGAGAGGGCTCATAGAATTCATGCACGCATTCAACTTGAACTACGGGATAATCGTGACCAAGGACGTGCTTAAGAAAGAGATAATCGCTGGCAAAGAGATAATCTTCATTCCTCTATGGCTCTTCCTGCTGCTTCTGTAGTCTTTTTACCTCTTTTTACCACGGTAGAAAAATAGAGGCGTTTTAACCGCGGAGTTCGCGGAGAACGCAGAGGATATATTTAGCGGTTTAGCGGTTTAGTCTAAATCGCTAACGAGCCAAGCCGCGGAACCGCTTAAAATTAGAGGTTTGGCTAACGAGCTGAACCGCTAAGCTAATAAACTAAACCTCTAATTCCGCGTTCTCTGCGGTAAATTTAATATGTGACAAAGTAAAGGTAACCTATGGAGAAGTGAAGTAAGGTGGTATGAAAGAAGAAAAGCAGAAAGGGGAAATACTGAAGATATTGGAAGAAAATGCGAGAACAAGTGATAAGGAGATAGCGAGGATGGTAGGGCTGGAGGAGGATGAGGTGAAGGGAATCATCTCGGAATTGGAAAGTGGAGGGGTCATAAGAAAATATAAAGCGGTGATAAATCCCGAAAAAGCAGGAATAGATGCAGTGCAGGCGTTAATAGACGTAAGAGTCAGTCCGGAAAGGAACACCGGCTATGATTCCGTTGCAGACAGAATTTCGAGATTCCCGGAAGTGAAGTCCGTGCGGTTGGTTTCGGGCGAGTATGACCTTCTGATAGTGGTGGAGGGGAATACGATGAAGGAGGTTGCGTATTTCGTTGCGGAGAAGATAGCGCCCCTGGAACAAGTTCGTAACACGGTGACGCATTTTTTACTAAAGACGTATAAAGAGAATGGCGAAATATACGAAGAGGAGGAGAAGGGAGAAAGATTAGCAGTGACGCTGTAAAAAACCACGGATTGCGCGGATTAATCTGTGTAATCAGTGGTTCCAAATCCCAAGAAAGAGTAAGATGTCAGATAGAGTGTCCGATAGGGTGAGAGAAATAAGGGGTTCAGGGATACGGGAGTTCTTCGATATTGCACAACGGATGGAAGACGCGATTTCTTTAGGCGTTGGCGAGCCCGATTTCGTAACGCCCTGGAATATAAGGGAAGCATGCATATTCTCATTGGAAAAAGGTTATACGTCCTATACGAGCAACTGGGGACTTTTAGAATTACGAGAGTCGCTTTCTGATAGGATTTATAAAGAAAGTTGCGTGTATTACGAGCCCGAAGGCGAGATACTTATAACGACCGGGGTAAGCGAAGCTTTTGACCTCGCGCTTCGTGCTATTGTCAATCCCGGCGATGAGGTGATTCTTCACGAGCCTTCTTACGTAAGTTACAAGCCCTGCACGACATTTGCCGGTGGAACTCCGGTATGCGTGGATACGGGAGTTGAGGACGAGTTCAAGCTGAAGGCGGAAAAGCTGGAGGAAAAAATAACGGCACGTACAAAAGCTGTTATTTTGAGCTATCCCAGCAATCCTACCGGAGCAACGCTGGGCAGGAAAGACCTGGAAGAGATAGCAGACGTAGTGAATGAGCATGATTTGCTCGTTATATCTGATGAAATCTACGGCAAGCTGACTTACGAAGGTGAACATACCTGCTTTTCCTCGCTTAACGGGATGAAAGAGCAGACAATTCTGCTGAATGGGTTCTCGAAGGCGTATGCAATGACAGGGTGGCGAATAGGGTATGCCGCGGGGAATAAAGAGATAATAGAAGCGATGATGAAAATCCATCAGTATATAATGCTTTGCACGCCGATTACGGCACAGATGGCGGCGGTAGAAGCTTTGAGATCTGATGACGAGATGGAGAGAATGGTAAGTGAATACAACCGGAGAAGGAGGTTGATGGTGGAAGGGCTGAGAGAAATAGGGCTGAGCTGTTTTGAGCCAAAAGGCGCGTTTTATACTTTCCCGTCTGTTGAAAATACCGGTCTCACGTCAGAGGAGTTTGCAAAGCGACTGCTTCTGGAGGAGAAGGTGGTGGTAATACCCGGAAGCGTATTCGGTGCTTGTGGCGAAGGATTCGTAAGGTGCTCTTATGCGGTGTCGCAGTATGAAATAAAAGAGGCTCTGGAGAGGATGGGGCGGTTTTTGGATAATTATTTAAGGTAAAATCAAGCGAGAGCATTGCTAAACCGATAGACCCGACAGATGAAATACGAAAAATGCGGATGAAGGGTGAGAGATACGCTTTGGTAGCCAATAACGGCAAGAGCAGGGTAAAGAGAAAATATATTTATATATAGAAAAAATGTTAAAATTGAAGGGATTGAGACTACTGAAATGGTATTTGTTTACCGCCGAGAGCACGGAGAGCGCTGAGATGAGATAAACGATTTTTCTGACTCTCTGTGTTCTCTGCGGGCTCCGCGGTAAACAAGCACCTGAAATGATTTCAATCATTCAATCAACAGCAACCCGAAAAAGATTATCCTTTCATGAGGCGACGTACGCACTTCTATTTCATAACCCACCTTCCTTACAGTCTTAAACACGTCAATTCCACACGCCTCCATTGACGGTCTTGCCTTATCCTGATGCTCACAAAATCTCTTTGATGCCTGGTCCAGAACAAAATCATGTCTCTCCGGCAGACAATCATCGCAATAAGTGCAGGGGAGAGCACCCATTGCAAACGCTTTATAATACCCGGAGAGAAAAGTATGCCTTTCTAATTCAAACATCGTATCGTGCATCTTCAATATCGCATTCCACAGGAAATGATGGGTATGCGCAGGTGGCACCTCTAAATTCGGCTGCAAGTCTTCAAATCTCACAATTAACGCTTTTTCATACCCCGTTATGAGCTCTCTTGTCTCTTCTGCCGTTGGCGTATACGGCGGGCAGGTGAGATGCTTACCGTATGCTCTGCACCCATACCTGCATTTCCACCGCACCCAATCGGCTACTTCGATTTTATCCGCAGGAATAAGCTTGAAATCGTCGTGTCTATCTTTTAATTCTTGCAATAGTGCATCCCAGCTTTTTTTCATCCTCACTTACTCCAAATGTTTTTTACACCACATACAACGCCATTTCATTTATCTCATCCTCAAATTCGTCTTCATCGGTTACAATAAAATCACGCAGGCTTCCATTCATGAAATTATAACTATCTCTTAGCATCATTATCGCTGCTCGTTTTTTCGCCCGTTCTTCCGCCCGTTCTTTACTCGCAGGAGTGACAATAAAGAGGACAACTCCATTCAATGGAACCATTTTTCTATCCGAGTCAGCCGTCCTGGCTAAACATATAGTCGCCATGTCCGCGACAGCGACATCTCCAAGTACCGTCTTTGCCGTATCGTCTTCTTCTATCTCTACAATCATTTGTATAGCCCCCTTTTTTATCCCCACAATATCAACACCAGCTAATGCGATTTTTTCTCCGTTGTATTCTCGATAAATCCGGACGTCCCCTTTATCCTCGTGTGAAGTATCTACCGTGTATCCCTGGCTCCTGAGGACTTTTATACACTTCTCCCTTATCTCCCGATGCTTGCTATTCTCGGACATATTCAATCACCTTGTTATTCTTTTATTTCGATTAGTTCTTTTTACTTCATCCTCTTTAATATCCTATCAATTTCTGATTCGTATGCTAATATATATTTTGATGCCTCGCGTGCCAAACGCAATTTCGTATCATGCGAAAGTTCCCCTTCTTTCCCAAGCTCTTCGATTATTTCATCATATCTCGCTGGATTTACGATTACCGCAACGTTTTCAAAATTCTTTATCCCGGAGCGGAGCATTGCAACACCGCCGACGTCCATACCATTCAGAGTATTTTCGCTTGAAAAGTCCAAAGGTATGAGGTTTACGGCGACGATACCTATCTCTGCGGTTGCAATTCCCGTATGAATTCCCGGATGCAACGTCTTTACCTTACCGCCGAGCAGTTCTTGAAATCCCGTGAACGCCGATACTTTTGTCACCATGATTCCATTCTCTAAAAGCTCCTTCGCCGTCCCTTCAGTTGCGATTACCTCTATTTCAAGCTCATTCAGCGCTTTTGCTAATTCTATCACTTTATCCTTGTTGAACACGCTTATCAGGGCTTTCATCTCTTTAGCTTCCCCTCAAGCCACCCAATTTTCACTTCTCTCCTCTCCTTTTCATCAAATTCCGGCACATACGGTTTTATGTCTATCAAAGGCGTGCCATCAATTGCATCTACACCTTTAACCCCCAGAATGTTCCCCTTTCTTTCAATTAACCTCACAATAGAAATTCCAATTGGGTTCGGTCTGTGTGGCGACCTCGTGGTGAATAAACCATGTAGTTCAGTATCCCAGGGCGTCCTTACGAGAGAAGAATAACCCTTCGATTTATGCAGCCAATACAGGACGATAAGATGAGAAAACCCTTCTATATCTTTTAAACCACCCTCATATTCCTTGAATACCTCTATTTCAGCAATCAATTCCGATTTGCACGCTTGACACGGGCACTCTTCCGGTGTTTTATACGGAGTGTGGATAACGCCAATTTGCTTCAGTTCCATTTTAATTTTAAATAGAAAGTTACAAAAGTTAATAAAGTTTATATCGGCAATCCCAGCCATTCAAACACGCCCATCATCTTTAATGTTACATAAAACATCACGGCGATAAAGATGTATCTTAGCTGCGTTACAGGTAGCTTGTGAGCAGTTCTCGCACCTATCAGTGCTACCGGAATGCTTGTCATTGCCAGACAAGCCCATACAAGCAGATTGACGTATCCAATGGAATAAGGAGGTAGATTTGGAACAGAAAGGCCATTTATTAAATAGCCCATGGAACCTGCTATGCTCGTGAAAGCCATCATTACCAGCGAAGTCCCAATTGCACGACGCATCTCGAATTTTAAAGCCATTGCAAGCACGGGAACCGCGATGATTCCACCACCAATGCCAATCATCCCGCTTATAATGCCAATAGGAAAACCCAAGCAAGCCCAGGTCAAAGGATTATCTTTCGGGTCTTCCTCATCCTTTGGCGGCTTCCATGCCAGCATCCTTATCGCGCCAAGACCGATTACGAGTCCAAATGCAAGCTTTAATATTCCTTCGCTGAGAAACCGTGAAGTAATTGTAGCGCCTATAAGTGCTCCAATCGCTCCGCAAATACCCAAAACCATTCCTGCTTTCCACCATACCGCTTCTTTTTTCGTATGCGCCAATGCCCCACTGATTGCGGTTGGAAACACGACAAGAAGGTTAGAGCCAAATGCGAGCTTTATTGCAATATCAGGTGAAAAACCCATTGTAGAGAATACAAAGAAAGTTACGGGAACCATGATAAAGCATCCGCCAACACCGAGAAGTCCCTCGGCAAATCCAACTCCGATTCCCGCCAGTGCTAAAATGAATATTGCCGTTATAAGTTCCATGATTTATTACATCAATTGTTTCCACCCTACAAAAACCATGAATGACAAAATTCATTTCATCACCTATTTATAGACATAGATGCTATCATGAATCAGGTGTCACGTGACACAAAGGGTATTAATAAAAATTCACCGGGGGGCTGTAAGGTAGCCAGGTTATCCTCCCAGCTCGGGGAGCTGGTAACCGGAGTTCAAATCTCCGCAGCCCCATACCACTTGCTTTCACAAGAAGTAAAATAGAAAAATTTATAAGGGACGAACTGATAGTTATAAACAGGCAGCACCTGAGGAGGAGTAAACATGTTATCCGAAATACCGATAGATTTGGAAAAGGTGAGAAAGGAAGACAGGGATAAGGAGATATTGCGTGTGGGGATAATAGCGGAACTGGATGCAGTGAATTTGTATGAACAACTCGCGGCGATGGCGGAGCGAGAAGAGGTCAAAAAGGTTCTTCTGGATATAGCAAAAGAAGAGAAAACACACGTGGGCGAATTTCAGACACTGCTTTTAAAAGAAGACAAAGAGCAGGTCGAGGAACTGGAGCATGGTAAACGAGAAGTGGAAGAGATGCTGGAAAAAATATAAAATAGAATGAAAGATAAACATTATAAATAATCGGCAACAAAATGGCGGAAGAAGAAACAGCAGAGGAAAGGCATGAAAGGTGGATGACAAGAGAGGCAGCAAAAGCAGAAGAAGGAGGAAGGAAACCAAAGAAAGTAAGGTGTTCAAAGTGTGGGAGAGAAGTGGAAGAGTTTATGGAGATTGCAGGGAGAGCCCTGTGCATAGATTGTTATGCCGCGGAAGAAGCGGATGAAACGGGCGTAATGTCCATGCCTGGAGAAGGCGGTGGTGGAGGATAAGGACGAGGAGAAAATAAAATGGAAGAGAGGAAATACGAGTTGCGCATTCCCCGGGCTATAACTACCGGTATAATATTTGAAGCAGCGGAGAAGTTCGGGTTGGAAGTGGATCAAGAGAAGCCGCCGGAAGATGCATTTGATCCGAGGACTGACTTACCAACGAAGGATTATGTGCCGTCAATAGTGTTACGGGGGGATTCAGAAGAAGAATTGTTGGTTGCGAGAGATTACATCTACAAAAAGCATGAGGAATGGATTTCGGGTCTAGAAGAGTGGCGTAAGAATAGAATGGACCAAATCCTGAAGAAAGCACGGAAATAAACCTTTCTTTATGTAGGGCTCAAAGAAACTATTATTTCATACCTTTCAGCTCCTCAGCCGTATTTATGTTCGTAAACGTCTCTAAACCGGGGTCTATTTCCCTTATTTCGTGCATGGGGAGGAAATTAACCTTTTCAAGTCGAGATAAAAGAGTTAAGACTTTCGCATCGCCTTCTCGCATCGCATCCTTTATCGCAGCCAGCATCGGCTCTCTTCGATAGACCGCATGCAAAGGCTCTACCATTCCATTTTCCCATCTCGGCACTACGGCATCGTATCCCATAGCGGCTATCTCAAATAGAAAATCCACTACCCTTTCGTTTATATAAGGCATGTCACAGCCGATGACGAGAGAATAGTGAAAAGAAGCCCTTTCTAAACCCGATAGGAAGCCTGCAAGTGGACCAAAGCCCTTCAGGGAGTCAAAAACTAAAACGACTTTATTGGGTAGTTTTATTTTATTCCTGATTTGTTCTCCCTGCTTCTCGTCTCGTGCCGCCACTATTATTTCATCAGCCACGGTCGTCATTTTACCAATGGCATGCTGTATGAGCGGCTTATTGTTTAAGGTGACGAAGCATTTATCGAAAGATTGGAATCTTTGACTTTTTCCTCCTGCCAGGATGACCACGGTCTTTTGCATTTCCATTACTTCAGACACAAAAACAGGAGCATCCTATTTAAATAGAGAAAGGGTTAAATTTATATTTATATTTATATTTATAGGGGTATGAATTCAAGACAAAAATAAGGAGGAGGAAAATAAAATTAGGAGAGGTGTTGAGATATGGAAGCAAGAAACATAATATTTTCGGTTGTGATGGTCTTCTTCGCCTTTGTGCTTGCGTATAGATTGTGGGACAAGTATGAGGACCCGGTGATCGTAGCGTCAACCGTGATGGTGGTCGGAATGTTAGCTCTTTTGTTTTTGAGCGTGGATGAGCGGTTACGGCGAATAGAAGAGGAGATAAAAGAGAAGGAGCGGTCTTTAAGGGTGAGTATGCAATCGGTGGAAGAGGAAGTGCGTGAGAAAGTGGATACGGCAACGAGGAGATTAGATGAAATAAGAGGGGATATATTAAAGAGGGGATACCGGTAAGACCAGAAATCAGAGAATTTTTTGAAATCTAAGTAATTTCTGTTCTCTGACTTCTTGTATCTTCAAAAGTGGTTAAGCAAACACTAATAATAGAGCGATGTGGAAAGAGATAATGGAGAAGTTTGAGGGGTTTCCATCGCAAAAGAAAGTTATAGAACTGCTGTTGGAGAGAGGATTTCAAGTGAGTGCAGAAGGAAAAGTAGTCTCCGGCGGGATTGAGATACCGCATACGCAGATAGCAAACGAGATAGGCGTGGACCGGCGTGTAGTTGATATGACAGTGAAAAGAATCCGGAAGGAGCCGGAGTTGAAAGAAATATTTGAAAACATTCGTTCTATTTCATTTCTCGTTGACGTCGCTCCTTTGTTGGGGCTCAGTGTAATTATAATACATCCAAAGGATGCGAAGGAGAAGGGGATACTTGGCGAAGTTGCTACGGTGATGGCAAAGCGGGGATTTAGCATAAGACAGGCGGTTAGTGATGACCCGTATTTAGTGGACGACCCGAAACTCACGATTATCGCCGATAAAAATATATCCGGTGAGCTAATAGAGGAAATAGGGAGGATAAAGAGTGTAAAAGGCGTGCAGATTCATCAATAAACCCTTTTCTTTAAAACTTTTAAGAAAAGTTTTATCAAAAAAGCTTCGCAGGAAAAGAAAAGCGTTTTCGGAAAAGAAAAATATCCTTAATAAAGTAAAGGGAGAGCGGAAATAAATGAAATTCTCGGTTGTTTCTGATGAGGCGATTCTGGAAGGAAAAACCACTGATATATACTTCCTCAGGGCGGAGGAAGTGCTGAAGCGGAAAGGAGTGAACCCGGAGGTGGTGGCGGAGGTTATTACGACAGGTGGAGGATGGGCTGTGCTGACGGGTCTGGAAGAAGTGGCTCATTTGTTGGCAGGGAAGGACGTGGACGTGTATGCGATGCCGGAAGGCACGATTTTTTTTCCTTATGAACCCGTTTTGCGTATCGAAGGTCGCTATCTGGAGTTTGCGAGATATGAAACGCCTTTGCTGGGGTTACTCTGTCATGAGTCGGGGATAGCGACGAAGGCGGCGAGGATAAAGCGTTTTGCAGGCGACGTTCCCGTCATTTCCTTCGGCACGAGGAGGCAGCATCCGGCATTAGCGGCTATGATAGAAAGATGCGCATATCTTGGCGGAATGGACGGTGTGAGCTGCGTTGCAGGTGCGGAACGGATAGGGATAGAAGCAACGGGGACAATGCCTCATTCTTTGATTATCTGTTTTGGCGAGGATAAGCAGAAGGATGCTTGGAAGGCGTTTGACGAAGTGGTTGCGAAGGAAGTGCCGAGGATATGCTTGTGCGACACTTATTATGACGAGAAGAAGGAATCTATAATGGCTGCGGAGGCACTTGGAGAATCTTTACGTGCCGTTCGTTTAGATACGCCAACGTCGAGGAAGGGCGACTTCAGAAGAATTATCGAGGAAGTAAGGTGGGAGCTTGACATTAGAGGGTATAAGAACGTAGGGATATTCGTAAGCGGGGGTATAGACGAGGAGGAAGTGGTAGAGCTGAAAGACGCCGTAGCAGGGTTTGGCGTGGGGACGAGCGTTTCAAATGCCAGGTGCATAGATTTCGCACTGGACATAATAGAAAAGGAAGGAGAACCCTGTGCAAAGCGAGGTAAGCGAGGAGGGAAGAAACAGGTGTATAGACGGAAGGGTGTAATTGAAGAAGGAAAAGACGAGATAAGGTTGGCGAAAGAAGCACCGCCAGAAGATATGGAGTCGTTGTTGAAGCCGATGATTCTCAAGGGAAAAATAGTGAAAGATTTTTCGTTTTCGCTGGAAGAGGCGAGGCGAAGGGTGCAGGAGCAGTTGAAGAGCGTGGAGCTAAACAGACCATAGTTTGTTTTGCTTGTGGTTATAAAATGTTTATCCTTCGTTCGCCTTTGGACTAACGTGATTGCATACCGGAGAATCACCAAAGGTTGTTACAAAGAGGTTATAAAGGAATCTCTCTTCTCTACTCCATTCTTTGGAAACTTGAATATACCTAAAAACACATCTTTTTTCCTTTACCAATCTCTTTATACCGTCATTCTTACTGTTCGGGCTTAGATGGTCGAGCAACCTCTTTCTTAGATTTTTCGCACTTCCTATATAGAACGTTTGACAACAACCTTTGGGGTATTCTATTCTATCGCCATTAAGACGAAGCTCATATACTCCCTGACGGGTAGGAGCGTTATTCTTTACCGATGCGCTTGTAAACGTATAAATTTTGGAAAAGTTCGCCAGTAATGGAGGATACCCATAACTGTTTACTCTTTCAGAATATGACAATATCCCCAGTTTACTTTTATGCGTCTCTTCGCTATATCCCTTTTCGTAGGAAACAACGACTTTAATGAAACCTCCTTTCCCTGCGGCGTGATAATTGATAGTCCTTGTGTAGCACGGGATATTCTACTTGCGTCTATTACAAAGCTGCTGCGGCTGTGGCTGTTTTCCTCGCAATTAGAAATAGCCATAGTCCTTGCTAACTCCAACCTGCTGAGAAGTTTTAAATTCAAATCATTATCCGATTCAAAGTAATCGCTCTGGTATTCCACTATTCCTTTCAATATCTCATGCGTTATCTGGTTTCTGGTATTAATACGTCTTAATTTATGTAAAATTCTACTGATGTTCTTTCTTTCCTCTTCCGTTAATTTTACGTCATTTATAATTCTCCGTAGCTTCTCGTTATCAACTATATATTCTATTGAAAAACTCTCGTTGGTGTAATAAATAACAAAATTTATAAATTTCTCCAGCCGATATTCCAGGAAATCCGCAAGGATTATCTTACCGATGAGTTTATTCCTTTTTCCATTTTCATCCATAAAATAAAACTAAAATCCTAAATCTCATCTTCACATCTGCAATTTACTAACATCGCTAATTCCTTCCTTATCCCTTCTCTTACATGCCGGGGGCGGGGTTCGGACCCGCGACCTCCAGATTATGAGTCTGGCGCCCTAACCAACTAGGCCACCCCGGCTTTTGCATCGCCTTCTTTTAGCTCCCTGCGCAGGTCGCCGATAGAAGCAACTCGCTCTGCAACGGCATCGTGCTGATGGATACTCTCCTCGTTTATCTGCTTTATAGTAATGATAGAATCATCAGGGAGCGCAGTAAAAGTTTCTACCACTCGCTTCGCCATCTCGCGGACACAATCTTCAACAAACATGGGTTTTTTATGCGCGGTTTCTACAAGCGCCGCCTCATCCGGGCGTTTCAAGATTTCATAAGTTTTAGTACTCATTGATTTCTCTATTATTCTCATTATCCTCTCCATAGGGATTTTTACATCATCTTCTACCTCTATGGATAGTATACCCCTACCTCTTTGATTATGCGTTGCCATAGGTATGGTATCCAAAAAAGCATTCATATCCTTTTTGGCTATTCCCAGCTTCGTTAATTCCGCCGCCACTTTATCCCTCATCAGCTCCTGTGCGCAAGGGCATGTGGTCATTCCTACAATCTCCGCTCCTATTATTTTTTTTATTCTCACACCATTGTTACGTGTGCGAAAAGCTCTTGCCTCTGCGAAGATAGTTGCAGGCTCTTGACAGGATATCTTCATCACGGGCGTTCTTCTTTTTAACATATACACGCTTTTCATTCCTACCTCGGCGGTAGAAGCGTATTCGTGGAGAAGGAGTAACCGCTTTGCTACTTCACTGCACAATT
>Ga0209986_10004275_pt1 | contig 12148 bp, 10 predicted proteins | sample BlataG_FD_183168 | JGI IMG/M metagenome (GOLD analysis project Ga0209986, IMG submission 183168) | Deep subsurface microbial communities from Black Sea to uncover new lineages of life (NeLLi) - Black_00105 metaG (SPAdes) (version 2) | ecosystem: Environmental > Aquatic > Marine > Oceanic >...
CTCTAGTTCTATTAGTCAGAAGTGGAGAAGATAAGTTTGATTCAGTAGTTACAAACAACTTTGAAGCATCCTATAAAGCAGTGAGGTATTTGATTCAAAGGGGCCATAAAAAAATTGCAATAATAAATGGAGATATAAACTTAAGTTTATATAGGGAACGATATGAAGGATATAAAAAAGCTCTATTGGATTCAGGATTAGAAATTCCGAGTGAGATGTCTTTTTGTTGCTCATTTGAGAACAAAGAATGTTATATAAAAACTACTGATTTACTAAAAAGCAATATTATACCAGATGCTATTTTTGCCACAAATGACTTGAGGGCAATTGAAGCAATTAGAGCTATAAAGGATCTTGGGTTAAAAGTTCCAGAAGATATTTCGGTGTTAGGATTTGATAACATCCAAATAAGTTCATTTATAGATCCAACACTAACTACTGTTTCTCAGCCGTTTTATAAGATGGGTGAGGTTGCCGTTAAAAAACTTATTAAAATAATCAGCTATAAAAGGAATAGAAAACCAAAAAAAGATGTAATAAAGTCTGAACTTGTAATTAGAAATTCAACTCGTTAGAAAATAATATGCGAAATTATACTAATTTGGTGAAAGGATGTTGATAAAATGAAAAGTAGAGTAATGGTGCTAGAAAAATTTAATAAACCTTTAGTTTTAAAAGAAATTGAAATACCAAAACTTGATAAAGGGCAAGTTTTGGTAAAGCTAGAGGCTTCGGGGGTATGTGGTTCAGATGTTCATATGTGGAAAGGTGAAGACCCGAGAATAATTTTACCTATAATACTTGGTCATGAAGGTGGTGGAAAAGTTGTTGAAATGAAGGGCAAAAAATTTACTGCATACAGTCATGAACTTAATATAGGAGATACTATATTGTGGAATCGTGGGATTACTTGTGGTAGGTGTTATGCCTGTACTATTCTCAAGGAACCATCATTATGTCAATATAGAAAAACATACGGTATAAATATTTCTAATTCCCCGAAATTACATTTAGATGGTTGTTATTCTGAATATATTATATTAGATAGGAAAACTGATATTTTTAAAGTTAATAATAGCATTGATACGGCAATTTTAGTTTCAGCTTCATGCTCTGGAGCTACAATGGCACACGGATATGATATGTTTGATAAAAGTTTAATTGGTGAAACGATAATTGTACAAGGTGCGGGTCCGTTAGGAGTCTATGCTGTAGCTTTTGCTAAGAATTTGGGGGCATCCAATATTATTGTAATAGAAAGGTCTAAGCCAAGATTAGATTTATGTAAGGAGTTTGGTGCAACTCAATTATTAAATATAGATGAACTCTCTAAAAGCGAAAGAAAAGATAGAATTATGGATATTACAAATGGCCGAGGTGCTGCTTTAGTAGTAGAAGCAGCAGGTGTTAAGGGAGTAGCAGAAGAAGGAATAAAATTAGTTAGGAAAGGTGGCACATATCTATCAGTTGGGTATGCGCAACCAACAGGTAAAGAAGAAATTGATTTTTATGCTGATATAGTTAGTAGGAATTTACGAATTCAAGGGGTTTGGGTAAGTGATACAAGGCATACAATGCAAGCTATAAACTTGGTGATGAACAATATTGGAAAATTTGAAAAACTTATAACTCATAGATTCAGCTTAGAGAACGCAAATAAGGCTATTTCTGTTATGAATAAGAAGGAAGCTTTAAAAGCTGTTTTAACTTTTAAAAACAATAATACAAATCTCACTTCCAGTAATTAAAATACCAAAGGTGAGATTTTACATATAAAATATTATAACATTAGAAAAGGAGGTATTAGTTATGAAAATTAAGTGAGATCTGTCTGAGTATGACATTGACAGTACAATTTTTATATCATGCTTCAAACAAATCTCAAGGATAATTTTATTGGAAACTGACTTGTAAATAAATAAAAAAAGAATAGGAGGAAAATGAAATGAAGAAATCGCTAGTATGGATGTTAGTATTAGTAGTTAGCATATCAATGGTATTAACTTTATCAATTTCAGCCTGTAAAGAAGGTGTTGAAGAACCAGCAGAAGAAGCTGAAGAAGAAGTAACCAAAGAAGCAGCACCAGCAGAAGAAGTGTCAGAAGAAGTAGAGCCAATAGTATTCGGAGGAGCATTGCCTCTGACAGGATGGGGAAGTGATGCGGCAAGATATAATGAAATGGGTTATAAACTTTGGGCAAAAATAATAAATGAAGAAGGAGGTCTTTTGGGCAGGCCAGTTGAATTGCTGATTTATGATGATCAATCAGATCCAACAATTACAGCACAACTTTACGAAAAACTAATAACCCAGGATAAAGTAGATGTCTTGCTTACAACTTGGAGTGACGATATGACCATGCCTGCAACAACAGTAGCTGAGAAATATAAAAAGCCAATAGTGACTGGGGGTGCAACTCTAAACGAAATCTGGGGGAGAGGATATAAATATACATGTGGACTTCTCCCATCAAGTTATGACTATACTAAAGTTGTTATACAATTGTTTAAAGACTTAACTGAAACAGGAGCAATTATATATGCTGATTTAGTCTACACTACTGGATTTGGAGAAGGTATAGAAATGAATTTTAATGAATTGGGAATAGAAATACTTATCAACGAAGCTTATGCGGCTGATACTCAAAACTTTGCACCTATATTAACTAAGGTTAAACAGAGTAACCCAGATTTTCTTGCATGTGGTACTGGATTTGAGGATGCTATTCAGATTATGAAGCAATCAAAAGAAGTTGATTTTAATCCAAAAGCGTATTATTTAACCTTAGCCCCAGGTGAACCAGAATTTGTCAATGTGCTGGGAGAAGATGCTGAATATGTTATGGGTACTACTGAATGGGAGCCTACAATGACTGATTTACCTGGTTTTGATGAATTCGTAAGTAGGTATATGGATGAGTATGGGGAAGAGCCTGTTGAAGATTCAGCTACTGCATATGGAGTATGTCAAGTACTTCAATATGCTATAGAAGAGGTTGGAGAATTAGATGATGATAAAATAAATGATATGCTTCACACGATGGAGATTGTCACTGTATTTGGTACTTATAATGTAGATGAAATTACTGGAATGCAAAAGGGCAAAGAATTATTTGCATTTCAAATTCAAAATGGAAAGAGGGAAATTGTTTATCCTGAGGAATCTGCTTCCTCAACTTTAATATTCCCTACACCAAGCTGGTCGGAAAGATAATCCATTAATTTGATTTATATGGAAATAAAGTTGCTCTGCTTCTCTTAAATTGTTTTAATAATAAAGAAATTTATTAATCGAGAAGCAGAGCAATTAATATCTAAAATTATATTATTTATAAGAGGTGAAAATTTATGGGTATAGAAAAGGAGCCATATTATTTAGAGAAGGGAAAGACTGCACTAATAGTAGTTGATATGCAGAATGATTTTGTCAGAGAGGGCGCTGCGTTGGAGCTCCCAGATACTAGAGAAAAGATAGACGCTGTAAATAAGTTAATTAATGAATCTAGAGAATTAAATATTCCTGTAATTTTTACGAAATTTATTTCTGGTCCAAAAGAAACTTTAATATGGACTTGGTCACCAAGTATAAAGCCCCCCACAAAATGCTGTTGGAAAAATCATAAAAGATTTTACCCAGATATAAATGAAGAAAGAGAAGTAACAGAAATTATAGATGAGATTAAAATTTTAAGTAATGACTATATAATAGAAAAATATTCATATGGTGCTTTTTATAATACTGAGCTTGAAGATGTGTTACGTTCGTTATCAGTAGATTATATTATTATATGTGGCGCAGCTATGCCAGTATGTATAAATGATACAGTATCTGGTGCATTTGAAAGACAATTCAAAGTAGTAGTAGCAGACGATGCGACTGCTTCTTTTGATGAAGAATTTAGGAATTTCTCCTTAAAATTATTTAAAAAGAAATACGGGAGAGTGACTAGTGTTGTTAAAATAATTGATGAACTTAGAAGCAAATAAATCATATATGAAATTTTTTTAGGAAGTGAGAGTTTAAGAGAGAAAAGTATGTATCAATTTACTGGTGAAATTTCAATTTTAATATCATTAATAATTAGCGGGCTTACTATGGGTTTCATATATATTATTATTGCTGAAGGATTGAATTTAATATGGGGTGTCATGGGGATAGTTAATTTAGCCCATGGGGAATTTATAATGCTTGGAATGTATATTACATACTTTGTATCGATATACTTAAATATTAACCCATTATTATCAATTTTTATATCATTTATAGCCTTGTTTATTTTCGGGATTATACTTAATGAATCTTTAATAAAAAGAGTTATTGGGGCTACACCATTAATGTCTATGCTTTTAACTTTTGGAATATCTATCTTCTTAATCAATATGGGAGTAATTTTTTTTGGTGGAGATTCTAAGATTGTTGATTTTGTTTCTGGAAGTATTATTTTTAAACAAATAGTAATATCTAAACCACGAACTATAACTGCGGCGATATCTATTGTTATCTCATTATTGATGTATTGGTTTCTACAGAGGACAGAGACTGGTATGGCTATAAGAGCAGTTTCTATTGATAAAGATACTGCTATGCATTGTGGGATAAATATAAGAAAGATAAATGCTATTACTTTTGGAATAGGAGCTGCTTTGGCTGGAGTTGCTGGATCTTTGATAAGCTTTATTTATTCTTTTACTCCAATGGTTGGCCAGACTTTTATGTTAAAAGCATTTGCTATTGTAGTATTAGGAGGGATGGGCCACTTTATTGGCATTATAATTGCTGGTCTTATTCTTGGAGTGTTTGAAGCACTTGGGGCTTATTATATTAATGTACATTTATCTGAAGCCATTGCTTTTATTTTAATCATTTTAACTCTACTGATTAGACCCACAGGAATAATGGGGATAGGGAATGATTAGGGATATTTTTATAAATTTTAAACAATTATTGTGGAAAAAATGGCTAATAATAATATCTTCATTAGTGATTATTGCTGTATTCCCACTTTTTATCTCACCATATTTTATATCTTTTATTATGTCTATTGCAATGTATGTAATATTATGTGCTAGCTGGAATGTTATATCAGGATATGCAGGGTATATTTCATTTGGCCATGTAGTTTTTTGGGGTACAGGAGCTTATTTAACTACTATTTTTATAAATAAATTAGGTGTTTGCTGGCCTATAGCACTTATTAGTGCAGGAATAGGTGCTGCGCTAATTGCAACATTGATAAGCTTTCCATTACTCAGGCTTTCCGGGACTTTTTTTGCAATCTCTATGTTGGCTTTTACTGAAGCTATGGGAATAGCTGTAGCTCATTTTGGAAATCTCACCGGTGGCGGAGGGGGTACATATATTATTCCATTAATTTCACTTAATACGGCATATTTCTTGATGGTAGGCCTGGCTTCTTTTTTATTACTTTTAATGCTTGGACTACAAAATACAAAATTTATTTATTCTCTCAAAGCCATTCGTGGTAATGAAATAGCGGCAGATACATTAGGAATCAACACGGTTGTCAGAAAAAGACAAGCTTTTGTATTTTCGGCTTTTCCAGCTGCATTAGCAGGAAGTATTTATGTCTTGAATGTATGTTTTATCAGTCCTCATACGGCATTTAATATTACTATAACGCTTCGAGTAATAATGATGACTGTACTAGGAGGGATTGGAACTGTATTAGGTCCATTAATAGGGCCTATTGTTTTTAATGGAATAGCTGAACTTCTATGGGCGCGGTTCCCATTTATTCACAAGGCAATTTTAGGTGTGATGGTAATTATTATTGTTTTAGTTATACCTAATGGAGTAGTACCCTTATTAAATAAGTTATTTAAAAAAAAGTTCAATACATTAAAGGTAAAGAAACAAAAACAAAAGTAGGTAAAAGATATAAAAGAATAGATGAGGGTGAAATTTTAAAATATTATGAAAGATAAAAAAGTTCTTGAAGTGCGGAAAATATCAAAGCATTTTGGCGGAATATTTGCTAATAAAGATATAAGTTTTGACATATATGAAGGTGAAATCATATCTTTGATAGGCCCTAATGGTGCAGGTAAAACAACATTATTTAATTTAATAAATGGTATAGAAATAAAGGGACAATCAAGATTCCCAGACGAAGGATATATTAAATTTCTTGGTAAGGATATAACTAAGGAAAGATCTTGTAATATATGTAGGATGGGGATAGGAAGAGCTTTTCAAATTGTTCAGTTATTAGAAGAACTCAGCGCTCTTGAGAATGTTATTATTGGTGCTTTTGTAAATATTGAAAGTATATATAAAGCTAAAGAAGAAGCGTTAGTTATACTAGATTTTATTGGCTTGTATAATAAAAGAAATTATATGGTTGGGGAATTAACAATTGCAGATAAAAAATTATTAGAGATGGCAAGAGCTCTAGCTACAAATCCTAAACTATTAATGTTGGATGAGGTTATGGCAGGCTTAACTCCAGTAGAATTTAATGAAATTGCTAAAAAAATTAAAGAGATTAATAAAACAGGAGTCACTATTATGCTTATTGAACATATAATGCAAGCGGTAATGGCTGTTTCAGATAGGATTATTGTTCTAGATAAAGGGGCAAAGATAGCAGACGGACCTCCAGAAGAAATAGTTAAAAATAAAAAAGTTATAAAAGCTTATTTAGGAAGCGATGAGAATGTTAGAGGTTAATAATATTAGAGTTTGTTATAACGAAACACCTGCAATTCATGATATTAGTATAAAAGTAGAAAAGGATGAAATAATAGCTGTAGTGGGTTCAAATGGTGGTGGAAAAACAACTCTTCTCAGGACTATCTCCGGAGGATTACATCCGGTATCAGGAAAAATTATTTTTATGGATAGAGATATTAGTAATGATCTTCCAGATAAAATAATGAGAATGGGGATAGTGCATATTCCAGAAGGAAGGAAGTTATTTGGCAGTATGACAGTTCTTGACAATTTATTATTAGGTGCGTTTACAATAAAAAATAAGACAATAATAGAAGAAAGATTATCTTGGGTATGTAAAGCATTCCCAATACTAAAGGAGAGAATGAAACAAAGAAGTGGATTACTTAGCGGTGGTGAGCAACAGATGCTAGCTATAGCAAGAGGATTAATGTCTTTACCTAGACTTTTAATGCTTGATGAACCATCTCTTGGGATAATGCCTATATATGTAAATAAGATACTTAAAATAGTTAAAAAATTAAGAGATGAAGAAGCAATGTCTATACTAATAGTTGAACAAGAGATAAAGAAGGCTTTAAAAATAGCAGATAGAGCTTATGTTATTCAGAATGGACATATAATTTTGGAGGGCAAAGGTGAAGAGCTTCTAAATTCTTTACTTATTAAAGAATCATATCTTGGTATTTAGAATGTAGTAGTTTTAAAAGTTGTAAATAATTTTTTGAGACTAATTGAATAATATTTATAGATAATATCACATTAAGTTTGTATTTAAATTGCAAGAATATATTAATAGGAAAAGATGTTATTAAGGAGGAATTAATAATTGAAAGCAAGGGCAGCTTTTTTAGTTGAACTTAATAAACCTATGCAAATTCAAGAGATAGAATTAAAACCATTGTTAGAGGGAGAGTTAATAGTAAGAATAGAAGCAGCTGGTATTTGTGGTTCTGATACTCATATGTTTAAAGGAAATGATCCTAGGCTGAAATTGCCTATAGTTCTTGGGCATGAAGGAGTAGGAATTGTAGAAGAAATAAAATCAGAAAAAAAGGATATCTTTAATAAGAAACTTAAAAAGGGCGATATGGTTATTTGGGACAGAGGGATGACTTGTAATAATTGTTATTATTGTCTAATAAAAAAAGAGCCATGGCTTTGTCCAAACCGAGAAGTTTATGGAATAACAAGGAATGGTTGTTACAGTGAATATCTAACTTTAGATAAAAGGACTAAAATAATTAAGATTGAAAAAGATATTGATCCCTCTATTTTAGTACCTTCATCTTGCTCGGGTGCTACAAGCGCTCACGCTGTTGAACTCTGTGATATAAAATTAGATAGCACAGTGGTTATTATAGGTGCAGGTCAGCTCGGAGTATATTGCAGTAAGTTTATTAGTCAAAAGGGTGCTAAGAACATTATTGTATTGGATACTATTAATAATAGACTAGATTTAATTAAAGAATTTGGGGCTAATAAAACATTTAATGTAAATAGAGTTAAATTTTACGAAAGAAAATCTTATATATATAAAATTACAGAGGATAGTGGAGCAGATATTGTAATTGATTGTTCAGGAAATCAAAGCGCTATAAGAGATGGTATAAAATTAACTGCACCAGGTGGCAGTTTTTTAATTCCGGGAGTAGCCATACCTTTAGGAGGCATGCCTATTGAATTATATGAGGATATTTCAAAGAAAAATTTAAGAATGCAAGGAGTATGGGTTAGCAGCACAAACAATTTCAGTGAAGCAGTAAATTTAACATTAAGAAATAAAAATTTATTTAAGAAGATTATTTCATACAAAATAAAACTTAATGATATAAATGAAGCATTCTCTGACTTTGATAAAAATATGAATATAGCGAAGGGAGTCGTTGTATCATGATAAGTAATAGGAAAGTTGATGTATTAATTATTGGAGGAGGAGCAGCTGGAGTTAGAGCAGCAATTGAAGCAAAAAAAACTTGTACTAGCAATAAGGTTGCTCTGGTAACCGAAGGGTTATTGGGAAAAAGCGGGGTCACTGCAAATGCTTGCTCAGATAGGATGACATTTCATGCTACTCTTCCTTATACCTTACCAACTGGTAAGGATAATTGGAAATATCATGCTCAAGATATTTATAAAATTGGAGGATTTGTTTCTGATAAAGAATTAGCTGATATTTTAGCTAAGAATTCTGGAGAAGCTCTAACTTACTTAGAGAGTTTAGGTGTTCCATGGGTAAAAAAGGATGGAAAGATTAATCAATTCTTAACGGATGGATCAAAATATCCCAGGGGATGTTATACGGGACCTGATACTGCTCAGCAAATATTAATTGCATTAATTAGGGAGTTAAAACGATTAAATATAGAAGTTATAGAGAATTATACTGCAGTTAAACTCCTAGCTTCATTCAAAAAGGAAAGGGTAATTGGTTGCTTGGGATTTAAACAGGGAAAGAAAGAAGAAAGCCCATTAGTATTTTTTGCAAACACTATAGTTTTAGCTACTGGTGGTGCAGGTGATATATATGAAAAGAGTTTATTTCCTTCCGGAATGACAGGAGATGGTTATAGTATCGCATATAATTGTGGAGCTGAAATAGTTAATATAGAGTTTATTCAAATTGGATTATCTTCTGTAAAGACAGGTCTTGCCTGCTCTGGCAGCCTTATGCGTGCTATTCCAAGGATTGTTAATGAAAAAGATGAAGAATTTATATCAAATTCTTTTAATTTAATATTTAAAAAAGGTTCGAGTTGGCCTCTTTGTAGTGAGGACGATAGCTCAAAAATTGATATAGCGATCTATAGGGAAATTCAGAAAGGGAGTAAGGTTTATTTAGATTACAGCAGAGACCCAAGGGGTTTTGATTTTAATAATCTTAATTCTGGATTGAAAGAACAATATTTTACTGAGTCCAGCAGGAATATAGGGATAGATACTCCACTGAATAGATTAAGAGAAATAAATCTGGAGTCAATAATCTGGTTGAAAGAAAATGGAATAAATTTGGAAGAAGATGATAAAATAGAAATATTTCCTTTTATTCAACATTTTCAAGGGGGTGTTAAAATAAATAATGAGGGTGGAACTACAGTGAAAGAGCTTTTCGCCTGTGGAGAAGTAGCTGGAGGTCAACATGGCGCCAATAGACCCGGTGGTAATGCGCTTTTAGATACACAGGTCTTTGGAAAGATAGCAGGTAAAAGTGCTTCTATAGAGGCAAAAAAAAATAGGGGTCTGAAAGTAGATGAAGAAAAAATTTTAGAAAGAATACAAAATGAAATTGATGAAATAAGTATAAATAAACAGGGAGCACAGGCTTCAGATGTGAAAAGACAAGTTCAGGATATTCTTTTTGAATGTGTAAATGTCATAAGAACTGAAGATGGTTTAAGTAAGGGACTAGAAGGCATAAATATAGTGAAGGAAAAAGGTGTTCGCTTGGATAATAATGGAATTATTTATTATTTTAAAACATTGGGTGCTTTAGTTGTGGCGGAAATGCTAATTAGAGCAGCAAGATTAAGAAGTGAATCTAGAGGGCCGCATGTTACTTTTATTAATGGCAGATTAGCTCCGAGGGATGAATTAAAATGGAGAAAATATATTATTATAAGGAAAATTAATAATGAGATGAAAATAACTGTTAGAAAACCAGGTTAGAGATAAAAAAATAATAAAGGATATAATTAAAGATTTTATTTAACTAAGGAGGATATATGGCAAGATTTTCCAGACTAAAAACACTGACAACAATGATAGAAATAGGTGTAATTCCTGTTTTTTATAACCCTGATGTAGAAACTTCTAAAAACGTAGTAAAAGCCTGTGCAAATGGTGGGGCATTATGTATAGAGATGACAAATAGAGGAGATGGGGCAATAGATGTATTTAGAGAGTTGGAAAAATACTTAATAGAAAACAGACAAGAAGTAATACTTGGTGCTGGTTCAATAATTGATGCCCCAACTGCAGCAGCCTACATCTCCCATGGAGCTAATTTTATAGTAGGTCCTCTTCTTGATGAGGAAACAGCAATACTATGCAACAAGAGAAAAATTCCCTATAGCCCTGGGTGTGGAAGTGTTACAGAGATACACAAAGCTCACAGCCTTGGTGTAGAAATATGTAAGGTATTTCCAGCAGGTCAGGTTGGTGGTCCTCCCTTTGTTAGGTCAGTAAAAGGACCATGCCCCTGGACTTCCATTATGCCAACGGGAGGAGTTAGCCCTACAAAAGAATCCTTAACCGATTGGTTTTCTGCTGGTGTTACTTGTGTGGGTATAGGCTCAAAACTAATTACTAAAGAAATTATAAAAAATAAGGACTACAGAAAGTTAACTTCTGAAGTTAGAAGAGTGATTAATTTAATTAAAGAAATAAGAATTGGTAATTAATTTAATTATATAATTTTAATCTATAGGTTAGAAAAGATGAATATAAAGAAAGGCAGCTAAATGGCAGCAGGCAATAAGTTAGTTATAAAATCCAAATCCCAATGCAGGTGGGATGCAGTATCTCTTGGAGAGATTATGATAAGGCTTGATCCAGGTGATGCGAGGATAAAGACAACCAGAAACTTTAGAGTCTGGGAAGGTGGAGGAGAATACAATGTAACTAGAGGTCTATCTAAATGTTTTGGATTTGATACTGCAGTAGTAACAGGGATCGTTGAAAATGATATAGGCTATCTTCTACTTGATCTAATAAATCAAGGAGGAGTAGATACATCTTATATAAAATGGTTCCCATTTGATGGAATAGGAAGAGATGTAAGAGTGGGACTTAACTTTACAGAAAAAGGATTTGGATTAAGAGGAGCACTTGGAATATCAGATAGAGCAAATTCTGCTGCATCAAAGCTGAAAGTTAGAGATATTAATTGGAATAGGATATTTGCTAAAGATGGAGTCAGGTGGTTCCACACTGGTGGTATATTTGCAGCATTATCTTATACAACACCGGAAGTAGTCATAGAAGCAGCTAAAGTAGCTAAAAAAAACTGTACTATTGTAAGTTATGATCTAAACTACCGGCCTTCTCTATGGAAAACTATAGGAGGATCTGAAAAAGCTATCCAGGTTAATAGAGAGATAGCAAAATATGTGGATGTAATGATTGGAAATGAAGAAGACTTTACAAAAGCTTTAGGATTTGAAGTAAAAGGTTTAGATAAAAACTTAAGTAAGCTTGATCCAGAGAATTTTAAAAAGATGATAAACTCTTGCCTCAGGCATTACCCAAACTTCAAAGGAGTAGCAACAACACTTAGAGGAGTAAAAACTGCAACTGTAAATGACTGGAGCGCAGTACTTTATTATAATGGCAGCTTCTACCAGGCAGCTAAAAGAGAAAATTTAGAAATATATGATAGAGTAGGTGGAGGAGATAGTTTCGCCTCTGGAATGATATATGGATTTTTGACTGGCAAAGAGCCTCAGGATATAGTTG